>Ga0268266_10002004_pt1 | contig 22766 bp, 15 predicted proteins | sample KBSS13metaG_FD_190356 | JGI IMG/M metagenome (GOLD analysis project Ga0268266, IMG submission 190356) | Switchgrass rhizosphere microbial communities from Kellogg Biological Station, Michigan, USA - KBS S1-3 metaG (SPAdes) (version 2) | ecosystem: Host-associated > Plants > Roots > Rhizosphere... | reverse complement strand
TGCTGCCGCGCACGCCGAAGTTCCGGGAGGATCAGTTCCGCGATCTGTTCCGCGAGGAGCAGCCGAAGATTGCGCCGTCCGACCCACCCGCCTCACCCGCGCCACCTGCCACACCGAGTGCCGCCGGCGGTCGCGCCCGGCCGGTTGAGATCGTCTATGACGAGATCCGCCGCCGCGCGACCTCGTTGCCAGTGGGTGTGGACGTCGCCCGTCAGGAAATCAGCCCGGACGGCAAATGGCTGCTGCTCACCGCGAGCGCGGCCGGTCAACAGAACCTGTACGTGTTTCCGATCGACGAGCTGTCGAAGGAGCCGGCGATCGCGCGCCAGCTGACGTCGACGCCTGGCGCGAAGCGAAGCGCGCACTTCACCGCCGACAGCAAAGAGGTCTACTACCTCGATCGCGGACGGCTCTTCAACGTGACGCTCGAAAAGCGCGAACCCCGGGCCATCGCCGTCACCGCGGAGCTGGACGTCGATTTTTCACGGGAGAAGATCGAGACGTTCCGGCAGGCCTGGACCTACCTCCGCGACCAGTTCTTTGACGAGAAGATGAACGGCGTCGACTGGAACGCGGTGCGCACCACCTACGAGCCGCGAGTGGCCGGCGCGCGAACGCCCGACGAGATGCGCCGCATCATCTCGCTGATGCTCGGCGAACTGAACGCGTCGCACATGGGGATTTCCGCCCCGCCGCAAGGGAATCAGAACACGGTGGGCCGCCTGGCCGCGGACTTCGACGAGGCCGAGTACGCCGCCGGTGGACGGTTGAAAGTGGCCTCCGTCGTGCCGCTCGGTCCGGCCGTGCTCGCCGGTCTGAAGGCCGGCGACTACATCGTGCAGGTGGAGGGCCGCGCTATCGGCGCGCGCGACAACCTCGACGCGCTTCTCGATCACACCGTCGGCAAACGGATCGCGCTGTCGGTCGCCGCGTCGCCGTCGGCGGCGGCCCGCGAGGTCATCGTCAAACCGATTGACCAGACGACGGAGAAGGCGCTGCGCTACCGGCAGTGGGTGGAGCAGCGCCGCGACTATGTCGCGAAGGCGAGCGGAGGCCGGCTGGGGTATGTCCACATGTTCGACATGTCCGCCGCGGCGCTCGCGCAGCTGCACGTGGATCTCGATGCCGAGAATCACGCCCGCGAGGGTGTGGTGGTCGATGTCCGCAACAACAACGGCGGGTTCGTGAACGTGTATGCGATCGACGTGTTCGCGCGGCGCGGCTACATGAACATGATGCCGCGCGGGTTTCCGTCAGTGTCGTCGCGCTCTCAGCTCGGCCAGCGCGCGCTGGAGCTGCCGACGATTCTCGTCACCAACCAGCACTCGCTGTCCGACGCCGAGGATTTCACGGAAGGGTACCGCACGCTGAAGCTCGGTAAGGTCGTCGGCGAACCCACGGCCGGCTGGATCATCTTCACGGGCGGCGTCACGTTGATCGATGGCTCGGTGCTGCGGATGCCCTCGTACAAGATCTTCGCGAGCGACGGCACGCCGATGGAGATGCACCCGCGTCCCGTCGATGTCGCGGTCACTCGTCCCGTCGGCGAAAGCTATGCGCAGAAAGACAGTCAGCTGGACGCGGCGGTGGCGGAGTTACTGAAGCAGATTGGACCCGCGGGCAAGTCGACGGCGGGCCGTTAGATGGCTGATGGCTGATGGCTCAGCCCTAAGCCCTTGGCCCTCAGCCCTGGTCTGTTACTAACCTTGGCCCTCAGCCCTGGTCTGTTACTAAACTGCCCTGTCCATCATTCGGAGCGCGATGGCGAACAGCAGGAACCCGACGGCGCCGCGCCAGTAGCCGACCGGTTCGAGCAGGAACACCTGGTGGGCGAACGCGGTCGCCGTGCCGACGCAGAACGCCAATGCGGCGAGACCGATCAGCAGCCAGCAGACAGAACGCATAGGCCCTCCAATCTGAAACGACTATCCCCGGCCGACGTGAGCGATCGTCTTCTGGACGAGACGCAGGTACGCGCGGATGCTGGCTTCGAGGTGCGGGCCGGGCGTGTCCTCTTCCTTGCAGTGCGAGAGCCCGTTGGACGAATACGCGAACATCATGACGACCGGCATGTGAGGAACCATTTCGGCGGCGTCGTGCAGCGGGCCTGACGGCAGGCGTGGCGCATCGCCGGTCTCCTCGCGCACGGCCTCCTCGCAGAGGCGGATCAGCGCCGGATCGAAGGGTCTGGGATTGATCCGCCAGAGCTCCCGCCACTCGACGGAGACGTTGTTGTCGCCGGCGGCTTTCTGCGACGCCTTCTTCGCGTCGGCGAGCATTGCGGCGAGCACGTCGGCGCTGAGCGCGCGTTGATCGAGCGAGATCTCGCAAACGCCCGGCACCGCCGTCACAATCTTCGGCTCGACGTTCACGATGCCCACGGTGCAGACGACGCCGTCGCCGGGCGTGGGTTTGGAGTGCCGAAGTCCGATCTCGCGGCACTCGAGGGCGGTCTGTGCCGCGGCGAGAAACGCGTCGCGGCGCATCGGGATTGGCGTCGATCCCGAGTGCGCGGCCTGGCCGGTGAAGCGGATCATGTGACGCTCGACGCCGAACGTGCCGAGCACGACGCCGGTCGCCTTCCGCATCGATTCGAGTACCGGGCCCTGCTCGATGTGAAGCTCCAGATACGCGCGGGCATCGATCCGTTTCAGCTCGCGATGGGCGTCGAGCATGCCGTCGAGCGCGACGCCATTCTCCGCGAGCGCATCCACCAGCCGCGTGCCCTGCCGATCCTTCAGCTCCCGCACATCGTCGATCTTCAGCGCGCCGGCTGCCGCGGCAGATCCGAGCAGGCTGCGTCCGAAGCGCGCGCCCTCTTCGTCGGCCCAGTCGACCAGCCGCAGCGTGACCGGCGGCTTGGCGCTCGCGTGCATCCGCAGCGCTTCGAGGCCGGCCGCCACACCCAGGCAGCCATCCAGCCAACCGCCGTTGGGCACGGAGTCGAGATGGCTGCCGACGATCACCGTCTTCTCCGATGCGCCGGGCAGCGTGACCCAGTTGTTGCCGGCCGAGTCGGTCTCGATGCGCAGGCCGAGCTCGGCGATCTTGCCCGCGAACCAGTCGCGCGCGTCGCGCCACACCGGGCCCCAGGCGAGGCGCTGCGCGCCGTCCGGCGTGGATGTTCGCGCGGCGAGCTCGCGCAGATCAGCGACGACGCGTTCGGCGTTCATGCGCGGCATTGTAGACGGAAACCGTCAACGGAGAGGACGGAGGGAACGGGATCACACAGAGCAACGGAGAAACGGAGACGAACAGAGGGCGAGTGCGGCCGACGGCTGGCGGCGCCAGCCGTCACGCCGGCGGACGAACCGGCGGCGAACACAAACATTCATATCGAGGCGTTGTTTGTGTTCGCGCCGATTCGACCGCCGGTGAGGCCCGCTTCGCGGGCCGGCCGCACCCTCCGTTCAACCTCCGTTGCTCCGTTCCTCCTGTGATTCCGTTCCCTCCGTGCTCTCCGTTGCCGTTCCCTCCGTCACCTCGGTCTCCAGGTCGCGGGTGCTAACATCCGGCGAATGAAACACGGCCGCTCCTTTCCCGCGACCCTGTGTCTCGCGTGCGCGCTATCGGCGGCATTGATCGCGCAGCAGCCCGCCGCGCAGCCTCCGGCGGCCCCGGTCGCGTGGGCCGCGGTGAAGCCCATCGAACCGCCGGCGACGCCGCTCCCGCCGGAAAGCGCCTCGGCGGCGGTGACGAAGTTCTCCTTCTTCGCGTACGGCGACACGCGCAGCAGCGGCGCGCCTGACGTTCCTGGCGACGGCGACGTGATCCATCCCGAACACAGCCGCGTCGTGGATGCGATGATCGCGAAGGCGCGCGAGCTGGCGTCCACGCCGTTTCCGGTTCGCTTCGTCCTGCAGTCAGGAGACGCGGTGCTTCGCGGGCAGAATGCCGCGATGTGGAACGTCAGTTTCACGCCGATCATCGAGCGGCTGACCCGCGGCGCGAACATCCCGTATCTGTTCGCCGTCGGCAACCACGACGTCACGAGCATGCCGGCCGGCGATCCGCAGCGCGCGCTGGGACTGCACAACACGCTGACGGCAATGTCGCGGCTGCTGCCACCTGAGGGATCGCCGAGGCGCTTGAGCGGATATCCCACGTACGCCTTCGGCTACGGCAACGCGTTTTTCATCGGGATCGACTCGAACATCGCGTCGGACGCCGTTCAGCTCGCGTGGGTCACCGATCAACTCGACCATCTCGATCGGGCGCGCTTCCGCCACGTGGTCGCGTTCTTTCATCACCCGCCGTTCTCGTCGGGCCCGCACGGCGGGGCGTCAGGCACCCCGATGCCGGGCACCGGTGAGAAGGCGCCGGATCGGCCGGAACCGCAGACCGTGGCTGTCCGCACGCTCTACGTTCCGCTGTTCCGCAAGCATCACGTCGCGATGATGGTGTGCGGTCACGATCATCTCTACGATCACTTCGTGGAACACTACGTCGACGGCGGCGTCACCTATCGAATGGACACCCTCGTGACCGGCGGCGGCGGCGCGCCGCACTACGGTTATGTCGGCGAGCCGGATGTCCGCGGCTATGTGGTGGCCAACGCCGGGCACGGCCTGCGCGTCGATCACCTGGTCAAGCCAGGAACGGCCAACGAAAACCCTCACCATTTCGTCGTCATCCAGGTGGACGGCGATCGCCTGTCGGTCGAGGTGGTCGGGACCGCGCCGACGCCCTTCACGCCCTACAAGGGAAAATCGAAGATCGCGCTCAGCGATTCGGCGAGCTGAAAGCGCGACGCTCGGCTAAAGCCTTCGCGCTACGGTTGAAGCCTTCGCGCTCCACGGGCGCCGCGGACGCTCGGCTGAAGCCTTCGCGCTACGCGGTTGAAGGCTCGCGCTCCACGGGCGCCGCGGACGCTCGGCCGAAGCCTTCGCGCTACACGCTTGAAGCGTCCGCGCTGCGACTAGCTCGTCGTCGACGCGTAGCGCGAAGGCTTTAGCCGAGCGGGATGCGGAGCGCGAAGGCTTTAGCCGAGCGAGTCTCGCAAACGTTCCGCAGTAGTAGAATCGTGGCTTCATCCAGAGAGGCCTCATGAGAAAGCTCCTGCTCCTGACTGCGACGGCGCTGACGATCATCGTCTTCGGCGACGCGCGATCCGATACGCGCGCGATCGCGCAAGAGAATCCAAACGTCGTCGTCAACCCGAATACGTATCAGGACCTCCGCTGGCGATCGGTCGGACCGACGCGAGGCGGACGATCGACGGCGGCGGTTGGCGTGCGAACGCAGCCCAACGTCTTCTACATGGGCGCGACCGGCGGCGGCGTGTGGAAGACGGAGAACTACGGCGTGAGCTGGGTCCCCGTGTCCGACGGACAGATTCCGACGGGATCGATTGGCGCGCTCGACGTGGCGGACTCGAACCCGAACGTGGTGTATGCCGGAACCGGCAGCGAAGCCATCCGATCCAACGTCATCGTCGGACGAGGCGTCTACAAGTCGACCGACGCGGGGAAGACGTGGCAATACGCGGGCCTCAAGGAAGTGGGGCAGATCGGGCAGCTGAAGATCCATCCCAAGAATCCTGACATCGCGTACGTCGCCGCGATCGGCCAGCCGTTCGGCTGGGGACCGGACCGCGGCGTGTATCGAACCAAGGACGGCGGCAAGACCTGGCAGAAGGTGCTCTTCATCAACGATCAAACCGGTGCGGTGTCGATCGCGATCAACTGGCAGAACCCGAACGAGCTCTACGCCGGCGCCTGGCGCGGACAGCGCAAGCCGTGGACGATTATCAGCGGCGGCGCGGCGGCCGAGGGCGGCGTCTACAAGACGACGGACGGCGGCGATCACTGGTCGCGTGTGAGCAACGGGTTCCCCGACGATTTGATCGGGAAGGTGTGGGTCGACGTCGCGCAATCGAATCCCAAAGTCGTCTACGCGCAAGTCGAAGCCAAAGGCGCCAAGGGCGGTCTCTACCGCACCGCCGACGGCGGCTCGAGCTGGACGCTCGTCAACAGCAGTCAGTCGCTGCGCGCCAGGCCGTTCTACTTCAACAAAGTGTTCGTCAGCCCGAAGGACGAGAACGACGTCTGGGTGTCGGAGCTCAACTTCCATCACTCCACCGACGGCGGCAAGACGTTCGTGAACGTCAACACACCGCACGGCGACAACCACGTCGTCTGGTTCAACCCCGATCAGCCGCACATCTTCATCGAGACCAACGACGGCGGCGCCAACATCACGCAGGACAACGGGAAGAGCTGGTCGTCGATCAACAACCAGCCGACCGCCGAGATGTACATGGTCGACGCGGACGAGCAGTTTCCCTACAACGTCTACGGCCCGCAGCAGGACACCGGCAAGAACCTGACGGTGCCGAGCCTGCCGCCGACGTCGTGGGGCCCCGACGATCCCATCCAGTTCTGGCAGCCGGCGCCGGGATGCGAGAGCGGCCAGGTGCGGCCGATCCCCTCGGGCAAGATCGTCTACGGCGACTGCAAAGGCGAGTTCGGCCGCATGAACGTGGAGACCGGACAGGAACAGGAGTTCTGGATCAATCCGCAGCAGCGCTACGGCAAGTTGCCGCAGGACATGATGTTCAGGTTCGTGCGCCAGGCGCCGATTGAGATCGACGCGCACAATCCGAACATCGTCTACCACGGCTCGCAGTTCGTGCACCGCACGATCGACGGCGGCGTTCACTGGACGAAGTTCAGCCCTGATGTGACCGCCAACGGTCCCGAGGGTCACGTGATGTCGGGCGAGCCGATCACGCGCGACATGACGGGAGAAGAAGTGTACGCGGCACTCTACTCGATGCGCTCGTCACGCCTCGAGCCGGGCGTGTTCTGGACCGGATCCAACGACGGCCCCGTGTGGGTCACGCGCGACAACGGGAAGGTGTGGAAGAACGTCACGCCGGCCGGACTACCGCCGGGCGGGCGCGTGCACACCATCGAGGACTCGCCGCACCGCAAAGGATCCGCGTACGTGTCCGTGTACCGGATGTACCTGAACGACTTCAAGCCGTACCTGTACATGACCAACGACTACGGCGTGCACTGGACGCTGCTGACCGACGGGACCAACGGCATTCCGGCGGATCAGCCGATGCACGTCGTGCGTGAGGATCCCGAACAGGAAGGGCTGCTCTACGCCGGCACCCTGCAGGGCGCCTACGTCTCGTTCGACCAGGGCAAGCACTGGCAGACGCTCCAGCAGAACCTGCCGAACACGCCGGTCACCGACTACAAAGTGCACCACGGCGATCTCGTCGCCTCGACGATGGGCCGCGCGTTCTGGATCCTCGACGACGTGGCGCCGCTGCGGCAGATCGCGGCGAGCGTGACGAAGCCGACGCGGCCGCGCCCCACGGACAACCCCAACGGACAGAATGGGCAGGACGGGCGGGATGGGCAGGATAGGCGGGAAGGGCGGGACGGCCTCGGCCAGACCGGTAGTGTCCGGCTTCAGCCGGACCATGTGATGCTAGCCTCGCAGCAGTCCCCTCAATCAGTGGCCGCCGCGAAGCCGACGCGGACGCCCTCGATGGCCAACACCACGATGCCGCGCATGGTGACGGGAATCAAACCGTTCGATGCCTCCAGCATGTTCCTCTTCACCCCGGCGCCCGCCTATCGCATTCGCTACGACACGATGGTCGGACGCGCGGATCAGGTGGAGTATCCAGCCGCCGGCGCGCGGATCGATTACTACCTGCCGAACCCGTCGGGCGAAGTCAAACTCGAGATCCTCGACGCGTCCGGCTCTGTCGTTCGAACGTACTCGAGCGAGGCGCGCGCCGCGGCGGGCGGGCGCGGCGGACGACGGGGCGGCGGACTGCCGACCGTGCTGCCAACCAAGGCCGGCATGAATCGCTTCGTGTGGGATCTGCGGTATCCCGGCGGCGCGGCCGGAGGCGGGGACGGCGAAGGCGGCGGGTTCGGCGGCGGCGGACCGCTTGTGGCCCCCGGCGCGTTCAAGGCGCGGCTCACGGCGGGTGGCGCGACGAGGACAGAGGCGTTCACGGTGAAAATCGATCCGCGCGTCGCGAAGGACGGCGTCACGGTCGCGAACCTCGTCGAGCAGACGAAGTTTTCGCTGAAGGTGCGCGATGCCCTCGCGGAAGCGCGCGCGGTGCAGACGCGCGTGCGTCAGGCCATGGAGGCCAAACGCGGTGATCAGGCGAAGCTGCAGAGTGTCTGGGAGCGATTGACGACCAGGAGCGGGCCTTACGAGGATCAGATGTTCGTGGATCAGCTGTCCAACGTGAACCGCGCGATCTCCCAGGCTGATCAGAAAGTGGGCGCGAGCTACTACGAGCGTTTCAACCAGCTCGCAAAGGAATGGGTGGCGCTCAAGGCTGACGCGGAGGCCGCCCTGCGCTGAGGGTCCGCCTATTGTTCATGGTGCGTCGTCTAACCGGGCCGGAGGTGTTATGAAGCTGCTGCTGGTTGCGATCGCCGCCGTCGCTTTCTTCGCCGCACAGGACTCGACCGTTTACACGCCGGGCAACGGCGTGTCGCTGCCGAAGGTGACCAGGGAGGTCAGGCCCGAATACAGCAACGAAGCGAGAGAAAATCACATCGAAGGGGTCGTGATGCTCGATGCGGTGGTGCTCTCCGACGGCGCTGTTGGAGACGTCAAGATCGCGGAGTCGCTCGACACGATGTACGGCTTGGACGCCAACGCGGTGAAGGCGATGAAGCAGTGGCAGTTCGAGCCAGGCAAGAAGGATGGGAAGCCGGTGGCGGTCCAGATCCACGTCCAGATGAAGTACACGCTGAAGTAGGGGACGTACGCTCGGCTAAAGCCTTCGCGCTACAGTTGCTAAGCCGTCCACGCTCAGCTCGAGTTTCCGTAGCGCGAAGGCTTTAGCCGAGCGCCAAGGCTGCAGCCGAGCGCGAGGGCTTCACCGCGACCGGACCGCGCTGACGAACGACAGTTCGTGTGCACCGACTGTCGCGGTCACCTTCCAGCATCCCTCAGTCGGGAACGTGAGGCCCATCGTCTGGAACTCCGCATGCAGTTGCGGAACCCATTTCACCTCCATCGGCGGCGCCGGCCGGTCGATGCGCATGCCTGACATGGCCGGCCTCACGTCCGCGGGCTTCACCATCATGTTCTTCTGGTTGTAGCCGGCGTGCCACGGTCCCGTGGCCGACTGCATCCAGAGCGTTCGATCGGCGTTGACCCACCACGGACCGTCGCCGAGCGGGCCCGCATTGTTCGTTGGCGGCGGCGTCGCTCGAAGCGTACGCGTCTCCGCGCAGCTCTGAGCTGCCGGTGCCTGCGAAGCACTCGCGGCCGCCGGGTACGCGCCTTTCCACTTTCTCCACCAGCTGGCTTGATCGAGACCGAGCGCGTCCCACCACTGGTCGAGGGACGCGCGGTCGAGTAGAAGCACCGCGTCGCGCGACACCGCCGGCGGCATCGGCACGCGCGCGTTCAGCGCGTCGACGACCGCCGCACGGTCGTCCGCGCTGACGCGCGGAATCAGGTGCCACAGTGTCATCGCATCGCGCTGGCGGGCACGATCGAGAACGTAACGCAGCGACGTCTCCTTTCGCCGCGCATCGTGTCCGTTGTCCACTTCGTCGATGGCATCGCGAAACGCGGGCTCGGTATCGTCGTACCGCGGTGTCCCGGGTCCGTTGACGCGATCGGTGCGAGACGATGCGCCCGCCGGGACGAACGACTCGCGTCCCCGCTCTTCGAATGCCACCCAGCCCGCCTCCACGCTCAGCAATCCCGATCCATCGTCGTTTACATGCAGCGAGTAGACGCAGCCGAGGTCGGTGGCTGTTGCCGACGGCGTGTTGACGACGAACTGACCCGGAGGCGCGGCGATCGCGGCGTGCAGCGTGCCTCGGTCCAGCGCGAGGCGATGATGGCCGTCGCGAGAATCGATCAGTCGGATTCGCGTCTGTTCGTCGACGGTCACGTGTCCGATGTCGCTGACCTCAATCGTCGCGCGCGAACGAGCATCGGTGGTGAGCGTCTGGCCAACCGCGATTCGTCCGTCTCCGGTCAGGACACTGGCGTCGACCCGCGGCCTCCCGACGATGACCGCGACTCCCCAGGATGATCGGTTCGGGTCACCGTCGGCGACGGACTCAGGCCGCAGCGGCTTCCAGATGAGGCCGACCATCAGGATGACGGCGGCGGCAGTGGCGAGCGCAGGCGCGAAGAAGCGTGGGCCGAGGTACAACCTGCGGTCCGGCTTTAGCCGGACCAGAACGGGCGGCTGCGTGGTGGATCGCAACCGGCCGAGCAGCCGTTCCAGCCGCACGACCTCCGGATCCGGTGCGCCCGTGCCGTCGACGAGATAGTCGTCGTTCATTGACGTGCCCATCCTATGCTCTCGCCAACCGCTCTCGCAGCAGCTTCATCCCGCGGTGCAGGTTGACGCGCACCGAGGCCGGGGTCAGTCCCGAGCGCTCGGCAATCTCGGCGCCGGTCATGCCTTCGACGAGCCGCATCAGCAGCGTGTCGCGATACGCCTCGGGGAGCGCTTTCACGATGTCGAGGATCGCGAAGGCTTCGGTCTCGATCGGATCGCCTCCAGCCAATTCGTCGGGAAGCGCGAGCGGCTCTTTCGAGTGCCGCATGTAGTCGGTGGCCCGGTTGCGAGCGATGGCCGCAACCCAGCCGCCGAACGCCGCCGGGTCGCGCAGCTCCTTGATTCGCCGGTACGCCGTGAGGAAGACCTCCTGCACCAGGTCGTCGACGTCGCGCCGCGGAATCCGCCCCAGCAGGATCGCGTGGACCATGCGCACATAGTCCTTGTACAGACGCGCGAACGCCTCCTGGTCGCCGGCCGCCACGGCGCGAATCGTCGGCCCGAGCCCGGCGGTCCCGTCGGGGCTGGTCAGGCGGTCACCGGCGGGCAGGACGTGTCCAAGCTCGAGCACATGCTCCATTCGAAGGCCGTCAGGAACAGGACGGACCGTGCCGCCCCGATGTTAACCAGCCGGGGTCAGATCTCGATTTTCGCGAAAACGAGACGATCGAGATCTGACCCCATCCCGTCAACCATTTCGCCCTTGATCTCGTCATATGCCGTTGAGCAATATGTTGCTATGCGATATATAAGGCCAGGCATCCTCGATCGCGAGATGAAAAAGGGGAGCGCCGAGCTGCTCATCCTGTCGCTCGTCGAGGATCAACCTCGCCACGGCTACGACCTGAGCAAGCTGATCGAAGCACGCTCCAACGGCGTGCTGAAGTTCCGCGTCGCATCCCTCTATCCGTTGCTCTATCGCCTCGAAAAGCGCGGATGGATTGCCGGCCGTTGGATCGAAAAGGCCGGTCAGCGCCGGCGGCGCTACTACCGCCTCACGCCTGCCGGAGCCGGTGTCCTTGCGTCGCAGCGCGATACCTGGCGGGCGTTCGCGGAAGCGATCAACCGAATCGCAGGAGTCGACCATGCCTGAGTGGCCTCGCCGGATCAGCGAAGAGTTGCGCCAGCACCTCGACGACGAGTACGACGCGTTGCGGGCGGGCGGTCTCGGTCACGACGAGGCGATGCGGCGGCTGGCGGGCGACGTCGACGAACTGGCCTCGATGCGGGCTCGCCCGATCGACGCGGTGACGACCGACATTCGCTTCGCGCTGCGCACGCTGCGCAAGAATCCGGGCTTCACGGCCATCGTCATGGTCACACTCGCGCTCGGCATTGGCGCCACCACTGCGATCTTCACCCTCGTCGATGCCGTCATGCTCCGTCCCTATCCGTACGCGGACATGGATCGGATCGTGATGGTCGCCGAAACCACGCGCGCGGGACAGATGCTGTCGATCGCATGGGCCAATTTTCAGGACTGGCGCGAGCAGAACCAGGTCTTCGAACACTTCGGCATCTATCGCGGTACCGTGATCAACCTCACCGGCGGCGATCAGCCGGAGCGGCTCATCGCGAGCCTCGTCTCGTCGGATGTGTTCAAAGCCGTAGGCCTGCAGGCGATGATCGGTCGCACCTTCACCGCGGACGAAGATCGGCCCGGTGCTCCGCGGGTGACGGTCGTGAGCGAGCGTTTCTGGCGATCGCACCTGGGCGGTGATGCGTCGGCGATAGGCAGAACGATCGTGCTCGACGGCGAGCCTCACACAGTCGTCGGTGTCATGCCTGCAGGCATGCGATTTCCATCCCGCACCACCGACGTGTGGCTCCCCGTCGGCCTCTTCGTCTCGACGTTCCCCGCGGATCGGGGTGCGCACCCGGGGCTGTTCGGTGTCGCCAAGTTGAAACCGGGCATCGGCGCGGCACGCGCGGCGGCGGACATGGACGCGATCGCGCGCCGCCTCGAGCAGCAGTACCCGATCTCGAACACCGATCACACCGTGTCGCTGGAGCCCTACTACGAGCAGATCGTCCAGAACATCAGGCCCGCGCTGCTCGCGCTCTCGGGCGCCGTCGCTTTCGTGCTGCTCATCGGCTGCGCGAACCTGGCCAACCTGATGCTCGCGCGCGCCGACACAAGGCAACGCGAAATGGCCATCCGCGAAGCGCTGGGCGCAAGCCGGCGGCGCATCGCGCAGCAGCTGCTGACCGAGAGCGTGCTGATGGCGCTCGGCGGCGGCGCGCTGGGCGCCCTTCTCGCGTGGTGGGGCGTCAAGGCGTTCGTGGCGACGCGGCCGACCACCGTGCCGCGGATCGATCAGGTCGCGGTCGATTTTCGCGTCCTGACCTTTGCGCTCGCCGTCTCGATCCTCGTCGGCCTCGCGTTCGGCCTCGCGCCGGCGCTGCGCGCAGCGTCGGTAGACCTGCTGACGTCACTCAAGGATGCGGCGCGCGGAACCGCAGGCGCCGGCCGCCGCACGCGCTCGGCCCTGGTGATCGTCGAAGTGGCGCTCGCGCTCGTGCTGCTCGTCGGCGCGGGGCTGACGATTCGCAGTTTTGCGGCGCTGACGGCGATCGATCTCGGCTTCGACCCGTCGCACGTCGTCACGATGCGTGTCTCGCTTCCAAGCGCGCGCTATCCGCAGCTCGCGCGCTGGTCCACGTTCCACCGCGAACTGCTTCGCCGCGCGGCCGCCATTCCATCGGTCGAAGCTGTTGGAATGAACAGCAGCACGCCGCTCGAAGGCGGCGGCGCAGAGTCCGAGGTTCGCTACGAAGGGGAGCCCGCCCCGAGCTCGCTGAAGGAAGAGGCAACGACCTGTCTCTTCCAGGCCGCCTCGCCAGACTATTTCCGCGCGATGGGGATCTCGGTCGTCCGCGGCCGTCCGTTCACTGAGCGGGACAACGCCGATGCGCTGCCCGTCGCGGTCGTTGAAGAGGCGCTGGTTCAGAAGTTCTTTCCGAATAGCGATCCGATCGGCAAGCGAATCGCCTTCGAGTTCACCGGACACGGACCGGGCGGCCGGCCCATCTGGCGTGAAGTGATCGGCGTCGTTCGCCACGTTCGCCACTACGGCCTCGTCCGTGAACCGGACAATCTGCAGGTCTACGCGCCGCTGGAGCAGCTCCCCGTGTGGTTCGTCAATCGACGGCCGACGATGACGTTGTTCGTCCGGACGCCGCTCGAGCCGGAACAGCTCGCGGCGTCGGTCCGCCAGGTGGTGTCCGGCATCGATCGCGATGTCCCGGTGTTCTCCGTCCAGACCATGGCGCAGTACGTCGCGCAATCAACGGAACAGTCGCGGCTCAACATGACGCTGCTGGGACTGTTCGGCGCGCTGGCTCTCGTGCTGGCAGGCCTCGGCATCTACGGCGTGCTGTCGTACTTCGTCAGCCGCCGCACGCAGGAGATCGGCATCCGGATGGCGCTCGGCGCCACGAGGACCGACGTGCTGCGCATGATTGTCGGGTACGGCATGAAGCTGACGATCGCCGGCATCGTGATCGGCCTTGCCGCGTCGTGGGCGATCACGCGCTCCCTCAGCGCGCTGCTCGTCGGTGTGTCGCCGCACGATCCCGGCACCTTCGCGGCGATCGGTCTGCTCCTGGCCGCGATCGCGTTCCTGGCGAGCTACCTCCCCGGCCGGCGCGCGACGCGCGTCGATCCGATGATCACACTGCGTTCAGAATAAGAAAAAACCGCGGTTTTTTCTGCCGCTATACTCATGGGATGGCAGACAAAGCCGAAGTGCTCCGGGCGCTGCACAAGAGCCCGCCCATGCTCGTCCTTCCGAACGCCTGGGACTCGGCAAGCGCGCGGCTGATCGAATTCGAAGGATTTCCCGCCATCGCCACGACCAGCGCGGGCGTCGCCGCGGCGCTCGGCTATCCCGACGGCGGCGTCGTGCCGCCCAACGAGATGATCGAAGCGATCGCGCGAATCGTGCGCAGCGTCAAGGTGCCGGTGACCGCCGACATCGAGCACGCCTACGCCGCGGCACCGGATGCCGTCGCCGACGTGGTGCTGCGCGTCATCGCCGCCGGCGCCGTCGGCATCAATCTCGAGGACTGCATTCCCGGTGCGACGGATCTCGAGCCGCTGGCGCTCCAGGTCGACAAGATCAAGGCGATCATCAAGGCCTCGACGAAAGCCGGCGTCCGGATCGTGATCAACGCGCGCACGGACGGCTTCCTTCGCGGCTTCGGTGCGCCGGAGACGCGACTCGGCATCGCGATCGAACGCGGCAGAGCGTTTCTCGGAGCCGGCGCCGACTGTGTCTTCGTCCCCGGCGTGCGCGATGCGGCCACGATCGGTGCGCTCGTCAAAGGCATCGGCGGCCCGGTGAATGTTCTCGCGGTCGAGGGCTCGCCGTCGATTCCGGACCTGGAGGCGCTCGGCGTCGCGCGACTCAGCCTCGGGTCGGGCCCGATGCGCGCGACCATGGCGCTGCTGCGCGACATCGCGCGCGAGCTGAAGTCCACGGGCACGTACAGGTCGTTCACCAGGAACGCGATGACATTCGCCGAGGTCAACGACCTCATGAAATGACGGCGATAGCGCTCGGCTTCCGCGTCAAGTCGGGCCGCGCGATTGCCGTGGCAGTTGGCGGCCCCGCCTCCGCCCCGCGGGTCCTGGCCCGCCGCATCGTCGAGCTCAGCGATCCGGGTGTTCCGTCGACACGACAGCCCTATCACGATGGCTTCTACAAGCAGGAAGAGGATCGAAAGGAGCTCGCAAGGCGTATTGCGATCGTGCGCCGCTGCACGGCGCAGTCGGTGGCCGCGTTCCTGACCGACGCGGCGCTTGCGGGAGCCCGATGCCGGGGCGCCGGCCTTGTCGTTGGCAGCGTCATCGATCCCGCGCGTGTCGGCAACCTGCACATCCGCGCCCACGCCAGCGAAGGTCAGCTGTTCCGCACGGTGCTAGCCGACGCGCTCGAAGCACACGGGATCCATTGCGACGTTATCGTGGACAAGAACTTGGCGGAGAAGGCGGTCCTCAAGCTTCGCCGCAGCAGCGCCGAGATTACCCGGGCCGTCGCTGCACTCGGCAAGGCGCTCGGCGGGCCCTGGCGCGCCGACGAGAAAGCGGCCTGCACGGCCGCCTGGCTGGCGCTCTGTTAGCGGCGCACGCCGGACGAACTTTCCCCAGTTGCTCTTCGTCTGTAACACCGTGCTCCAGAACCTTGTCGCCGACGTCCGCTACGCCCTGCGCTGGCTGCGTCGCAGTCCGGCCTTCACTGCCATCGCCATCGCGTCACTGGCCATCGGCATCGGGTTCAACACCGCGCTCTTCACGCTCGTCGACGCGCTGGTGTTCCGGCCGTTGCCGGTCGAACGGGTCGATCGCCTGGTCGACGTCTTCACCAGCGGCAGCGACAACGATCAGTACTCCACGAGCTCGTACCCAGACTTCGTCGATTTCAAGTCGCAGAACCAGGTGTTCAGCGACATGCTGGCCTACAGTCCGGCGTTTGGCGCAGTCAAGCTCACCGAACGCTCCCGCCTCGCGATGAGCGAGACGGTCACCGGCAACTATTTCCAGCTCCTCGGTCTCAAGCCCGCGGCCGGCCGTCTGCTCGCGCCAGAAGACGACAGGCCCGGCGCCACCCGCGTCGCGGTCATTTCGTACCGTCTGTGGAATCGTGAGTACGGCCTCAGCCCGACCGTGGTTGGCCAACCGATTCACATCCACGGGCAGCCCTACACCATCGTCGGCGTCGCGCCGCGGACATTCACCGGAATGTTTCCGCTGGTGGCCCCGGAGCTCTGGACGGCGCTGACGTATGTCGACGATGTGGAACCGGGCGGCATCATCAGCACGGTCCCGTCGCCGACGGGGAACACGCGGCTGGAGCGCCGCGGCACGCGCTGGATGTTCGTCAAGGGACGCCTGAAGGATGGCGTCACGTACGAGAACGCCGCTGCGAACATGCGCCTGGTTGGAAAGCGGCTGCAGGCCGACTACCAGGCGACGAACAGAAAATTCGAACTCAGTACCGTGCCCACGAAAGACGTGCACATCCATCCCGTCGCCGACCGCACGTTGAAGCCGATCGCGCTCGCGTTGATGATCGTCGTGGGGCTGGTGCTGGTCATCGCCTGTGCGAACGTCGCGAGCATGCTGCTGGCGCGCGCATCCGGCCGTCAGCGGGAGATCGGCATTCGCCTGGCCATCGGAGCCAGCCGGCGCAGGCTCGTGCAGCAGCTGCTGGTCGAGAGCGTCGTGATGGCGTCGCTCGGCGCTTCGGCCGGTATCGGCCTCGCGTGGCTGCTCACGCAGGTCGCGATGTCGATCAGCCTCCCGATTCCGATCCCGTTGTCCTTCGCGCTCCGCCTCGACGGCCGCGTGCTGCTGTTCACCGCGGTCGTGACCATGATCGCGGCCGTTGTCGCGGGGCTTGCACCCGCGCTGAAAGCGACGCGGCCCAACCTGGTCAACGAACTGAAGAACGACGTGGCGGCCACGCAGGCCGGCGGCCGCCGCTGGACGCTGCGCGACGGCCTCGTGGCCACGCAGATTGCGGTGACGATGGTGCTGCTCGTCGCCGCGGGTTTGTTGACGCGCAGCCTCATCAGCGCGCAGCACGTGAGCATCGGCTTCCGCACCGGCGGGCTGGCCATCGTCTCCACCGAGTTGAACATGCTCGGCTACGACGAGACCCGCGCGAAGGAGTTCTACGATCGCGCGCTCGAGCGCGTGCGCGCGATTCCCGGCGTGGAGTCGGCGGCGCTCGCCGAGCGCCTGCCGTTCTCGATCAACTACAACCGCAACAACGTGTTCCTCCCCGGCTTCCAGGGACCCGACGACAAGGGCCTGGTGCTCGACGTCGCTCGCGTCTCGCCTGAGTATTTTCCGACGCTCGGTATCCCCATCGTTCAGGGCCGCAACTTCGCGGCGACCGATACGCCGAAGTCACCGGGTGTGGTCATCGTGAACGAGGCGATGGCGCGCAAGTACTGGCCGAATCAGAACGCGATCGGCAAACGGATCCGCGTGACGACCTACAACGGCCGCGAGCTCGAAGTGATCGGCGTGTCGGCGGACTACAAGGTCAGCACGGTTGGTGAAGGCGCCACGCCCTACCTTCACTACGCGATCTCGCAGAAACCCGACAACGGCGAAGAGATCGTGGCGCGCACGAACGGCGATGCCGGCGCGCTGCTGACCGCCATGCGGCGGGAACTGCTCGCGATCGAACCTAACGTCCTCTTCCTCGACAACCAGACCATGGACGCGCAGGTCGCTGCGACGCTCCTGCCCGTGAAGGCCGGAGCGATCAGCGTGAGCGCTGTGGGGGTCGTTGCGATGCTGCTGGCGTCGATCGGTCTGTATGGCGTGATCGCCTACTCGGTCGCGCGCCGGACCCGGGAGATTGGCATTCGCATGGCGCTCGGCGCCCAGCCGTCCGCGGTCGTCGGCCTCGTGATGAAACAAGGCCTCGCCATTGCGGCCGTTGGTGTCGGCGTGGGTGCGGTGCTGGCTTTCGGCGGAGCGAAGGCGATGGCGGGTGCGCTCTACGGCGTCAGCTTCGTCGATCCCATGGCCTGGGGCGCCGCGATCGCGTTGCTCTTTGTCGTCGCGACGCTGGCGAACCTGATTCCCGCGCGGCGAGCGTCCATTGTCGATCCCTCGAGCGCGCTGCGATCCGAGTAGATCTGGTTCCGCAGGGCTGAAGCCCTGCGCCACAACGATTTTCTAATGTGGCGCACGCCACAAACGATTCTTCAATGTGGCGCACGGCTTTAGCCGTGCGTTATCGAGCTGCAGCCGTGCGGTCAGGCAACATCGCCACGACGGTTTTGCCATCGACGATCGTAAAGACCGACGTGGTGGCCGGCAGCTTGTCCGCCGCCACGGTGAAGATGTCCTGGCTCAGCACCGCGATGTCCGCGAGCATTCCCGCCTTCAGCTGACCTTTCTCGCGCTCGGCAAACTCCGCGTACGCCGATCCCGTCGTGTAGGCAGTCACGACCTGCTCGCGTGTCATCGCCTCCGATGGATTGTTCGGGTGCGCAATGGCGAACATCATGTTCAGGAACGGGTTCATCGGGCCGTCACCGCCCAGAGCGATGGGAATGCCCGCGGCGACCATCGATTTGAGCGGTTCGACGGTGGCGGTGCGCGAGGCGCCATACCGCGCCGTCATGATCTCGGGAATCGTCAGGTGGGCCGGGTTCTGCACGTTGACGATGCCGAGACGCTTCGCGCGCTCGAACCGATCGCGCGTGAGGAACTCGCCGTGCTCGATTCGGACACGCAGGCGCCGCCATTGTTCCGCCGGCGCTGTTTTCTCCATCGAGGTCAGCAGCTGATCGATCGCCCGATCGCCGACCGCGTGAAACATCGGCTGCTCACCGATCTCGAGCGCCCGGCGCAGCGCGCGCTCGATGTCCGCCGGTGGCATGTTCAACGTACCGTTCCAGCCTGATCGATCGGTGTACGCGTCGTTCATCGCGGCGAACCTCTCGACCGGCGTGCCGTCGAGGATCCACTTCACGCCCGACACCGTGACGAGCGGCCACGGATTGCGTGGCAGCTCCTTGAAATCCGCCGGCGAGTCTGCCTCGGTCAGCGTGATCGGAAACCGGATGATGCGCCAGCGGACCGGCACGTGGACGTCTGGGAGCAACGTCGCGAGGTCGGCGGCTGGCAGCGCATTGCCCATCGCCTGGATCGACGTGATGCCGTAACCGGTCGCCTCGACCGCGAGCCTGCGCAGCGATGCGACTGTGTCCTGGCGGTTGACGAGGGCCGCCAGCCGCCGGTGCGCGCGAAGGTCGGCGTACTCGTCGAGCCGGCCGTCGATGGTCCCGTCCTGCGTTCGCCGGTAGGCGCCGTACGGCGGATCGGGATCCCGATCTCCAATCCCGATCGCGCGGAGAGCGGCGGTGCTGAAGATCACGCCGTGGCCCGTCCAGGTCGACAGCTTCACCAGCCGGCCCGGCGCCGCTTCGTCGAGCGTGAAGCGCGTCGCTTTGGGATCCGAGAGCACGCGCTCGCCGACGGTGCCGTAGATCCACCGGTCTTCAGGCGCCGACGCGACGGCCTCGCGAAGCGCCGCGGTCACGGCGGCCAGCGTGGGTTCGTCCCCATCGAGTTTCAGCGAAACGCCCTGCGGACGCGCGCCCACATGGGTGTGCGCGTCGTTGATGCCCGGAATGACGACGCGGCCGGCGACATCGACGCTATGGGTATTGGGGCCCGCGAGCTTGCTGATCGCCGCCGTGGTGCCGACCGCCGCGATGCGATTGCCGCGGAGCGCGACCGCTTCGGCCCACGGCGCCGCAGGATCGGCGGTGAAGACCTTGCCGTTGATCAGCAGCAGACTGACTTCGTCCGGCTGCGCCGCAAGGCCGGCGAAGGCGAACACGACCGACAGAGCCGACACGAGGAGGCGACGCTTCGACATGATCACCAACCTCCCTGCACCGCCACCCACAAGCCGGCCCCCAGCAGGATGCCGACGAGGACCATCGTGAAGATGGTTGGCGTGAAGTAGGGATAAATCATGAACACCAGGCCGGCGGCAAGCTGCGGCCAGCGTTGCTGCTTCCTGCCGTACACGAACAGCACGAAGCCGATGCCGCTCGGAATCAGCGAAAGAAAAAGCCACGCTGGATCGAAGTTCACTCGTCGATAATACGCCCGTGCAACTGACCCGCCGGAAGCTCCTCGAAATGACCGCGCTGCTGGTCGTGCCTCCCAAAGCGGACCTGGTGGAGCGCAGGGCCGCCGACGTCGTCCGCGGGTACTCGGATGAAGGCGAACATCGGACCGCGACCGCGGTTGATCGCGCGTCGGCCAATACCTTGCTGGCACGCGCGCGCGCCGCCGGCGCCGCCCCCATGCTGGAGCCGTTCGAGGTGTCGCGGGTCGACCCCGTGGCCGCATTCGCCGAGATTGACGGGCGCCGGATCGACGGGTTGCCGATGTTCGACGCCCCGTTCACAGGCGCTGCAGGGATCACGGGCCGAATCGGTCTGGTCGGAAGCGACAGGCCGATTGCCTGGACGCGGATCGCGCCCAATGGCGAAGCCGAGTTGCGGCGGATGCGGGACGGATCGAAGCACGCGGCGATCGTCGCGGTCACCGTCGGCGGAAAGACCGGGCTGTGTCCCGTGAATGCCGCGTGGTTCGCCCAGCCCTTTGGCCCGCCCGTCCTGCAGGTGTCCAGCGAGCATCTCAGCGCGATCGACGCGGCCGCTACGCAGAACCGGGAGGTGCATCTCGTCACCGACGTGACCCGGAGCCGCGTCAGCGCCGTCAACGTCCTCGCCCTGGTGCGCGGGACCGAGCCCTCGCTGCCGCCTGTCTGCGTGATGACGCCGCGCAGCGGCTGGCACGCGAACGCGTCGGAGCGCGGCGGCGGGCTGGTGTGCTGGCTGGAGACCCTGCGCGCGGTGGTCGGGGCCAAATCGCGCAAGACCGGCCGCGGTCCGCTGCGAACGGTGCGATTCATCGCGTCCAGCGGCCACGAGCTCGGACATCTCGGCCTGCACGACTTTCTTCACCGGAATCCAACGCTGGCACGTGATGCCTACGCCTGGGTTCACTTCGGCGCGAACATCGGCGCATCGACCGGCGACACGGGCATGACGCCGTCAGACGACTGGCTGCGGGACGCGGCGCTGCGCGCGCTCGAGCCGCACGGGCTCGGCGCGATCCGGCAGTCGCCAGCGGAGCAAACAGCGGGCGAGGCGGCGACGATCAGGGAGCAGGGTGGACATTTCGTGTCCTTCATCGGGCGCAACGACTGGTTCCACAACCCGCGCGATGTCTGGCCCGACGTCGTCGATCTGAAAGCGATCGCGGCCTTCGCACGTGCGGCCGGCGATCTCACGCTGGCACTGGCGAACGCGACGGGCGCATAGCGGTTTCACGCAAGGTGCAGGTCCGCCGTGTCGGGCAGGCCTGAAGGCCTGCACTACTTCTCAGGCGCGCCGCAGGTCGACGTATCATGTCCGCATGAAACGTCTTCTTCTTTCAACCGCAGCGGCCGCTGCGCTCGTCTCTTTCATTACATTCACGTCTCTCACCGCTCAAACGAAGAAACCGGCGGCAGGCTCGGCCGCTCGCCCGGCACACGGTACCGGCAAACCATTCACCGTCGTCGAGGCGACGATCCCCGAGATGCAGGCGGCGCTGAAAGCAGGACGCGTCACGTCACGCGAGATCGTCCGGCAGTACCTGCAGCGGATCGGGATGTACGAAGAGCTTCTCCACGCGGCGATCACCGTGAATCCGAAGGCGATGGAGCTTGCGGAGGAGCGGGACCGCGAACGCGCAGCCGGCCGGATTCGCGGACCGCTGCACGGCATTCCGATCGCGCTGAAGGACAACGTCCACACGACGTTCATGCGGACGACCGGCGGCGCGCTCGCGTTCGAGAACCTGACGCCGCCCTATGACGCGACGTTGACGAAGAACCTGATCGATGCCGGCGCGATCATCATCGCGAAGACCGGGATGAGCGAGCTGGCCAACTTCGTGGCCGGCGCCCCGACGCCGATGCCGGCGGACTACAACGCGGTCGGTGGCCAGGGCTACAACCCGTACGACCCGCGCAAGGATCCGCGGGAGGCGACGTTCGATGGACGCCCGGCGCTGCAGACAGGCGGATCGAGCTCGGGGATCGGCACCGCCGCGAATTTCTGGGCCGGCAACGTCGGCACCGAGACGTCAGGCTCGATCCTCAGCCCGTCGAACCAGAACATGCTGGCGGGCATCAAGCCCACGGTCGGGCGCATCAGCCGCTACGGGGTGATTCCGATCACGGCCGATCAGGACACGGCCGGCCCGATGGCCAAGAGCGTGACGGATGTCGCCATCATGTTCGGCGCAATGGAGAGCGCATCGCCGGATCCCAACGATCCCGCGACGAAGCTCTGCACGCCGGCGCCGGGCCGCGATTACACGAAGTTCCTGAAGGCTGATGGATTGAAAGGCGCACGCATCGGCATCCCGCGCGCTTCGTTCTACGACGCGTTCACGCCGCCGGGTCCGCCGCCGCCACAGCCGGCCGATGGGGGACGAGGCGGACGTGGGGGTGGAGGCGGCGGCAACGGCCTGAATCCCGATCAGAAGAAGGCGATGGACGACGCCATTGCCATCCTCAAGGCCCAGGGCGCGATCATCGTCGATCCCGCGAACATTCCGAGCGTCGTCGATCAGGATCCGAAGAACAACTTCCTGCGCTGGAATGGCTGCTCGGGCGCCAACAACGCGAAGGGCAAGGACGAGGACTGCTCGGTTGTGCTGAAGTACGGGATGAAGCGCGACTTCAACAGCTGGCTGAAGACGCTCGGCCCCGTGGCGCCGGTGAAGACGCTGACCGAGCTGCGCGAGTGGAACACCGCGCACGTCAAGGCGGGCTCGATCAAGTACGGGCAGTCGCTGCTCGACATCTCCGACGAGATGGACGTCGAGAAGGATCGCGTGCGATACGAGGCCGACCGCGCCAAG
>Ga0268266_10002003_pt1 | contig 22767 bp, 20 predicted proteins | sample KBSS13metaG_FD_190356 | JGI IMG/M metagenome (GOLD analysis project Ga0268266, IMG submission 190356) | Switchgrass rhizosphere microbial communities from Kellogg Biological Station, Michigan, USA - KBS S1-3 metaG (SPAdes) (version 2) | ecosystem: Host-associated > Plants > Roots > Rhizosphere... | reverse complement strand
GCACGTTCTCGTACTACGAGAACGTGCTGAGCTTCACCAACAACATCCCCCAGCGCGACGGCGGCACCCACACGTCCGCCTTCCGCGCGGCGCTGACCCGCACGCTCAACAACTACGCCGAGCGTTCGGGCCTGCTCAAGAAGGAGAAGGTCCAGCTCTCGGGCGAGGACATGCGCGAGGGACTGACCGCAATCGTCTCGGTCAAGCTGCCCGACCCCAAGTTCTCCAGCCAGACCAAGGACAAGCTGGTCAGCTCCGAAGTGCGCCAGCCGCTCGAGACGCTGATGAGCGCCAAGCTGACCGAGTGGCTGGAAGAGAACCCGGCGGTCGCCAAGACCATCGTGCAGAAGATCATCGACGCGGCCGCCGCGCGCGAGGCCGCCCGCAAGGCACGCGAACTGACGCGGCGCAAGGGCGCGATGGACATCGCCAGCCTGCCCGGCAAGCTCGCCGACTGCCAGGAGCGCGATCCTTCCAAGTGCGAGTTGCTCCTGGTCGAGGGCGACTCGGCCGGCGGCTCGGCGAAGTCGGGGCGCGACCGCAAGATCCAGGCGATCCTGCCCTTGAAGGGCAAGATCCTCAACGTCGAGCGGGCGCGGTTCGACCGGATCATCTCGTCCAAGGAAATCGGCACGCTGATCCAGGCGATGGGCACCGGCATTCGCGAGGACTTCGATCTCAACAAGCTGCGCTACCACAAGATCGTCATCATGACCGACGCCGACGTCGACGGCGCGCACATCCGCACGCTGTTGCTGACGTTCTTCCACCGGCAGATGCCCGACATCATCAAGTCCGGGCATCTCTTCATTGCCCAGCCGCCGCTCTACAAGGTGAGCAAGGGCCGCTCGGAGGTCTACCTCAAGGACGATCGCGCGCTCGACCGTTACCTGGTCGACGCCGGGCTGCAGGGCCGGGTGCTGGAAACCGCTGGCGGCGCGCGCGGCGGCCAGGAGCTGAACGTGCTGGTCGAGCACGCGATGGCGATGCGCAACCTGCTTACCTACGTGCCGCGCAAGTACGACCTCGGCATCATCGAGGCGCTGGCGCTCGCCGGCGCGCTTGCCCCCGACCTCTCCGATGCCGGCAAGAGCGAGACGCTGCAGGCCGCGGCCGAGTGGCTCGGGCGCGGCGATCCCGAGGCGACATGGACCGCGCAGCGCGGCGAGGAAGGCAGCTACGTGGTGCGACGGCTGTGGCGCGGTGTCACCGACCATCACGTCATCGAAGGCACGTTCCTGGCCAGCGCCGAGGCGCGCAAGCTCGCACGGGTCGCGGGCGAGCAGGCCTCGGTCTACGAGCGCCCTGCCCGGTTCACCCGCGCCGGGACCGAAGCCGTTGCGCCCGAGCCGGAACCGGCCAGCGAAAGCGACGTGACCGAGGGCGTGCAGGCGCGCCCCGTCAACGTCGAGGGCGCGATTACCCGGCCGACCCAGCTGCTCGACGCGGTGCTCGCGACCGGCCGCAAGGGCCTGTCGATCTCGCGCTACAAGGGCCTGGGCGAAATGAACGCGGAGCAATTGTGGGAGACCACGCTCGATCCCGACAACCGCGTGCTGCTGCAAGTGAAGGTCGAGGACGCGGATGTGACCGACGAGATCTTCACTCGCCTCATGGGCGACATCGTCGAGCCGCGCCGCGACTTCATCCAGGAGAACGCGCTCAACGTCGCCAACCTGGACGTCTGATCGTGCGCGTCACCGCGCAGGCCGGACTCCTTCCGACATGAAAGCCCCCGACGCAGCGGCATTCGAGGCGCTGGCGCACGCCGCCTTCGCGCGCATACCCGAGCCGTTCGCCCAGCACCTCGCAGGCATTCGCGTCACCATCGAGGAGTTCGCCGATGACGAGACGCTCGATGCGCTCGGCATCGAGGATGCCTGGGAGCTGACCGGGCTCTACCACGGGCGCTCGATGGACCGGGAATCGATCTGGTCCTCGGGCGAGATGCCGCCGGTGATCACCCTGTACCGCCAGCCGCTGCTCGCCGAATGGTGCGAGACGGGCGTGAGCCTGCAAGACCTCGTCACCCACGTGGTGGTGCATGAGGTGGGCCACCACTTCGGCCTCTCCGACGAACAGATGCACGCCCTGGAACACGGCGCCTGACGTCGACCCGGGCTTGATCCGGGTCCGCGCTCGTCTGCGAAGCTGGGACGGTGGGGGGCAGGCGCTGCAAGGTCGCGACATGGCGGAACCGGTCCCGGATCAAGTCCGGGACGACGATTGCGCTTGACAAAACGTGCCAATTCGGTTATACGCTCCAGCACACGGCGGGTGTGGAGGCGGCGAAGACGTTCTCGCTACCAACCCCGCACCATGCGGCCGGCGGCTCCGACGGGACCACCACACCGTAGCGATGAGTCTCCAACCCATTTTCCTCGGAAAATGGGACACAAGGGAGAACCCCGGCGGCAAGCTGCGAGCCCGTCCCGCCGGCTGCTCATCGCGACAGGGCCGATCCGGGTGACGCTTATGCTTCTCCTGCGCCCGGACGTTCGCAACCCGTGGAAGGCCAGCCAAGCCTGTCGTGCCCAGGCAAACACCGGCCGCGAAACGCCGTGTTCTCCACTCTTGGCGTAAACCCGCACTCGCCAGCGGGCGATAAGGCGTGTGCATCTTGCACGCCCCCTCCCCCAACCACTTCGTCACCCTGGACTTGTTTCAGGGTCCATCTCTCGACCGAGACCGGCTGCGTGGAATGCCCGCCGTCCGTGCGGTTCGCCATTCCCGCGTACCGGCTACCGCCACGATGGACCTTGAAACGAGTTCAGGGCGGAGGGAGCGTTCGTTGCGTCATCGTCGCCTTGGGCGCTAGCAGATGCAAAAGCGATTGCCCCCCGGCACCGCGCGCCCTATCGGCGCAAGGAGATTTTTTCGTGACACGAGGGGTGAGTGAATGACCAGTTTCGCCGACCGTGAGCGCGCCGAAGAGGCCAAGTTCGCTCACGACTCCGAAATGCAGTTCCGCATCCAGGCGCGCCGCAACCGCTTGCTCGGCGAGTGGGCCGCCGACCGCATGGGCCTGTCGCAGGCCGAGCGCGAGGCTTATGCCAAGGCCGTCGTCCAGGCCGACTTCGAGGAAGCAGGCGACGAGGACGTGATCCGCAAGCTGCTGGGCGACCTTACCAGCGCCGGCGTCGAGACCGACGAGGGCCAGGTGCGCGCCGCGCTCGATGCCAAGCAGATCGAGGCGCGCCGCGCGCTGATCGGCGAGGCGTAAGGGAGCGACCGGCATGGGCATGGCGGCAAACGACATCGAAACCCTCATCCGCGCGGCCCTGCCCGATGCGCAGGTCACGATCACCGATCTCGCCGGCGACGGCGACCACTACGCCGCCCATGTCGTGTCCGGCGCTTTTGCCGGCAAGACGCGGGTCGCGCAGCACAAAATGGTTTACGAAGCGCTCGGCGGACGCATGGGCGGCGTGCTCCACGCCTTGCAACTGACCACCGCTGTTCCCAACTGACACCCGGTACGAACGCCGCTGACTATCGGTGGCGAACAAAGGTTTTCTCGCAGCCATGTCCGACGTCAATTCCCGCATCGGCGACATCGTCAACTCCAACGACGTCGTGCTCTTCATGAAGGGTACGCCGCTGTTCCCGCAGTGCGGCTTCTCCAGCCGCGCGATCGCCATCCTCGATCACCTGGGCGTCGGCTACGAAAGCGTCGACGTGCTGCAGGACATGGAGATCCGCCAGGGCATCAAGGCCTTTTCCGACTGGCCGACCATCCCGCAGCTCTACGTCAAGGGCGAGTTCGTGGGCGGCAGCGACATCATGATGGAGATGTACGAGGCGGGCGAACTGCACCAGTTGATGGAGCAGTCGGGCGTCGCGCGCGTCGCCTGAAAGCCGCTCCTCGGCACAAGAACGAACGGCGGGCCGAGTGCCCGCCGTTTTCGTATCGGCCGGTCCGCGAAAAGGGCGCGTGGCCGAACTGTGGGGAAAAAGAGCGGCTCGGGGAGGCGGGGCCGGGAGACATTCGGCCCCGCCTCGGTCGAGACTTCTCGAAGGGTACGGGGAAGATAAAGCATGTCGCGTGCCAATCCGAACGAAACCCAGCAATTACGAGATATTGCACCCTGATGCGGGTGCCAGCCCGGCATCATCTGTAAAGCCTGCCGACAGTCACGGATTTTGCGCGGCGGGCTTGCGGGCCGCCGGCAAGCGAGCAAGATGGACAGCATGGAGCATCATTCTTCCCCGGTGCGGGCTGCCGTGGTGAAGCGGGTCATCCCCGCTGCCACGGTCGTCATCTTCCGCCACGGCCGCGACGGCGCGGCGCCCGAACTGCTGATGGTCCAGCGTGCGCGCGCGATGCGCTTCGCGGGCGGCGCCGCCGTCTTCCCTGGCGGGCGCATCGACGCGGCGGACCGGGAGCTCGCGGCCGAGCTCTCGCCGGAAGCGGATCAGGCAATCGCCGCCGGGCGCATCGCCGCCATCCGCGAAACGCTGGAGGAGACCGGCCTTGCCATCGCCCTGTCCGCGCCCGTTTCCGCCGAAGAGGCGGCGCAGGCCCGCGCGATGCTGCTGGCCGAGGGCAAGCTCGCGCCGGTCCTGGCCGCGTTCGGCTGGACGCTGGAGCCCGAACGCCTGACGCTCTACGCGCATTGGTGCCCGCAGAGCGACGGCGCGTTCGACACGCACTTCTTCGTCACCGACCTTGGCACCGGCACGGTCGACATCGCCATCGACGCGACCGAGAACACGCGACTGTTCTGGACCAGCGCGGCGCACGCGCTGGAGATGGCGGACGCGGGCGAGATCAGCGTGATCTTCCCCACCCGCCGCAATCTCGAGCGGCTCGCCCAGTTCGCGACCTTCGACGAGGCGCTCGCCCAGATCGCACGGCACCCGGTGCGGCGCATCTGGGCCGACATCATCGAGCGCGACGGCGAGAGCTGGCTCGAGATTCCCGATGGCCACGGCTACCCCGTGCTCGGACAGCCCTTGTCGACGGCTTTGCGGGGATAGGTCGCGCGGATCGCCGGGCGGGCCGGCCCGCTCCCTTCAGCCTTGCGAGAGGGCGATCTGTTGCCCGGAGCGGTGTAGCTGGGCGAGATGATCGACGATCGGGCCGTAGATCGGCCTGTCGAATTCCACTCCCGCGCAGTCGCCCGTGATCCAGCGGACCGAGCCGGACAGCCCTTCCATGCCCTCGGGCCGCAGCACCACGCGCGCGCCGACCCGGAAGAACAGGCTGTTGGTCCGCACGCAGCATCCTTGCGCCGAGATGTCCGAAATCTCGCCGGTGTCGCGCAAGCCGCTGCCCGTGCGGCACTGCACCGGCAGCGTCACCGCCTTGCGTTCCGCGCGTCGGGTCTCGTCGAGGGACATGGCTCGCGGGCATAGCGGCCAATGTTGTCGACTTCGTTAAGGCGGCTGGCGGCAGATGCCCAGCGGGCAAAAAAATGGCGGGACCGGTCCACGTCCGACCCGGTCCCGCCAGACCCCCGGGAGCGACCCGAGAGATCGTGAGCCGCACGCGGTGAGGGGGAGCGTGCGACCTCTTTGCATTACCCCTCAGCGGCCTGCCGGCGCTGCCCACGCCGGCGCGCTGCACCGTGTCCGAACATGTCCACGGCGCGCGCTACGAGAGGGATAGGGGGAGTCTCGCGGCCGAAGGGGGGAACGCGAGAGGTGTGGCCCATAATCGCCACGCCTTGCAGTCCCGGTCTTGGGGGACAGGCGGACGCGCGCCCCCCTCATTTGCGTCCGAGGCCGGCTCAGTCCTCGCGCGCGGGATCGGGTTCGGCGGCCGGTCGGAACGGGCCGGTGTAGAGGTGGCCGGCGAGCACCGAGTGCAGCACCGCGGAGGTCCGATCGGAGACGCCGAGCTTGCGGAAGGCGCGCCGCACGTAGCTGTCGACAGTCTCGGCGGAGATGCCCAGGATCTCGGCGATGACCGAGTTGCTCTTGCCCATCGCGATCCAGTAGACCACGTCGAGTTCGCGCTCGGACAGGCGGATCTCGCCGTCGGTCTGGTGGTCGATCAACTCGCAGTAGCGCAGGAACGACATCTGCGCGATCGCGTGCGCGCTGGCGAGGATCTCTTCGCCCGGATCGAGGCCGACCGCGTCGGGCAGCCCCACGAAACCGGTCCGCGCACCCGGCCCATACGTGGGCAGTGCGAGCCCGTCGCGATAGCCGAGCTCGGCGACAAAGGCGTAGAAGCCATCCTCCTGCTTGCCCGGAGGATCGATCTCGCGCGCCTCGCTCCAGAGCAAGGGTCGGCACAGGCGCAGGGCCAGTTCGGGTAGCGGATCCTCGAACCGCAAGCGCTCGGGATAAGCCTGCGCCCAGGCCTCCGCCATGTTGTTGCAGCTGTGGACCCGGCCGAAGCGGCGATCCGAGGTGATGGGCGTGACGAAGTACGCCGAGGGATAGCCGATGTCCCCGAACGCGCGCATCGTTGCCTCGCGAAGGGAGATCACGGACTCCGCCGCGCGCATCCCCGCCAGACCCAAGCGAATGTGCATTCCCGACTCCCCGGCAGCTGAAAGTGCTGCTGCGCCCCGAGCATAGGAAATCGGCGCCGCCTGCGCAAACCGTGCAGCGCAGGTCCGGGACTTGATCCGCTGGAAAGGGCTCCGCCGCCGCTTGGCAAGGGGCACAAAGCCTCCGAGAGCGGGGCGCACTTCTCTCCGGCGCCGCTCCTTGGGTCAAGGCGAAAAACGTGACCTAACTCGTCCGACCGAGGAACGCCCGCCCTGCCCTGATCTGCCCCCCGAGCCGCGCAACGCGGAGCTATTCCTCATCTTCCCAGCGTGCTACGCCCCAGCCGACCTTACCCAGCCAACTTTAGGAGACGGCGATGGAGTCCTCCTTGGCGGAGGCCGAGACCGGAATCGCGGGGCTCGACGATATTCTTGGCGGTGGCCTGGCGCGCGGCCGGGTCTTCCTGCTCGAAGGCAGCCCGGGCGCGGGCAAGACGACCGTGGCGTTGCAGTTCCTGCTCGCGGGCACGCGGCGCGGGGAACGCTGCCAGTACATCACGCTGTCCGAAACCGAGGACGAGTTGCGGGCAACCGCGAAGTCGCACGGATGGGACCTGACCGGCATCGACATCTTCGAGCTGGTGCCGCCCGAAAGCCTGCTAGACGAAAACCAGCAGCAAAGCCTGCTCTACTCCTCCGACCTGGAACTCGGGGAGTCGACCCGGCGCATCTTCGAGGCGTTCGAGCGCCATCGGCCGGTCCGAGTCGTGCTCGACAGCTTGTCCGAGATCCGCCTGCTGGCGCAAAGTTCGCTCCGCTACCGTCGCCAGGTCCTCGCCCTGAAGCATTACTTCGCCAAGCAGAACGCCACGGTGCTGATGCTCGACGACCTCACCAGCGATGCCAACGACAAGACGGTGCATTCGGTGGCGCATGGCGTCGTGCGCCTCGACGAGCTCGCGCCGGAGTATGGCGCGGAGCGGCGCCGCCTGCGCGTGACCAAGTATCGCGGCCGGCGGTTTCGCGGCGGCTATCACGACTTCGCGATCGAGACCGGCGGCGTGCGCGTGTTCCCGCGGCTCGTCTCGCTCGAGCACAAGAGCGTCTTCAAGGGCGATGTGATCGGCACCGGCTCCCCCGAGTTCGACGCTTTGCTCGGCGGCGGGGTCGAGCGCGGCTCGAGCGTGCTGGTCCTGGGGCCGGCGGGCACCGGCAAGTCGACCATCGGCCTGACGTTCGTGAAGAACGCGGTCGAGCGCGGCGAGCGTGCCGCGATGTTCGTCTTCGACGAGGAACTCGGCCTGCTGATCGGCCGTGCCAGGAATCTCGGGATCGACCTGCAGAAGATGATCGACGACGAGGCGCTCTTCCTTCAGCAAGTCGACGCCGCCGAGCTGACCCCCGGCGAGTTCTCCGAGCGCGTTCGCGCCTGCGTGGAAACCCACGAGGTTAAGACCGTGGTGATCGACAGCCTGAACGGCTACCAGGCGGCGATGCCCGGCGAGCATGCGCTCATCCTGCACTTGCATGAGCTGCTGCAATACCTGAACCGGCGCGGCGCCACCACTTTTCTCGCCGTTGCCCAGCACGGGCTCGTCGGCGACATGAAGACCCCGGTCGACGTGACCTACCTGGCCGACACCGTAATCCTGCTGCGCTATTTCGAAGCGCTTGGCCGGGTGCGGCGGGCGATCTCGGTGGTGAAGAAGCGCACCGGCGCGCACGAGAACACGATCCGGGAGTACCAGATCGGCAGCCGTGGCGTGACTCTCGGGCCGCCATTGGCGCAGTTCCAAGGCATTCTGCGCGGAATTCCGTCCCTGCTCGGCGGTCAGGCGGACCTGCTCGACAGCGAGGACGCTTGAAGCGTACGACCCTCTCCGAAAGGGCACTGGTCCTGGCGCCGCTCGGCCGCGACGCTCCCATCGCCGCGGCGATGCTGCAGGAGGGCGGAATTGGTTCCACCATCTGCGCCAACGTGCCGGACCTGCTCGAAGAACTGAATGCCGGCGCCGCATTCGTGCTGCTGACCGAGGAGGCGATCGAGGGGACCGACCTGTCGCGCCTGCACGCCTGGCTCGACGACCAGGAGGAATGGTCCGACCTGCCCTTCGTCCTGCTGACGCGGCGCGGTGGCGGCCTGGAGCGCAATCCGGGCGCGGCGCGCCACCTCGAGGTGCTGGGCAACGTCACCTTCCTGGAAAGGCCGTTCCACCCCACCACGCTGATCAGCCTTGCCCGCTCCGCCCTGCGCGGCCGCCAGCGCCAGTACGAGGCGCGCGCCCGGCTCGTCGCCCTGCGCGACAGCGAGGAGCGCTACCGCACCTTGTTCGACACCATGGACGAGGGCTTCTGCGTCCTGGAACCGCGCTACGACCCGGTTCACGAACGCACCGATCTTCTGGTGGTCGAGGCGAACCCGGCCTTCGAGCGGCACACCGGCCTTGCCGCCGCCCAGGGCAGATGGCTTCGCAGTCTGACGCCGAACCTCGAGGAACACTGGTACGAGATCTACGAACGCATCGCCCGCACCGGCGTGCCCGAGCGGTTCGATGAGGGCTCGGCCGCCCTGGGCCGCTGGTTCGACGTCTATTCGTTCAGTCTGGACGGGCCGGACGAAAACCTCGTGGCCGTGCTGTTCCACGACGTGTCGGATCGGCGCGCGAGCGAACAGCGCCTGCGCGATCTCAACGAAACCTTGGAATCGCAAGTGGCCGAGCGCTCGGCGGAGCGCGATCGCACCTGGAAGCTCAGCCAGGACCTGTTCGGCATCGCCGACGCGCGCGGATACTTCTTCCGCACCAATCCGGCATGGCAGCGCGTCCTGGGCTGGACCGAGGAGGAGATCGCCACCACCCCCTTCCTCGATCTCGTCCATCCCGACGACATCGGAAGGACGCTGGGCATCCTGGAGGAACTGGCCAACGGCCAATCCACCATGCTGTTCGAGAACCGCTATCGCGCCCGCGATGGCACCTATCGCTGGTTCTCGTGGTCGGCGACGCCGGAAGAAGGCTTATATTACTGCGTCGCGCGCGACATCACCGACGACAAACTCCGCGCCGAGGAACTCGAAGCCGCGCAGACGGCCTTGCGCCAGAGCCAGAAGATGGAGGCGATGGGCCAGCTCACCGGCGGCGTCGCCCACGATTTCAACAACCTGCTCACGCCGATCGTCGGCAGCCTCGACTTGCTCAAGCGGCGGGGCATCGGCGGCCCGCGCGAACAGCGCCTGATCGAGGGCGCGATCCAGTCGGCCGAGCGCGCCAAGGTCCTTGTGCAGCGCCTGCTCGCCTTTGCCCGCCGCCAACCGCTGCAGACCTTCGCCGTCGACATCGGCAAGCTGATCGCGGGCATGTCCGAACTCATCACCAGCACCACCGGGCCGACCATCAAGCTGGCGATCGTCGCCCCGCCGGACCTGCCGCCGGCCAAGGTCGACCCCAACCAGCTCGAAATGGCGCTCCTCAACCTCGCGGTGAACGCGCGCGACGCCATGCCCGATGGCGGCGAGCTGCGCATCTCGGCCAAGCCGCGCACGCTGACGCGCGATCGCGAGGATCTGGAGGCGGGCGCCTACATCTGCCTCTCGGTCACCGACACCGGCATCGGCATGGACGAGGCGACCCGCGCCCGCGCGGTCGAGCCGTTCTACTCGACCAAGGGCGTCGGCAAGGGCACGGGCCTTGGCCTCTCGATGGTGCACGGGCTCGCCTCGCAGCTCGGCGGCGCGCTGCGTATCCGCAGCGAGGCCGGAAACGGCACCCGCATCGAGCTGTGGCTACCGCAGACCGAGGCGGTCCCCGCCGACGCGGGCGCCGCCGCCGATACGTTCCCGCCGCTCGCGGCCCCCGGCACCGTGCTGCTGGTCGACGACGAGGACGTGGTGCGCGCCAGCACCGCCGACATGCTGACCGAATTCGGCTACGACGTCGCCGAGGCCAGCTGCGCCGAGGATGCGCTGGCCATGATCGAGCGCGGCCTCGCCTTCGACCTGCTCGTGACCGACCACGTGATGCCCGGCATGACCGGCGCCGAACTGGCCCGCGTCATCGTCGACCGCTCGCCCGAGACGCCGGTGCTGCTGATCTCGGGCTACGCCGATCGCGAAGGCGTGGATGCCGCCCTGCCCCGCCTCGCCAAGCCCTTTCGCGCCGGCGAGCTGCTGAACTGCCTCAAACAGCTCCAGGCCCGCAAGACGCTCCGCCCGATCTCCTGATCGCGAGGACTTGGCGCGCCCGACAGGGTTCGAACCTGTGACCCCAAGCTTAGAAGGCTCGTGCTCTATCCAGCTGAGCTACGGGCGCGCGTGGGGATGCCATAGCGTGGTTCCGGGCGCGCGCAAACGCCTCTGCACCCTGCCGTCCACGCCCAGGCGCCCTTAGATTGCGGCTAGGCGAGCGACGCGGGGCGCGGTACGCAAGGCGGCATGAGCGAACCCGGCCCCTCTCGCATCGACGGCACCACCGGTGCCCGGCGCCACTTCCGCTACTTCGACTATCTCATGGCGGCCTTCGTCGCGATCCTGCTGCTGTCGAACCTGATCGGCGCGGCCAAGCTGTCGAACGTGGGCGGCGTGCAGTTCGGGGCGGGCATCCTGTTCTTCCCGGTCAGCTACGTGCTGGGCGACGTCCTGACCGAGGTCTACGGCTATGCCAACGCGCGCCGGTGCGTGTGGGTGGGGTTCTTCGCCCTGGTCTTCATGGCCTTCATGAGCTTCGTCGTCGTCGCCATGCCGCCCGCGGCGGACTGGGGCTGCGCGGCCAGCGCCGATCCCCTCTATGGCAGCGTGGTCAAGGCGACCGATGCCGGCACCGTCTGCCAGTCGACTTATGTCTCGGTGTTCGGCAGCACCTGGCGCATCGTCCTCGCTTCGCTGCTGGCGTTCTGGGCGGGCGAGTTCGTCAACTCGTTCGTGCTCGCCAAGATGAAGGTCTGGACCAGCGGCAAGCACTTGTGGAGCCGCACCATCGGCTCGACCATCTTCGGCGAGGGCGTCGACAGCCTGATCTTCTACCCCGTCGCTTTCCTCGGCACCTGGACCACGCAATCGGTGCTGTTGGTGATGGTGACCAACTGGGCGATGAAAGTCGCCTGGGAAGTCGTGCTGACGCCCGCCACTTACGCCGTCGTGGGCTTTCTCAAGCGCCGCGAGGGGGTCGACGTGTTCGACAGCGACACCGACTTCTCTCCTTTCGCGAAGACGCGCGCGATTTGATGCGGGCCTTCCAAGCCGGCGCCATTTGACCACGCGGCAGCCGGGCGGCTAGTCCGGCGCGCACGATGGCGCTCGACCGGGTCCTCCTCTCCGACTTCCGCAACCATCGCGAGACGGTCCTGGAGGGAACGCGCCGGTTCAACCTGCTGGTCGGCGAGAACGGCGCCGGCAAGACCAATGTCCTGGAAGCGATCTCGCTATTCGCGCCGGGCCGGGGCCTGCGCCGTGCGAACCTGGCCGACATGCCCGCGCAAGCCGGACGCGGCGGCTTCGCCGTCAGTGCCGCGCTGACCGATGCAGGGGAGCCGGTGCAGCTCGGCACCGGTGTTCTGGCCGAGCGCCCCGGCCGCCGGGTGGTGCAGATCAACGGGGCCGAGGCGCCGGCGGTGCGCCTCGCCGAGTGGCTTTCGATCGGCTGGCTGACGCCGGCGATGGACCGGCTGTTCAGCGAGAGCGCAAGCGGGCGGCGGCGCTTCCTCGACCGGCTGGTGCTGGCGCTGCATCCCGGCCACGCCACGCAAGCCGCGCGGCTGGAAAGCGCCCTGCGCGAACGCAACCGCCTGCTCGCCGAGGAGACGCAACCCGACCCGCGCTGGTTCGAGGCGATCGAGGCGCAGATCGCCGCCACCGGCGCCGAGGTCGCACGAGCCCGGGACGAGACCGTCACCCGGCTCGAAGCCGTGCTGGCGCGCTTGCCGGAAACGCCCTTCGCCCGGCCCTCGCTCGATTACCGCGCCGGCGGCCCGCGCGAGGCCGATGCGCTCGCCACGGCCCTGCGCGAGGGCCGCGCGCGAGACCGGGCGGCGCAGCGCACCCTCACTGGCCCGCACCGCGACGATCTCGCCGTCACCATGGCGGCCAAGCAGCCCGCCGCCGAGTGCTCCACCGGAGAGCAGAAGGCGATGCTGATCGCCATCGTCCTCGCCCACTCGCAATTGCTCGAAAGCGAGGGCGAGCGCCGCCCGCGCGTGCTGCTGCTCGATGAAGTCGCCGCACACCTCGATCCCCTGCGCCGCACCGCGCTGTTCGAGCGGCTGCGAGCAGGCGACGCGCAAGTCTGGCTGACCGGCACCGAAACCGCGCCATTCGCCGCGATCCTCGACGAAGCGGCGATCTGGCAAGTGCGCGACGGCACGCTCAGCCGGGTCTGACGCCCGCTACTTCTTTGGCAATGCGTCCGCCACGTCATCCACGGTGGCCGCTACGATCTCCTCGACGCCCAGCGCCGTCGGATGCACGTGGTCGGGCTGCACCAGGTCGGGCTTGCCGATCACCGGCTGGAGAAAGAAGGGCACCAGCACCGCGCCGTACTGGCGCGCCAACGTCGGGTAGATCGGGTTGAAGTTGGCGGCATAGTCCTTGCCCAGGTTCGGCGCGGCCAGCATGCCGAGCAGCACCACGCGGATGTTCCGGTCCTTGAAGGTCTGCAGGATCTTCGAAAGGTTGTCCCTCGCCTGCGCCGGGGGAAGCCCACGCAGCATGTCGTTGCCGCCCAGGCTGATGATCGCGAGATCGGGCTTGGCCGGCTGGTTGTCGAGCGTGAAGGCCAGGCGCTGGAGCGCGGCGGCGGTCGTGTCGCCCGAGACCCCGGCGTTGCTGATGCGCGCGTTGACGCCCCGCGCGCGCAGGGCCGCCTCCAGCTTGGACGGATAGCTCTCGCCGTCCTTGAGACCGTACCCGGCCAGCAGCGAATCGCCGAACGCCAGGATCGGCCGCTCGGGGCCCATGACCGGTACCGGCGAGGGCGCGGTGAGCGGCGCGTCGCTCGCTTGCTGCGTGGGCGTGGGCTGCTTGTCGCAGCCGGTGATCAGGAGCGGCGCCGCGGCGAGCAGGAGCGGCGGGGCAATCGAGCGAAACACCGTGGCGAACTCCTTGTCGTCCGGGATGGGCAGCGCCCATATGGGGCGCGTGACCGCCACGCCGCTAGCCCCCCGTTCGCCCCTTCCCGACACCACTGCCGCCATCGTTGCCGAGGACTTGCGGCTGACGCTCGGCCAGGACAGCGCCGCGGTCGAGATCCTGCGCGGGATCGACTTGCAAGTGCCGCAAGGGCAGCGCCTCGCCCTGCTCGGCCCCTCCGGCTCGGGCAAGAGCTCGCTGATGGCGATCCTCTCGGGGTTGGAGCGCGCGACCTCCGGGCGGCTGCACGTGGCGGGCGCGGACTTTGCCGGGATGGACGAGGACGGCCTCGCCCGCGCGCGCCGGGGCCGGATCGGCGTGGTGCTCCAGGCCTTCCACTTGCTGCCGACGATGACTGCGCTGGAGAACGTCACCACGCCGATGGAGCTTGCCGGCATGGCCGACCCCCGTGCCCGTGCCGAGGCAGAGCTGACGGCGGTGGGTCTGGATCATCGCATGACGCACTATCCCGCGCAGCTTTCGGGCGGCGAGCAGCAGCGCGTGGCCATCGCCCGCGCCATCGCACCGCGCCCGGCCCTGATCTTCGCCGACGAGCCGACCGGCAACCTCGACGCCGCGACGGGTCGCACCATCGTCGACCTGCTGTTCGACCGGCAGGCCGAGACCGGCGCGACGCTGCTGATCATCACCCACGACGCCTCGCTCGCCCAACGCTGCGAGCGGGTGGTGACGATGGCCGACGGCGAAATCGTGAGCGACACGCTCACAACGGTGAAAACGAGCGACACGCTTGCCTGAGACCGCGCGCATCGCCGCAGCCCTGCCCTGGAGCACCGCCTGGACGATCGCCCGGCGCGACCTCTCCGCGCGGTTCCGCGGGCTTCGCCTGCTGCTGGTCTGCCTGTTCCTGGGCGTGGGCGCGATCGCGGCGATCGGCACCCTGACCGGCTCGATCGAGCAGGCGCTGGGCAGCCGGGGCCAGGCGATCCTGGGCGGAGACATCGGCGTCAACGTCTGGCAGCGCAGCCTGACGCCCCAGGAAAGCGCCGCGGTGCACGCGCTCGGCCGCGTGACCGATGGCATCCGCTTGCAGGCGATCGTGACCAACGGCGATGCCACCGCCCCGGTGGCGCTCAAGGCGGTGGACCGGCAGTGGCCGCTCTACAGCCGGCTGGAGCTGAAGGACGGACGCAAGGTCGGCGCGCCGCCGCCGGGCGAGGCCTGGCTGTCGGAAGGCACCTTGGCCCGGCTCGGCGCCCGGGTTGGCGATACCGTCGCGATCGGCGGCATGCCGGTGCGCGTCGGCGGCGTCATCGCCCGCGATGCCGAGCAGTTGAGCGAAGGCTTCGCGCTGGGCGACACGGCGATCGTCGGCCTCGACATGCCGCGCCGCGCCGGGCTCACTGCCCTGGGCGCGATGTATCGCACCAAGCTGCGCGTCGCCTTGACGCCGGGGCTCGATCCGCAAGCGGCGGTCGACCGGCTGCAGGCGCGGTTCCCCGATGCCGGACTTGAGTACCGCACCCGCGACAAGGCCGCGCCGGGCACCGACAAGTTCGTCGAGCGCATGGGCCAGTTCCTGGTGCTCGTCGGCCTCGCGGCGCTGGTGATCGCCGGGATCGGCATCGGCGGCGGCGTTGCCTCCTACCTCGAGGCGCGGCGCGCCAGCATCGCCACGCTCAAGGTGCTGGGCGCGACGAGCACCGACATCGCGCGCATCTACCTGCTCCAGATCGCCGCCGCCGCGCTGGCCGGAAGCCTGGCGGGCCTGGTCGCGGGCGTGCTGGTCACGCCGCTGCTCGCCAAGGCGCTGGGCGCGCTGCTGCCGGTGAGCGTGGGCCTTCTGGTCTCGCCGACGGCGCTGGCGAGCGCGGCGGCCTATGGCCTGCTGGTGGCGCTTGTCTTCGCCGCGCCGCCGCTGCTGCGCGCGCGGGACTACCCGGCGATGGCGGTGCTGCGCGCCCGAGTCGCGCCGCTCAAGGTCGCGCGCAAGGCGCTGGCGCTGCCGGTGCTCGGCGGCCTGGCCGGCATCCTCGCGCTCACCCTCGTGCAGTCGTCACAGCCGAAGATGACGCTCGGCTTCCTGGGCGGCGCGGCGGCGATGCTGGCGCTGCTCGCGCTCGTCGGCTGGGGAATACGCGAGTTGGCCGCGCGACTGCCACGACCGGCGAACCCGCTCCTGCGCAGTGGCCTTGCCAACCTCCACCGCCCCGGCGCGCAGACCGGCGCGCTGGTGACCGCGCTCGGCTTCGGCCTCTCCGCCTTCGTGCAGATCGCCGCGGTCGAGACCAGCCTCGATGCCAACATCCGCCGCACCGTGCCCCAGCGCGCGCCCGCCTACTTCGTGCTCGACGTGCCGCGCGACCGGGCCGAGGACTTCCGCCGAACCGTCGCCGCCACCGTGCCCGCCGCCAAGGTCCGTCTGATCCCCAACTTGCGCGGCCGCATCCTCGCTTATGGCCCCGCGAACGCGATGACCCGCGTCGCCGATCTCAAGACCGTGCCCGACGGCGCCTGGGCGCTCCAGGGCGAGCGTGGGCTGACCTATTCGGACACGGTGCCAGAGGGCAACACGCTCGTCGCCGGCCAGTGGTGGCCGCAGGACTATACCGGCGAGCCGCTGGTCTCGGTCGACCAGGACTTCGCCAAGGCCATCGGCCTCAATGTCGGTGACCGCCTCACCATCAGCCTGCTCGGCGTCGAGCGCAGCGCCCGCGTCGCCTCGCTGCGGCGGATCGACTGGGATTCGCTGGGCTTCAACTTCGTGCTGGTGTTCTCGCCCAACACCCTGCGCGACGCGCCGCACAACCTCGCCGCCACGATCGACCTGCCGGGCAAGGCCACCGCGCCGACGCTGCTGCCGCGCCTGGTGCGCGCGTTCCCCTCAAGCTCGGTGATCGAGACCGGCTCGCTGCTGCGCGATGCCCGCGACTTGCTCGCGCAGATGTCGACCGCAATCCTCGCCGCCGCCTCGGTCGCGGTGATCGCGGGCCTTGCCGTACTGACCGGCGCCATCGCCGCCGCGCGTGCCAGCCGGACGTACGACACCGTGATCCTGCGCATCCTCGGCGCCAGCCGCGCACAAGTGCTGCTGCTCCAACTGGCCGAGTACACCCTGATCGCCGCCGTCCTGGCGGTCGTCTCGCTCGCGATCGGCAGCGCATTGTCCTGGCTGGTGATCGACCGCTTGTTCGGCTTCACCTGGCTGCCCGACTGGCCGCGCGTTCTCGCCGTGCTAGCCGCCGGACTGCTGCTGGTCCTCGTGGTGGCGCTCGCCGGCTCGCTCCCGCTGCTGCGGACCAAGCCGGCACAAGCTCTGCGCGAGCTTTAGTTCAGGCGAAGACCCGCTCTTCGGACACGACCATGCGCGGGTCGCGGGTCTCGTAGACGAGCGTGCCGGCGATCAGGTCGTGCAGGCCCTGCTTGCGCTCCGTGAAAGCGACCATGATGAAGCCAATTAGCAAGATGAGGCTCGACAGGATCTTGGCAAAGTAACGCCCGGTCGCTCGTCCAAAGCCAATGCGCTCGCCACCCTGGTCCGTCACGACCAAGCCCATCACCAGCTTGCCCACGGTGGCCTGCCAGGAGGAGCACTCCAACACGGCGAAGTAGAGCCAGTTCAGCAAGAAGCTGAGACCGATCGACGAAAGAACGACCGCTCCACCGATCAGATCGGGATTGGCGCCAAGTGCCGTCATCGGCATCATGCCGATACCCAGGATCGCGCCCAGAATGCCGAGCGCAATGTTCAGGACGATGCTGTCGATGATGTAGGCGACCACACGTCGCCAAAAGCCTCCGTAAGGAACCATGATACCCCCTCGTCATGTCGCCCGTCCGCGTCAGTCGCGCACGCCAGGTTTTCACGTAGTCAGCCCTAATTACAAACCATTTCACATATCCTATATGACGAGGGCGGCACGCGTGTCTCGCCTTGATCGACTCGCGCGACTTGCCCGGAGGCGCCACTTCGCGTAAGGGCGCGCCGATTGTGCGGTGCAGCGAAGTGCCGCGATCCGCTTCCTCGAACGTACAGGCTACCGAATGTCCGCCCCGCTTCCGCTGCGCAATATCGCCATCATCGCGCACGTCGACCATGGCAAGACCACGCTCGTCGACCAGCTTTTCCGCCAATCCGGCACCTTCCGTGACAACCAGCGCATCGAAGAGCGCGCGATGGATTCGAACGATCTGGAGAAGGAGCGCGGGATCACGATCCTCGCCAAGCCGACTTCGATCGAGTGGAACGGCTACCGCATCAACATCGTCGACACCCCCGGCCACGCCGACTTCGGCGCCGAGGTGGAGCGCATCCTCTCGATGGTCGACGGCGTGATCCTGCTGGTCGACAGCTCGGAAGGCGCGATGCCGCAGACCAAGTTCGTCACCGGCAAGGCGCTCGGCCTCGGCTTGAAGCCGATCGTCGTCGTCAACAAGATCGACCGTCCCGACGGCCGCCACGCCGAAGTGCTCGACGAGGTGTTCGACTTGTTCGTCAGCCTCGACGCCAACGACGAGCAGCTCGATTTCCCGACGCTCTACGCCTCGGGCCGCAACGGCTACGCCAGCTACGACCCCGACGCGCGCGAGGGCACGCTCACCCCGCTGTTCGAGAAGATCATCGAGCACGTGCCGGCGCCTGAAGCCGACGTCGATGGTCCCTTCAAGTTCCTGGTGACGCTGCTTGATCGCGACAACTTCCTGGGCCGCATCCTGACCGGCAAGGTCCAGTCGGGCCGGGTCAAGGTCAACGATCCGATCCGTGCGCTGGATAACGACGGCAACTTGGTCGAGACCGGCCGCGCTTCCAAGCTGCTGGCATTCCACGGCCTCGACCGCATCCCGGTCGAAGAAGCGAAGGCGGGCGACATCATCTCGATCGCGGGCCTGACCACCGCGACCGTTTCGAACACCATCGCCGACCAGACCGTGACCGAGCCGCTGCACGCGCAGCCGATCGATCCGCCGACGCTGTCGATGCGCTTCGCCGTGAACGATTCGCCCATGGCGGGCCGTGAAGGGTCCAAGGTGACCAGCCGCATGATCCGCGACCGCCTGGAGCGCGAAGCCGAATCGAACGTCGCCATCCGCGTCACCGAGAGCGCCGACAAGGACAGCTTCGAAGTCGCCGGCCGTGGCGAACTCCAGCTGGGCGTCGTCATCGAGACGATGCGCCGCGAAGGGTTCGAGCTGGGCATCAGCCGTCCGCGCGTGCTGTTCCGCACCGACGAGAACGGCCAGCGCACCGAGCCTTACGAAACCGTCGTGATCGACGTGGATGACGAATATGCCGGCACCGTCGTCGAGAAGATGAACATCCGCAAGGCCGAGATGACCGACATGCGTCCGAGCGGCGGCGGCAAGACCCGCATCACCTTCTCGGCGCCCTCGCGCGGCCTGATCGGCTATCACGGCGAATTCCTCTCCGACACGCGCGGCACCGGTATCATGAACCGCCTGTTCGAGAAGTACGACGTTCACAAGGGCCCCATCCCGGGCCGCCAGAACGGCGTGCTGATCTCCAACGGCACCGGCGAGGCGGTGGGCTACGCGCTCAACTCGCTCGAGGAGCGCGGCGTGCTGTTCGTGAAGCCGCAGGAGAAGATCTACGAGGGCATGATCATCGGCGAGAACGCCAAGCCCGACGATCTCGAGGTCAACCCGATGAAGTCCAAGCAGCTGACGAACTTCCGTTCGACCGGCAAGGACGACGCCATCCGCCTGACCCCGCCGCGGATCATGACGCTGGAACAGGCGATCGCCTATATCGACGACGACGAGATGGTCGAAGTGACGCCGCAGTCGATCCGGCTGCGCAAGGCGATCCTCGACCCGAACGAGCGCAAGAAAGCGAGCCGCAAGAAGGAAGCGGCCTGATCCCAATGCAAAGGGCGCTCCCGCGAGGGAGCGCCCTTTCTCTTTCACCGCCTCCCGGTCCTCAGGCGATCGGCGCCAGGTGGCTCGGCTCGTGGCCTCGCTCGCCCACGTAGCGGTCGTATTCCTCGCTGAACCGCTTGGTCAGCGCCTGCTGGCGGTCCGCCGGAAGGTTCTGAAGGATGTCCGGGAACCAGCTGCTTTCCTCCTGGTAGACGTGCTGCTGCACGGCGCTCAGGATATGCTCGAGCTTCTCGTTCCAGTCACCACTCGCCGGATCAATGTTCTCGAGGATCGCAAAGTTGATCTTGGCCGCGGCCTGCTCCTCGTAGGCCATCGTCGCATGCGCCTTGCTGCTGTATTCGACCACGGCAGGGTACAGCACCGACTCCTCGGCATTCGAGTGGCCGGTGAATACCAGCTTCAGCGCGCTGAGCGCCGCGCGCTTGGCGTCGGCGCTGCTCGCGTTCAGCGCCTTGTCGAAGGCGGCCTCGATCTGCCGGTGGTGATCCAGCACGACGTCGAGCCAGTCGTGGCCTTGCGTCAGCTGCTGCGCCTTCTCCCGGGCTTGCGCGCGATCCTCGTCCGAGGCGGCAGGCATGACGGTCGCGGCGATCTTATCTATAAAGGACATAGGCTTGCTCCGGGATCAGGGGTTACAGCCTAAAGTGCGCGGCGGGGCTCGACCGTTCCTGTGAACCCACGCATCCGGACGCGTTGTGGCCACGGCTGGGCATCGAGCCAGCGGGCGACAAGGGCGTCCTTTCTTTCCGGCATGACAGCATTGTTCATGCAAGGAGCCGGAATTCTGAACAGAAGCTGCCAGAGCTATCCCGATCCGGTTCAGGAGCGTTGCTCTAGATAACGAATCACACCGGGACAGACCCCGCAGCCGGCATCGGGCCGGCAGCCTCCCTGCCCCGTCGGAGTTTGGACATGAGCATCATCAAGAAGGGCATTCTGGCCACCACGCTCGCGGCTTCGGCGCTGACCGCCTCGGCTCCCGCCATGGCTCGCGACTACTACCACCGCGACCATGACAACACCGCAGGCGTCGCGATCGGCGCGGGCATCATCGGCCTCGCTATCGGGGCGATCGCCGCCTCGTCGAGCCACCGCGACCGGTATGACGATCGCTACTACGCCGACAATGGCGGGTACTACAGCAACGGCTACTACTACGACCGCAGCGGCCGCAACTACTCGCGTGACGAATGGCGCCGGCGGTACGATAACCGCTATTACGACAACCGTCGCGACCGGGATGGCTGGGATCGCGACCAGTACTACAGCCGTCGCGGCTACTGATTGCCTTGGCGGGTCGATGGGTTGACGGGCGGCTTAATCCCCTTGACCGCCCGTCAGCACTGGCCCGTCAGGACCAGGACGCCCGGCCTTCCGCGGAAGGCCGGGCGTTTCCTTGTTCACTCAGAAGTGGAAGCCGAGCACCGCACGGAAGGTGTGGTAATCGAACTTGTCGTCCGAGGGCTGGATCCGCGTGCCGTTCGAAGCGAGGACGAACGGGTTGGTGGCGGGCGCCGTGCCCTGGCCGGCCAGGACGTAGTACTTGTCGTCCTTGTAGCGGTTGTAGAGGTACTCGACGCCGAGGCTGACCTTGTTGGTGACCATCAACTCGGCGCCGCCGCCAGCCTGCCAGCCCCACACGCCCTTGCCGTCGCGCGCTTCGCTGAACGAGTTGCTCGTGTTGGTGGTGAAGAAGCGGTGGTTGAGCTTGGCGTAGCTGGCGCCACCGGTCGCGTAGAACAGAATGCCGCCGCCGGGAGTGTAGCCGGCGCGCAGGCGGGCCGAGATGTTGTAGTCGAGTTCGCGCTGGAGCGCGTAGCTCGCCGGCGTCGTGCTGAAGCCGGTGGTGGTGTCGATCGCGCGGTTGCGGCTCGCTTCGATGAGACCACCGACGACGAAGTTGTTCATCCGACGGTCGTAGCCGACGCGCGCGCCGTAATCGACGTTGTCCTCGTCGCTCTTGCAGCCGTTCGACGGACGCGGACCGAGCGCCTGGCCATCGCAGTAGCCGCGGCTGAACGCATCCGTGCCGCCTGAGGTGACGGTGTCGCCGTAGGTGCCGTCCTGGTTGGTATCGAACTTGAGGCTAGTGCCGTTGTCGCTACCGCGCGCGGCGAGGCCGCCGAAGACGCCGACGTACGGTCCGTCGAAGTGAGTGATGCGGTCCTGGTCCTGGGCAGAGGCCGGAACAGCGGCGCCGGCGGCCAAGGCAAAGGCCAGAGCGCCGGTCGCAATGTAGGTGAACTTCATGAACATTCGATCCTAAGCAGTTATTGGGATAGTTCCCTTCCCGAGCCGCCTAATCCCTGGATGCCGCTCTAGGTTGCACGGCTCGTCGTTGTTGGTGGAACCTGTGGCATTGCGGCAACGTTTATCCGGCACGCCATCGAAGCGGCAATTAAGACCCGGTTCAGCGCCGATCTGCTGCTCTGTCCGCCTCGATCGGCACATGTCGAGCATAGAGGCGTCGCCCGGTCTCCGCCGTAGATCGGACGGCTCCGCAAGGAGAGAGACGATGAAGACCACCTTGAAAACCTTGGGCGTCGCGGCGGCGATTGCAGCCACCTCGCTTGGATTCGTGCAAAGCGCCGAGGCGCGTGACCGCTGGGGCCATCGTGGCGGCGGCGATGACGCGGCCATCGCGATCGGCGCGGGCGTGATCGGCCTTGCCGTGGGCGCCGCACTGGCCGACCGCGACGACGGCCGGTACTACGACAGCCGCTATTATCGCGCGCGGCGCTACGTCACGATCCGCGATTATCCGGGCTACTACTACTATTACGATGGCGCCCCGCGCCGCTATTACCGCGACCGCTATTACGGCCAGCCCTATTACGGCAATCGCTGGGGTAACGGCTGGGGCCGTGGCTACGACCGGCGGGACTGGCGCGGCGGACGCGGATACTACCGCGATCACGATCGGCGCTGGGGCCGGGGCGATTGGGACCGCCGCGATGATTATCGCGGCCGCCGCTGGGGCTACTAAGCAAGGTTTCGGCCGGTGCCGCCCAAGGGCGGTGCCGGCCAGCCTCGCCAAACCACCTAGCCCTCGCTATGGGCCGCGGCGATGGACATTCCTGACCTGCGCATCGCCCTGTTCTCCGGAAACTACAACTACGTCCGCGATGGCGCCAACCAGGCGCTGAACCGCCTCGTCGGTTATCTCCTGCGGCAGAACGCGGCGGTACGGGTCTATTCGCCGGTCGTCGCTGAACCGGCCTTCGAGCCAACCGGCGACCTCGTCGGAGTCCGCGCGCTGCCGATCCCGAGCCGGGCGGAATATCGCATCCCGCTGGGCCTCCCCTACAAGGTTCGCCGCGACCTGAAGGCGTTCGCCCCGAACGTGGT
>Ga0268266_10002002_pt1 | contig 22768 bp, 20 predicted proteins | sample KBSS13metaG_FD_190356 | JGI IMG/M metagenome (GOLD analysis project Ga0268266, IMG submission 190356) | Switchgrass rhizosphere microbial communities from Kellogg Biological Station, Michigan, USA - KBS S1-3 metaG (SPAdes) (version 2) | ecosystem: Host-associated > Plants > Roots > Rhizosphere... | reverse complement strand
GCGGTCGGGCGACGCCGCTTGGGTGTCTCCTCGTAGGCGCGGACAATTTCCTGCACCAACCGATGGCGCACGATGTCCGAATTGGTCAGCTCGACCTGGGCCAGTCCGTCAATCGATCTCAATCGGGGCATGGCGTCGATCAAGCCGCTTTGGACCTGAGCGGGCAGGTCAATTTGCGTGGCGTCGCCTGAAACTACGATCTTTGATCCACGTCCCATCCGCGTCAGAAACATTTTCATCTGCGCGACGGTCGTGTTCTGGGCTTCGTCGAGAATGATAAAGGCGTCATTCAGCGTGCGGCCGCGCATGTAGGCCAGCGGAATCACTTCGATCAGATCCTGATCCGTGTAGCGGCGGATTTGATCAAAGTCCATCATTTCGCGGAGCGCGTCGAGCAGCGGGCGCAGGTAGGGATTGATCTTGGCCTGCAAGTCACCCGGCAGGTAACCCAGGCTCTCGCCAGCTTCGACCGCGGGACGCACCAGTACAATCTTACGGATGCGCTCCTGCTTAAGCGCGGCCACGGCCATGGCGACTGCCAGGTAGGTCTTGCCAGTGCCGGCGGGGCCGACGCAGAAGACAATGTCATTGTCGCCGATCGCCTGAACATAGCGGGCCTGACCAGAGGTCCGGGGCGTGACCTTACGGCCGGCGTTGAGGACTTCGATCGGGGCGACGCCCGTCGCGGCCGCGGCGCCGTTCGCGCTCAGGACCCGTGAGACTTCGTCCGGTTCGAGGCTGCCTTGCCGTTCGACGATGACCTTAAGCTGTTCCAGGACTTCGGTCGCGCGCGCTACGGCGCTCTCCGTTCCTTGGATGCGGATTTTATCGTCCCTCGCTGAGATTTCGACGCTGAGCGCGTCGCGTATCTTGCGCAGGTGTTGGTCGCGAGGTCCAAATAGCGATAACAGCGCTTTGGAGTCGACCACCGAGATGGTTGCTTCTGTCATTCAAAAAAATCGCCGCAGACTCTCCGTCGCGGCAACCAGACATGACGCTTGCCAAGCTGCTTTATAGTGTACCACAGCCTGCTACGAACAGGGTCCGCCGGCGCCCAGATTGCAAAGCAAAGCAGCATAGCCACTTGCGACAACCCGCCGAAACCGCCGGGCGCCCGGAAACTCATTCCGCGTGTAAGGACCTCATATCCGGCACATTTCACCGTAGGGTAGGCGCCCCGTGCGTACCATGACCTGGCGTAGCCCCCATCACATCCGGCACAACCCGAACTGCCAGCACGCGTAGGCCACGGGGGCGGCGAACAGGATCGAATCGACCAGGTCGAGCACGCCGCCGAAGCCGGGCATCCAGTCGCTGGAGTCCTTTCGACCCAGGTCGCGCTTGATCAGCGATTCGGCCAGATCGCCGGCCAAACCGGCAATGCCGACGACCAGCCCGTAAGCGATCCACCGCCAGGCGTCGACAGCGGCCAGGGCCTCGCCGGCAATGGGCCCGGCTAGCACGTTCAAAGACAACCAGGCGCCAAAGCAGGCAAAGACCATCGCCCCGGCGGCGCCTTCGAGCGTTTTGCCCGGGCTGAGCGTGGGCGCCATTTTGTGCCGGCCGATCAATCGCCCGACGGTGTAGGCGCCAATATCTGCGAACTTGACGACGACCGTCATCGAAATGAGCGCGACGAGCCCCATGTTCCGCCCCGGTCCGACGAACCGGAGTTGCGCCAAAAAGCTCGTCAGCACGCCAACATAAAGAAACGCGAGCGCCGAGAGCGCCAATCTTTGCGTGTGAACGCCCGGCGCGGTGTAGCGGATCATTTCAACGGCAAAAATCAGCAAAGTGGCAGCGCCGATAGCGAGTGCAGTCCACCCCCAGGCGCCAAGCGCCGCTGCCGGGCTGCCCAATTCGGCGGGCCAGAAATGGGGGATAAAGCTGGCTCCGACAATCACCAGACTACCGACGCAAACCATCGAGGTAAGGGTCCCCGGCGCGACGCCACGCGCCATTCGCAGCAGTTCATCACTCGCCACCACGGCAATCAGTAACAACAGCGGCGCGAGCCACGCCCCCGGCTGCGCAGAATGCGCATCGAGCCAGCACAGCCCGATAATGATCGCGGCGAACGTGACACCCAGAATAAACCGCCAACGAAGCATGCGAGCCTTCCCGTAGGTCACGCACCCCGTGCGTGACAAGTGCACACCAAAAGCGCCTCCACCGGCGCGCGATCAGCAATCGCTCTACTCGGTCACGGAGCAACGGCCTCTCAAAGATAGCCTGAGCGATGGGCGCCACGCTACGTGCCCCCTTTGCCGCTCGTCCCCCCTCCGGTATCATCGGCGGCTTATCCTAAACGAACAAAACACGCGATTCGCACGGAGAAATCCCACAATGGCCAACGACACTAACGTAACCTGGCACGAACACAGCGTCAGCCGCGACGAGCGCGAGAAGCTGAACGGGCATAAGGGCGCCGTGATCTGGTTCACCGGACTGAGCGCCTGCGGCAAGAGCACGGTCGCCAACCTGGTCGACCACAAGCTGCACGCCCGGGGACTTCGGACGTACGTGCTAGACGGCGACAACATCCGCATGGGTCTGAACGCTGGGCCCGGGATGCTCAAAGAGAAGCACGGCGAGGATTTCGCCAAGCGATTTGGGATCGGCTTCTCGGCGATCGACCGCGAAGAAAACATCCGCCGCATCGGCGCCGTGGCCAAGTTGTTCTGCGAAGCCGGCACGTTGGCCCTGACCGCGTTCATCAGCCCGTACCGCAAGGATCGTGACGGCGTGCGCGCGAACATGAAGCCGGGCGACTTCATCGAAATCTATGTCGACGCCCCGCTCGACGTCTGCGAAGCCCGCGACCCGAAGGGCCTCTACAAGAAAGCCCGCGCCGGCGAAATCAAGGGCTTCACCGGAATTGACGATCCGTACGAAGCGCCCGAAAAACCGGAACTGACGCTCGACGCCGGCAAGAAAACCGCCGACCAATTGGCCGACGAGGTGATTGCTTACCTCGAGAAGTCCGGCAAGTTGAAGTAGAGGGATCACAATCGCCGGACTGGGATCGCGTTGCACGGATACTGTCGCGCTATGTGGGTAGGTGGCGTCGCGTGGCGAGAATGGCGTCGCGAGACAAGACGTAGCGCGCGAATGTCCTAGCAGCGGCTCAAGTCCCGGAGGGACGACCGACGATAGCCTGGGGTCAGCCGGCCGAAGGTCGGCGCAGCCCCAGGTTCACGCAGTCTAACGTGCGTCGTGAGTCCCGGAGGGACGATCCACAATAGCCTGGGATGAAATCCCAGGAATCGTTGACCACTGACAGTCGTCGTTAGTCCCGGAGGGACGACCGAATGGTTCAATCATTTTCGAGCCTCTTCGTGCACCTGGTCTTCAGCACGAAGGGGCGAAGAATGGTACTTTCGGATTCCGTGCGCGATTCCTTGCACGCCTACATGGGGAAGGTCCTTCAGAACCTGGGGTGCACGCCAGTCCTGATCAACTCAGTGGAGGATCACGTCCATCTACTGTTTAACCTCGCGCGCACAGTTGCGGTCAGCAAAGCGATTCAAGACGTCAAGAGTTCGTCGTCGCAATGGCTAAAGACGCAGGGCGCCGCGTTCGCGGAATTTTCCTGGCAGGTTGGGTTTGGCGTGTTTTCAATTTCCGAGTCGGACGTTGAATCCGTTCGAGAATACATCGCCGGGCAGCGCGAGCATCATCGTCGTATAGCGTTTCAAGACGAGTATCGCGAATTGATGCGACGACATGGCATCAAGTTTGACGAACAATATGGTTGGGATTAGAACGTCCCTCCGGGACTAACGACGGGGTCGGTCGGGACCGGGTCCTGGGATTTCATCCCAGGCTATTGTAGGGCGTCCCTCCGGGACTAAAGTCCATTGGACGACAGCGTCCAGAGGCGCCAACTAGCCTGATGCCGACGTTCCCGCCGTCTCGCGCCAGAAGGCGGCTTCTTCGCCGTCCAGGCGTAGCGTCAAACACTTCGCGCTGCCGCCGGCTTTGACGAATTCGTCGAGCGGCGTTTCGCGCGCGGTAAAGCCGCGCTGGGTGAGTTGCGATTGCAAATTCGGGCAGCCGGTGTTCGTGATCACGGTCCGGCCGACGACCACGGCGTTGCAGGCAAAGCGCTGCGCCTCGGGCGTGGTGACCTCGATCAAATCCGGGATTTGATCGCGCAACACACGCACCGCGTACTCGTCAAACGCCGCAGGGTAGAAGAGGGCGCGGCCGGCCGACAGCGGGCAAAAGCAGGTGTCGAGGTGATAGTAGTAAGGGTCGACCAGCTCCAGCGGGATCACGCGGCAGCCTAATCGCTCACCAATCTGTTGCTGACCGCGGGCGTCGCTCCGCAGCCGATAGCCGGCGTAAAGCGTGTCGCCGCAAAACAGCGCGTCGCCCGCGCCCTCGAAGTAGCAGCCTGCCGGCGGTCGCTCGACCGTAAAGCCATGTTCGGCCAGCCACGCTTCGTCGAGCGGTTCTTCGCCCTGACGCTGCTCGTGGCGAAAGTGCGATAGGACCGCGCGATCTCGATAGATGAGCGCCGCGTTGGCCGTAAAGACCAGGTCTGGCAGGCCAGGGCGGGGCGCGAGAATTTCAATTTCGGCCCCAGCGTCCGCCAACAGGACGCGTAACGCATTCCATTGCGCTCGACTGGCCAGCGGATCGCTCGGTCGCGCGCGGTTCATCCAGGCGTTGATCTCGTAATCGATGCCGTAAAAGTCCGGCGGGCACATCAAGATTCGTGGTTGTGTCGCTATTGTCATCGCGCGGCGCTCCTTTCGGCATGCAACTCCTGCACCAGCGCCCGCAGGAACGGCTCAACGTCTGTCACCAGCCCTACGGTCTGAAATGTCCCGCGATCGCTCAGTTTGATCACGGTCGACGGATTGATATCGACGCAGACCACTTTCACCCAGGCTGGCAGCAGATTGCCGACAGCAATCGAATGCAGCGCCGTGGCGATCATCAGGCAGAAGGTGACGCCGTGGATCTTTTCGCGCATTTGGCGCTGCGCTTCGAGCGTGTCGGTGATGACGTCCGGCAGCGGGCCGTCATCGCGAATACTGCCGGCCAGCAGATAATCAACATTGTTCTTCACGCATTCGTACATGATCCCACTGGTCAGCACCCCTTGCGCAACAGCCGGACGAATGCCGCCGGCGCGGCGGATGCGGTTGATCGCTCGCAGGTGATGTTCGTGCCCCGCCTCGGCCGGCAGACCGTGACTGAGGTGGATGCCCAGGCTCGTGCCGAACAATGATTGTTCAATGTCATGCGTCCCCAGTGCATTGCCGGCAAAGAGGACGTCAATCAGCCCATCGCGAATCATCTGCGAGATATAGCCAGCGCTACCGGTGTGCACGATCGCCGGCCCGCCGACGAGCAGCGTGCGGCCTCCCTCGGCGCGGGTTCGCAGCAACTCATGAGCAATCTCGCGGATCGCGACTCCTTTCGGCTTTTCTGTCGAGACGCTGCTCCCCATGAACTCGAACAATTGCCGGTCGACGGCGCGTTCTTGCGGAAAGACGCGCACGCCGGCATGTCCCACGATGATCTGATCGCCGCGGCGGACGTCCGTCATCGGCACGCAGCGAGCGCGCGGGGGATCGAGCGTGACGACCACGCCGCAATCCATTTCCTGAGCATCCACGTCGATCCAATTGTCGTCAATGCGCACGGCCGTCCCTTGATTCGTAGAGCTGTAAAAACCCTCGGGAAAGGCGCCATCCATGTCGGCCGGCGTGAGGTGGCAATCTTGCAGCACGGTGGCCACAGCGCCGTGATCGCTGATTTGCTGCAGGATGGCCGAAAGCTTTTCGGCGCTGTCGGCCTGCACCTCGATCAGCGCGTGGCTGGGGTCAGAACGCCCCTGGCCAATGACGATTTTGCGAATGCGGAACGACCCGCCCAGGCTCGTAATCAGATCGAGCACCTTGGGCAGGATCAGGCTGTCGATAATGTGGCCGCGGATCTCAACGTCTTCGACATGCGTCGCCGCGCGAGCGGGTGGTGAAACGGTGTGCAGGCTCATACATCATCCTGTTCCGGCGCGTTCGGATGCGCCTCCTCCAAGTTCGGACCTTGCCGACTGGTCCTGGCAGATTGTTCGACGAGACTTCGTCTTGCCGCCCGTGCGATGAGAAGTGATAGCCCGCAGGCCCGCGGCGGCAGTCCCTTTATTCTACGACCGAGCACAAAATTGGGCCAATTCGGCCCGAAACGACGCGAGTGTCCAAGACGAGCCGCTGTGAACATAACTTGAATCGAGGACACGACTTCCCAACTTCGGGCAAGCCCTTTATACTGAAAGCCGAAAAGCGGCAGCGCCGCGCGTTCGCGCGGCCCAAACCCGTAGCGCCTGGCATGGACGCTAGTCAGCCGAGCGAGGCGCTAGGAAGTTCGCCCCCGTACTTAGCGCGTGCAGCGCGCGAAGTTGGTCTGTGCAGGGCGGCGAGAGGGAAACGGCGCTCCGCGACCTGGGTAGCCATCGGTTTGCAGTCGACGGGTTCCGATCGCGTCGCGCGACCTTCGGCGCCCCACATCGAGCCGAGCATCAAAACACAGGCCGAACATCAAAACACAGGATGCAAATCGCAACCATCCATGAGCGAAGAAAAAAAATCGAGCCATTGGGACGAGCTGGCCAAAGAAATTGGCGCCGACTCCCTGCCGGCAACGCCTCCCTCGCGTCCACAACCCCGCCCTGTTCCAACTCCCGCGCCACGCAAGCCAGATACTGACCGCCCAGTGGCGCCGAAGCCAGTTTCGGACTGGTCACGGCTAGCAGAAGATCTAGGCGCGACGCCATCGGCGGAACTTCCTCCGCCCAGACCGGCGCGCGTTGAGCCACCGCGACAAGAACCGCGGCGAACGGAGCCGACTCGCTCGGCGCCTCCATCGTCCTTTTTTGCTCCAGCGGACGACGCGTTCTCGCCGTCCGAAACACCGCGTTCGGAGCCCCCTCGTCTGGAGACGCCGCGATCAGAAACTCCGCGTTCTGAAGGCGGCAGCAGCGAAGCGTCTGCCGAGGCGCCTGCCGCCCGTCAAGACGATCAGCGCCGGCAGGGTTCCGAATCGCGCGGCAATCGCCGCGATCGCGGGCCGCGCCGAGGCGATGGGCGTTCGCGCGACGAAGGTCGCCCACGCCATGGCGGCCGCTCACGCGACGAGGGACGTCCCCGCACCGATGGTCCGCGCACAGATGGTCGCCGCGACGAAACGCGTCGGGCGCCGGAACCACCTCACCGCGCATCAGACGAGGCCGATTCACTGCCCGAAGGTCCGATCGTCGACGAATTTTTCCTGGAAGAGATCGATCTCTCGCTCGACGTCGGGGCGGAGGACGGTCCTAACACGTCTGGCGAAGGCGCCACGTCAACAGGCGAGCCCGAACGCAAGCGTGGCCGTCGGAGGCGCCGCCGCGGACGCCGCCGAGGGGGCGAAGGCAATGCCCAGCCACCACGCGAAGGCGCAGAGTCTGTTGATGGCGATTCGCCGCGTGATGAAACCAGTCCGCTATCCGGCGAAGGCATTGATGCCCCGCTTGATCGACTGGACGAGCTCGATATTGTGCTCGATGAAAATCGCGAAGTCGTCGAGGGCGCGAGCGCCGCGCCGGCCGGCGAGGGGACGGACAAGGATCGCGAGCCGCGACGTCGACGCCGACGACGCGGTGGTCGCGGCAAGCGTGGCTCGCGCGATGGCGAAGGCCGCCGCGAGTCGGCCGCCGGCTCCACACCGAGCGATGCGCGCCGCGGATCTCGCGAGCAAGAGCTCGACGACGATGAAGAGATGCGCGCGACCGACGACGGGATGCGCGCCAGCGACGATCGCCTGCGGGCTGTTGATGACGATGAGGACGACGACGATCAAATCCTCGCGCCGATCGGTGGCCACGACGACGGCGACGATTCTGACGATGACCACGATTTCAAAACCCAGCACCGTGGGATTCCGAGTTGGGACGAGGCGATCGGCATGATCGTCGCCGCCAACATGGAAGCCCGCGCCCGCAATCCCAGCGGTCCGTCTGGTGGCCCGCGCGGGCGAAGAGGCCAGGGGCGCGGCCGCGGACATGGTCGATCGTAATTGAGTCGTTCGTGATTTGTCCGCTCACCATATATCGCGGGGCGATTCGAATCGTTGCCCGGCGATTTCCTTCAACTAGTTGTGAATCGAACATGCGTCGCAACTGTGAGCTTTTACTGCTGGTCGTTTGCCTGGCGTTGACGTTGGGCTGTGGCGCCGAGAAGGGGGGCTCGGCCAGCGGCGCGATGAAATATCGCCTGGCGGTAATCCCCAAGGGGACCACGCACGAATTCTGGCAGTCGGTCCACTTCGGCGCCGCCAAAGCAGCCGGCGAGCGGAGCGACGTTGAGATCATCTGGAAGGGTCCGCTCACCGAAAGCGACCGCGACGCGCAAATTTCGCTCGTCGAGGACTTCGTCACGAAGCGAGTGAACGGTATCTGCCTGGCGCCGCTCGATTCGCAAGCGCTGCTGAAGAGCGTCGCCGGCGCCAAGGACCAGAACATCCCCACGGTCATCTTTGACAGTGCGCTGGCAGACGAGCGCGACATCGTCAGTTACGTCGCCACCGACAATTTCCGCTGCGGCGCCATGGCCGCGCGCCACATGGCCAAGCTGCTCAACGAACATGGCAAGATAATCCTTCTGCGATACACGCCAGGAAGTGAAAGTACCGAACAGCGCGAGCAAGGCTTCCTCGAGACGCTCAAAGAGTTCCCGAACATTGTTCAACTTTCGACAAACCAATACTCCGGGACGTCGTTTGAAGAGTCGCATACGGTCGCGCAGCAAATGCTGCTGAAGTTCGGTGACGAAGCCGATGGCGTCTTCACCGTCTGCGAGCCGAACAGCACCGGCATGCTGCGAGCGCTCGAAGCCCGCGATAAAAACGCCCGCAAGATCCGCTTCATCGCGTTCGATCCCAACGCCCGACTGATCCAGGGGATGCGCGACGGACGCGTCGACGGCATCGTGCTGCAAGACCCGGTCGAGATGGGCTACCAGGCGGTCAAGACGCTTATCGATCGTCTGGAAGGGAAAGAAGTCGCGAAGCGCATTCAGATCGCCGAATACATCGCCACGCCGGAGAACATGAACGAGCCCGAGATGGTTAAGTTGCTCACGCCGGAGCGGTTTAAGGATTGAACCGGCCCGGGCGTGCTGCTTCACCTACCTCTTCGCGTGGAAGAGGATCGGGGCGAAGCTGGAACTGAGACGCAATTAAATAGTGGAGACCAATCGTCGTGGTGGATCTACCGCGTAATCCAACTCGCAGCGTGCGAATCGGCAGCGTAACGATCGGCGGCGGCCACCCGGTCGCTGTGCAGAGCATGACCGCCACGCACACGCAAAACGTGGCGGCGACAGTCGCGCAGGTGAACGCGCTAGCAGCAGCTGGCGCGGACGTCGTGCGAATTGCCGTCGACAACAATCAGGACGCCGCGGCGCTGGCCGAAGTTCGTCAGCAGACCAAGGCCAACCTATCGGTCGACTTGCAAGAAAACTACCGCCTGGCCGCGGTCGTGGCCCCGCACGTAGACAAGGTGCGCTACAACCCTGGCCACTTGTATCACCACGAGCGCACCAAGCCGTGGCAGGACAAGGTCCGCTTTCTGGCCGACACGGCCGCTGAACACGACTGCGCGATCCGCGTGGGTGTGAATTGCGGCTCGGTCGATCCGGCGCTGGTCGAAAAATACGGCGAAGAAGATTCGTTGGCGCCCATGCTGGCCAGCGCGCTTGCACACTGTGAGCTGCTCGACTCGATCGGCTTCACCCGCTATTGCGTCTCGCTGAAGGACTCTGATCCAAGAAAAGTGATCGAAGTCAATCGTCGCTTTGCCGCAGAACGGCCGGACGTGCCGCTGCACCTGGGCGTGACCGAGGCCGGCTTGCCGCCCGATGGCATCATCAAAACGCGAGTCGCGTTCGAACAATTGATCAGCCGCGGCATCGGCGACACGATCCGCGTCTCGCTCACGGTGCCAAACGACCGCAAGCCGGAAGAAATCGCCGCCGGCCGGCAGATATTGTCCGACATCGCCGCCGGCAGGGTCCGCAGCGTTGTCGACTTCAATACCGGCGGCATGAACATCATTAGCTGCCCTAGCTGCTCGCGCGTCGAGAACGAGGCGTTCATCGAACTGGCGCAGGACGTCAAAGCCATGACCGCATACGCCCAGCAGCACGCGATCACCATCGCCGTGATGGGCTGCCGCGTGAATGGTCCCGGCGAAACCGACGACGCCGACCTGGGCCTGTGGTGCGGGCCGAAGTTCGTAAACCTCAAACGTCGTAGCGAAGAGCTCGGCGCTTTCCCCTACGACGCCATCCTGCCTAAGCTCAAGGCCGAGCTCGACGCGCTGATTGCCGCGCGGCAATCGTAGATGCAATTCGGCGCACGCTTTCTTGTGTGCCACTGGCTCTGCCAGTGCCGGCATAACCATCGCCCGTGAGTTCAGCTCACGGCAACTGCATGCGTAATTACTCTTTGGTCGCACCTGTGGACCTCAGGGGAGCACTGGCAGAGCCAGTGGCACCCCAAGGACCGTTCGTATCCAAATTGACAACGGAGCTCTTGCTGGCGCTCCCTTGCTAGCGCCTCGGCATGACCTGCACCACTTTTCACCGCGAAATTTCATGCTGGCGCCGCGCGCAGTTCGCGCTGCTGCTTGGCCTTCTGCCAGTTCGTACGAACTGTTACGATTCCCCCCCACACGAAGGTTGTCTCGCACCGAGCCGATTGCACAGCGTGCGGCTGGGACGAGATTGGCAAGAACCAACGCCATCGGCTTCCATGACTCCAAATCTGCAGCGGAAGAATCTGCTCGCCGCCTGGCTGATAGTGGCACTCCTCATCAGCTCGGCCCTGCTGGGCTGCGCCGGCGGCTTGAAGGGCAAAGGCGTTTTCAAGAGCGACGCCTCGCTACCGGCCCGGCACGCCGTGGTGCTCGATCAACTTGTCATTCATAGCGATTTCAACCTGCCGCGCCAGCATCGCTTGCTCGAAGACCTGCGGGCGTTGCGGTCGGCGATGCGCGACAAGCTGGGGCTCAAAGTCTCAGACGAGCCGATCCACGTATATCTGTTCGAAGACGAACGGAAGTACAATGCATTTTGCGCGGCGCACTTCCCGCAATTCCCGCTCCGCCGCGCGTTCTTTGTGCAGAACGACACATCGCTGGCCGTTTATGCCCAGTGGGGGGACCGCGTCGCCGAAGATCTGAGGCATGAAGTCGCGCACGGCTACCTGCACTCGGTGCTGCCGGAGATCCCGCTGTGGTTAGACGAAGGCCTGGCCGAGTACTTCGAGACGCCGCGCAACGCCGCCGGCCTCAATCGGCCACACGTCGACTGGTTGATGGATCAATCGACCAAGGGGTTGTGGATACCAAACCTGGCGCGGCTCGAACAGTTGACCGGCGCGGCCGAGATGTCGCAGACCGATTACGCTGAATCGTGGGCCTGGATCCACATGCTGCTCGAAACCATTCCGCCGCGCCGCGAACTACTGCACGCCTATCTGCAAGCGATGCAAGGCGGCAAGCCGCACGAGCCACTTTCGGTGGCGATTCTGAAATCGACAAGCGAACCAAACAAGGCGCTGATGGAACACCTGACGGCGCTGTCGGCCAAGAAGTAGCGGCGATCAGTGCGAAGTAGTGTTAGCAAATACGCGCCGACAACCCCTCGTCCTCGATTGTCGCTCGAAAATCTCTATCTATCTGGACCAAAGTCGTCCGGAGTCGAGATTTGCTTTGCTTCGAGAGTTGTCTGTGTGACCAGCCACCAGGAACGCTGAGGTGGCATCGTATCGCCATAGCAGACGCAGCAGATGAACTCGTCCGCGGAAGATTGATAAAGATGCGTCCAACCGACTCTCGTACTGGGGTTGAGCTGCTGAAACGCGAGTTTGGCTGATTGTTTGGCTCGCCGCGAATTCAACCACTTGGTGAAGATCATTTCAGCCTGACGCGAAAAAGACCCAGAGGACTACCACTACGACATGGACCGTTCCGAACGATTCAATTAATCGTTCCACTCCGCAACGTTGCTTCGTTGCGACACGACAATTCTAGACAGTTTAACGTTGTGCGGTCGTGTCGCTGTGGTTTTTCCGCCGAGCAGGTTCCGGGGCCTGTTTGCTGCCCAGGCGCTGCTTTCCCTCACGCCCTATCACCTTTGCTTCCGCGATTCTGAGCGCCTGTGCTATAGCCTCCTGGCGAGAAAACCGCAGCAGCAGCGCGTGAAGCCGCGCGCCGTGCTCGTCGACTAACGACAGGACTTCGTCCGCGGTCCGTTTCAAATTCGCGTCTGCCGGGGTGTGTTCACAGACTAAGATGCGCAGGTGGTCCAATGCGCAACCGGCCGAGCACAACTTTTGCCGGAATGACTATTGTCATCCGCCGGCTGGCAATTCGCGCCCTGGGTTCGTTAGGCGCCGAACAGTTTATTCCTTACGTCGCACGAATTGTGCGGACTAATTTCGCCGCGCATACTTACCGGAGCAACGGAACAGTCTGCTCGCCGTGATCCCCCGAGGGGGTGGCGATCGCACGGCCAAAACTCAGAAACCGCGCTAGAACCCTGGCAGTTCGCGCTCAAGCACTACCATAGGACGATTGCGCCCATGTCACGCAGCGCCGTAGTTGGTTCGATCTGCACCGTCGCCGTCGCGGCAATTGCTTTCACCGTTGCCGCCGGCGCCGAGGGGTTCGCGGCCGCGCCGAAATCTCCCAGCAGAACCGTGCCCTCGCAAAACGTGTATGGCAAAAAAACGCCCAGCAAGAAATCATCTGACAAAAAGGAGAAATCGAAGACCATCCTTTCCGAGTCGGGTGTGCCGATCACCGGCGCTGGTCCGGCGAAATCGAAGCTTGACGACGCTATCGTGCGTTTCATCGAGAAGTGCCGTTGCACCGGCGCCACGTTCGCCGTGTCGAGGGGGGGCGAACTGTTCTACTCGCGCGGGTATGGCTGGCTGGACTCCGAAAGCTCGGAACCGACGCCCCCGGACGCCATGTTTCGCGTGGCCAGCATTTCGAAGCCGATCACGGCCGCAGCCGTTCGCAAGTTGATCCGTGACGACAAGCTCTCTCTCGACGACAAAGTCTGGGATGTGCTTGAGATCGAGCCGCCGCCAGACGTAAAAGTCGATCCACGCTGGCACGACATCACGATCGGCCAGTTGCTCGACCACAAAGGAGGTTGGGACATCAAGCAGCTGGGTTTCGATCCGATGTTCCAGGCCAGGCGTATCGCCAAGGAACTCGGGCTCGACCATCCGGCCGGCCCAGACGACGTGGTCCGCTGGATGCTCGACAAGCCGCTGCAGTTCGATCCCGGCAAGCGCGATTCGTATTCGAACTTTGGCTACTGCGTCCTGGGACGCGTAATCGAAAAGGTCACCAAGCGGCCTTACCTCGCGTACTTACGGCAAAGCATCTTCAAGCCGGTTGGAATCGATCCGCAGGAGGTGCAACTAGCCTACGTCGATAAAGACAAGCGACACCAGCGCGAGCCATGGTACAACGAGCCATTGCTGGTTGACGTGATGGACGCGCACGGCGGCGTGGTGATTTCTTCGCCGACGCTCTGCGAGTACCTCGAGCATTATTGGATCAGCGGCGAGCCGCGCCAACTAGGCACGAAGGGCCAGGTTTGGACCTTCTTCGGGTCGATGCCGGGCACATCGGCCATCGCCCATCAGCGGGCTGACGGAATCAATTTCGTCTGTGAATTCAACGGCCGCCACGTGGACGCGAATCAAACCAAGTTGACCGAAGAGCTGAATCGGCTGATTGATGAAATAAGGTAGGACTTGAGGACTCACCGCAGGCATCGCTACTTACGCTCCATCGGCCTGCTTGCGATAGACGATCCCTTCGTCCACTTCCTGAAAGCCCAGCTTCTGATAGAGCTTTCGCGCGGCGCTGTTGGCCGCCATGGTTTGGACTTCGACGATTGCAATCCCTTGGCTAGACAGGCGGCGGAGCGACTCGCTGACCAAAAACGTCGCCAGTCCGCGGCGCCGGTCAGGAGACGCCACTTCCAGGTCCAACAGTCCGGCCGCGTGCGCGCCCCAGCCGCCGGCAAAGGTTTCCATGATCCAGAAGCGGGCCGTGGCCGCGGAGGATTTGGCGTTGCGCTCGGCCAGCTCAAACCGGGCGACGTCGAATCGTTCGAGCGCGCAAGCCTCCCACCAGCTGCGCATCGGCGCGTTGGGCGTTTCGACCAGCATGTACGTTCGGCGGATCTGCATTTGCACCCGATCGACAGGCGCACGAAAGCGAGCCAGCTCCGTCCGCAAGACTACCGCGCGATCGATCTCGCGATAGTTGCTCGCCCGGTATAGCTCGTGGCTGAACGTCTCCGAGGCCAGCACGCCAGGTAGTTCGCTACCGCCGTACAGGCCGAAATAGAACGGCGCGAGCGGGCGAATGCCGCCGGCGTACAACACCTTGGCGCCACTACCAGTTAAGTACGCCTCGCAGGCCGCCAGCAGCTCGCGGCCGATTTCCAGCTGCTGATACTCGGGCCGCAACAACAGCATGCTGATCACGCCATAGTCCCGCGAGAGGGTCGACTCGTCATCCGTCGGACCGAAGCCGGCATGAGCAAACCCAATCGCGCGGTTGTCATCGAGCGCAACAATCAGCCCCTGGTTTTCGAAATAAGGTCGCGAGAGGACCAATTGCTCGAACAGCTCGACCGACATCGGCTGCGCCAAGCCACGCTGCGGTGGCTGAGAACGCCAGATGTCGACGAGTTGCGGGACATCGTTGTTGCGAAACGAGCGGTAGCGAATCAATGGTCGGTTGCCAGGTTTGCGGCCGGCGAAAAACGCCGAGCGGAAAGTTTCCAGCGGATGTTTCAGTCAGGCGAAGCGCTCTGTAAGTCCACCCACACGGCGCCGTCTTCCACGCGCACCGCATAAACAGGCTGGCAAATCGTGCGAGTCAGCAGGCTTTGCCCGGTGCGGACGTCGAACTGCCAGCCATGCCAGGGGCAGGTGATTGTGCCATCGGTCAAACAGCCACGGCCCAGCGGCCCGCCCTGGTGAGGGCAAACGCCATCGAGCGCCGAGATCTCGCCGTCGACATTGAACAGCGCCAAGATCCGGTCCTCGACCGCGCACTCCCAGGCAGACCCTGGCGGGTGATCGGCAAGCTCGGCGACGCGGACCCAATGGGGCATAACCAGCAAGACTCGTCGGGGGCCGGCTCGAAGCGTTGCGCGCAGCGACACGTGCGGAGCAATTGGTCGCGGCGCGATCGGCTGTGGGCGGGGGATCGATCGAAGCTCGCCGATTATAGCGCGCCCCGTCCGTTCAGACTATCGCAGCTGAAGCGCCCCAGCAGCGGATTCCCCCCGTGAGCCGCACGGCGCTAGCCGCGGGTTCTTGTATTTCCGGCGCCAAGAACGAAGAACCCGCGGCTAGCGCCTAGCGGCTAACAAAGACCACGAAAGCGTCTGGCCAGGAACCTCGTCACGCCCGGCCCACTCACGCCGCTTTCTTCTTCTTTTGCTTGCGGCGATCTTTCCAGCGGTCGTGCAGCCACCAGTATTGATCGGGGGCCTCGCGGACAAAACCTTCGATCGCCGAGGTGTACCACTGCGTCAACGGGCCAATCCCTTGCGTGGCCGCCTTCGCGCTTTCGTCGCGCGGATCGGCGAAATCCCAGACGGCCATCTGGTACTTCAGTGGCCCATCGAGCCGCTTGGTGTAACCGGCGGCCACCGGCGCGTCGGCGTCGAGCGCCAATAACGCAATCGCCTTATGGGCGGAGACCGGCCGGCCGAAGAACTGAACCCAGCAACCTTTCGAGCCGGCGTATTGATCTGCCAGCAGGGCCATCGTTCCGCCACGGGCGAGTACGGCGATGATCTCGTCGTAGCCCCCCTTGTTCGGAATAATGTGCTGGCCAGTGGCGCCACGGAAACGTGCAATGAACGAATTCAAATACGGATTGTCGAGCGTCCGCGCGACTGAGTAGGTGGGGAAACCGAGGATGCCGAGGATGAACCCAGCCAGTTCGAAATTGCCAAAGTGACCCGAGACGATCAAGAACGGGCGATCGTCGAGCAAGCGACGGACCATCGCCTCGCCGTCGTGGACGGTGACGTAGTCTCGCCAGTTGGTCTCGTGAATCTTGCGTGGCGCGTGCGCTACTTCGGCTACTAGCAAGTACAGATGCTTCCACATGCCGAGCGCAATGCCGCGGCGGGCTTCGTCCGAGAGTTCCGGGAAGGCGTGCCGCAGATTGTCGTCAACAACTCGGCGCCGCAACGGAATGATGTGCGTGCTGACCCATGCCAGGAACTCGGCGACTCGCTCGCAGGTCTCCAGACTGACTGCCTGTATAAAACAGACAAACAGCCGGACCATGACGTATTGCAGGTAATAGATGACGTTGCGCACGGGAGAGTGATTTCCGAATCCATTCGTAGCGGAGCCCAAGCTCCATCCAGCCCCGCGCGACGGCGACTCGTGGCGTTAGTCGCCGTCGGCAGGACCAGATTGTGCCACGAATGACCGCGGCATGGCTAGAGAGATTCCGAATCGCGTCCCACTGCTAGCTTCCCTGGCAGGCGGTTCCTGGCAAGACGCACTGCTGGGCGAGCCTTCAGTGGCGCGCGATGTCCGGCAATCCAACTCACTCAATCCGTCGCACACACCTCATGCGTGCCGTGCGGGTCGTTGGCCGGCTCCGGGGCCAGGGTTGCCACCATCTCCGGCTTCGATGGGTCGAACGCCGGGGCCTCGAACTGGGCCTCTTCGGTCGATCCGCAAAGGGCCGTCGTTGAGGACTCGCCGCGCGTGACGCATTGCGTCACTTCGTCGAAATAGCCGGTGCCGACGAACCGCTGATGCTTGGTCGCGCGGTAGTCGTTACTGGCTTCGAGTGCGAATTCGCGCTGCTGTAGCGCCGCGTAAGCGCTCATCCCCTGGTCTCGATAGCCGAGCGCCAACTCGAACATCGACAGGTTCAGGGCGTGGAACCCGGCCAGCGTGATGAACTGGAACTTGTAGCCCATCGCCCCGAGTTCGCGCTGGAAGCGAGCAATCTGGGCGTCGTCGAGCTTGCGCTTCCAATTGAACGATGGCGAGCAGTTGTAGGCCAGCATTTTGCCGGGGAACTGGCGATGGACTCCCTCGGCAAAGGCACGCGCCTCGGCCAGATCAGGATGCGAAGTCTCGCACCACAGCAGATCTGCGTACGGAGCATACGCCAACGCGCGGGCCAGGGCGACGTCTGGGCCGCCGGTCATCACGTGGTAGCCCTCGGGCGTTCGCTCCCCGGTGAAGAATTCGCGGTCGCGCTCGTCCACGTCGCTGGTCACCAGCCGCGCGGCGTCAGCGTCAGTGCGGGCGATCAACACCGTCGGAACGTCAAGCACGTCGGCGGCCAGGCGTGCGCTCGTCAATGTGCGAATGAATTGAGCAGTTGGCACCAGCACCTTGCCGCCCAAGTGGCCGCATTTCTTTTCGCTCGCTAGCTGATCTTCGAAGTGAACGCCGGCGGCGCCCGCTTCGATCATCGCCTTCATCAGCTCAAAGGCGTTGAGAGCGCCGCCGAAGCCGGCCTCGGCGTCGGCGATGATCGGCAGGAAATAATCGATGTCGCCACGTCGCTCGGCGTGCTGCACCTGGTCCGCCCGGCGGAACGAATTGTTGATCCGTCGCACCAGATTCGGAACGCTGTCCGACGGGTACAGGCTCTGGTCCGGGTACATTTGCCCGGCGTTGTTCATGTCGGCCGCCACTTGCCAGCCGCTGACGTAGATCGCCTTGAGGCCGGCTTCGGCCATTTGGATCGCCTGGTTGCCGGTCAAGGCGCCAAGCGCGTGGATGTAAGGCTCTCGCGAGAGCGATTCCCACAGCCGGGCGGCGCCGCGTCGAGCAAGCGAATGCTCGACATAAATACTGCCGCGCAGCCGCTCGACGTCTTCGGCCGTATGGTCGCGGCGGATCGTGTCCCAGCGCTCCTCGCTGGTCCAGCGCTCTTTGAGTTCACCGATGGTGGGGGATTCCGGGCGGATCATTGGTCTCGTTCTCCTGAAAAAGGGCGATAGATGATGGCGAATAAAAACGATGCGTTGAGAGTAGTTGTGTTTGAGAGCGTTGCTTGGCGCTGCGCTATTCGAGTTGGTCGTATGCTGCGAGTGTGAGGAATTCCGCGAAGCGCTCGTTGCAGGCGAGCTCTTCGAGCAGTTTTGCTGCCTCGACGAATTTGCTGGACGCGAACCGCTCGCCGCCGCCGCGAACTCCTTCGCTCAGTTGAACGCGGGCTTGCTCCAACTCCTCGGCCAGAGTCGCGCGAACCAACTCCGCCGTGACGCGGCGACCGTCGTCCAGCACGCCGCCAGGTTGGTGGATCCATTGCCAAAGCTGGGCGCGACAGATCTCGGCCGTGGCGGCGTCTTCCATCAGATTGTCGATCGGCACGCAACCCTGACCGCGAAGCCACGACTCGAGATACCACAGCGCCACGCGGACGTTGGTTCGCAGGCCAGCCGCCGTGATCGAACCGGTCGGAACTTGCAGCAAGTCAGCCGCCGTGACCTGCACGTCCTCTCGCAGCACATGCAACTGGTTCGGCGTCGGCATCCGCTCGTTGAAGATCTCCAGGGCCAGGGGAACGAGCGCCGGATGGGCGACCCAGGTGCCGTCATGGCCATCGGTCACTTCTCGGAGCTTGTCCTGGCGAACCTTTTCGGTCGCTGCGTCGTTCGCCGCCGGGTCGTTTTTGATCGGAATCTGCGCGGCCATGCCGCCGATGGCCAAGGCGCCGCGGCGATGACAGGTCTTGATCAACAATTGCGAGTACGAGCGGAGAAAATGCGTCGTCATCGTCACCTGCGATCGATCCGGTAGCACACAGTCCGCCCGGCCGCGGAACTTTTTGATGAAGCTGAAGATGTAATCCCAGCGGCCGCAGTTGAGCCCCGCGATGTGCTCGCGCAGCTCCCAGAGGATCTCGTCCATCTCGAAAGCCGCCAGGATCGTCTCGATCAGGACCGTGGCGCGGATCGTGCTGCCTGGTAGGCCGAGTTCGTTCTCGGCGAAGACGAAGACTTCATTCCAGAGCCGCGCTTCGAGATGGTTCTCCAGCTTCGGCAAGTAGAAGTACGGACCGCTGCCGCGCTCAATGAGTTGGGCCGCGTTGTGGAACATGTAAAGCCCGAAGTCCAACAGCGAAGCCGAGACGTTCTGGCCATCGATCTGGATGTGCCGATCTTCAAGATGCCAACCGCGCGGGCGGACCAGCAGCGTGGCCGTCTCTTGGTTGAGGCGGTACTCTTTCCCTTCGGGCGTCGTCAATTCGATCGTACCGCGAACGGCGTCGCGCAGATTGATCTGCCCCTGGATCGTCGCCTCCCAGGTCGGGCTTTGCGAATCTTCGCAATCGGCCATGTACGTGCTGGCCCCACAGTTCAGAGCGTTGATCACCATCTTGCGATCGGTCGGCCCGGTGATCTCCACGCGACGGTCCCGCAAGTCCGCGGGCAGATCGACCACGCGCCAGGCGCTCTCGCGCAGCCGGCGCGTCTCTGGCAAGAAATCCGGCTGGCGGCCGGCGTCGAGTTGTTCCTGAACTTGCAGTCGGCGGGCCAATAGCTCGCGGCGGCGCGAATTAAACCGACGATGCAGTCGAGCGACAAACTCAAGCGCCGCCGGAGTAAGGATCTCTTCGAAGCCAGGAGACATTGGGGCAGTCACTTGGGCCGCCGAGGGGCGAGGCCGGGCGAGCGTGGGGGACGACATGCAGACTTCCTTTCTGGGCCGATCTGGGCCGCGGTTCTCGGGCGTGTGCGGAAGTGTCCGACCAGAGAACCGCTGTGTTTGGACGTTTCCGGCGGGTTTTCCCGCCTGCGATAGGGGCATCCTATTCCCAACCTGATCATTTGCAGCGACAATTGTTTCAATAGATTGCATTGCTGTAATCAATGAAATACTTAGTATTAACTCACTCAATGAAAGGTTCCCGATGGCCGAAGAGCCCAATCGCCACACGCTCCGGCGGCTTACGCACGCCTATCAAGGGAGCCGGCTACCTCAACTGCGCAGCTTTTGTTACGCCGCGCAAGAAGGAAGCATTTCCAAAGCAGCCGAGCGAGTTTTTCTCAGCCAGCCGACGATCTCACTGCAAGTTCAAGCGCTTGAGCGCGAGCTCAAGACAGCGCTCTTCGAACGGCGCGGGCCCAAGATCGCGCTCACGCCCGAAGGCAAGACGCTTTACGAAATGGCCTGGCCACTCGTCGAGTCGCTCGATGGGCTCGATGAAAAGTTCGCCGCGCGGCGCGGCGGAGTCGAAGCCGGGCGGCTCGATATTGCCGCTGGCGAGTCGACGCTGCTGTACCTGCTGCCGCCTTTCGTCAAGACGTTTGCCGATCGCTTCCCGGGTATTGAGTTGAAGCTGCACAACGTCACTGGCCGAGACGGCGTCGCCATGTTGCGGGCCGATCAGGTCGATTTTGCGGTGGGACCAATGACGGAAGAAGGAGAAGGGCTCGACTACCGCGATCTCTTTTCGGCCGAGCCGGTGTTGATCGCCGCGAAAGATCATCCGCTCTCGCGCAAAAAGAAAGTGACGATCCGTGAGATTGCGTCATACCCATTGATTTTGCCGCCGCGGCACCTCGCTACCTGGCGCGTCGTCGACTTCGCCTTTCACAAGCACAAGCTGAAATATCACGTCAAGCTCGAGGCCGGCGGCTGGGAAGTGATCAAGAAGTACGTCGAGCTCGGCCTGGGCATCTCGATCGTCGCCAGCATCTGCCTGACCGGCAAAGAAGCCTTGACGATGATCCCGGTCACCCGCTATTTCCCCAAACGCCGCTACGGCGTGGTCACGCGGCGCGGTAAATTCATGTCACCGCAAGCACAGCGTTTTCTGGAGATCATGACCAAAGCGGCGAGCAAACGCGGACCGCTCGGGTCAATCGGTGGAACTGCGGGGAAGGAGCACTGATTGCCGCTACAACGCTAATGGGAGTTGAAGTAGCAATATTAGCGTCGATTGGGGCTGATTAGCGTTCCGCTGTTTCCTCTTTTGGAAATGACTCGCTATGCGACGACGTCATCCAAGCGTTCCACAAACTGGCTGTTGCCGTGACTTATTCGGGGCCAGGGGAGTGACCGGCCGGCTTATTTGCGAGTATAATTTTGGGTATGAGCCAGGAATTCGAAGCCATCTACGAAAACGGCGTTCTTCGCCCGTTGAAGCCAGTTGAGCTTCGCGAGCACGAGGTCGTTACGGTTTCCGTCTCGACGACGGCCGGGAGCGATACGGTAGCAAATGAAATTACCAGGCAGCGCGACGTGTTGCTTGCGTTTGCCGCCAAGATGGAAGCGACCGTCGATACGCAGCCCACGGCGGATTTCACGAATCGCGATCACGACCGCGTTCTCTACGGCGATTCGATTTAGCCGGTAATCCTGGTTGACCGATGATCTTAGTTGACACGGGAGCATGGTTCGCCCTTTCGGTTGCAGTCGACCCTGACCATGGGGCCGCCAGGAAGTTCGTCGAATTCAATCGAGATCCGCTTTTCACCACGGACTATATTGTCGACGAGCTTTTGACGTTGTTACGGATGCGCCGTCAGGCGCAGCGAGCGATTCTGTGGCTTGATGAGGTGCTCGCGGCGGGGGGCGTTAACCTAACGCGAATCACTTCTGCCGACTTTGATCGCGCCACGACGATCTATCGAGTCTACTCCGACAAGCAGTGGAGTTTCACCGACTGCACGAGTTTCGCCGTTATGGAGCGACTGAGGATTAGCACGGCCTTTGCCTTCGACGATCACTTCCGGCAATTCGGGACGTTGAAAGTGGTCCCCTAGCTATGCTATTTAGACCGCGGCGTGACGTCGCCGCGGATTCTTTGAGTTCAATGATGACTATTGCGCGCCGAGGTCGATGCGCGCCGACCACCAAGAGGCCACACATGGGAAGCTTCCTTACCAACATCACGCTGCACGGTCCAACTCAGGCCGAGGTGGCCGCGGCCGTGCGCGAACTTCTGCCGGATTGCGAGGCGTATATTTCGCCCAATCGCAACGGCTGGGTCACGTTTTACGGTGACTCGTTCGAAGATCAGGACGCGCCGAATTTGATCGCGGCCGCCGCCGATCTTTGCGAGCATTGCGGCGCCGACGGTTTCGCCAGCCTGGTCCATGACTCGGACGTGCTACTGTTTTGGGTGATCGCCAAAGATGGCGGGCTGATCGCCGAGTACAACTCGTGCCCGGGCTATTTCTCCGACGAAGAAGACGCCGACGTAGTGGTCTCAACCGAAGAAATCGCCGAGGCCCTGGCCGGCCTTTCCGGCGGCGCGGTGCTGCCCACAACAATCACGGCCGTGCTCACAGCCGAAGACACGTTCGCCGAAGAAACGCTCGAAGCGGTGGGCGAAGCCCTCGGCGCCGCGGATCTCGGAGTCGGCTTCGACATCTTGCAAGAAGACGAAGCGAACAACGGTGAGATCGTTTCCGACTGGGAGCAGTTTTTGCATGTGGAGCCGAAGTAGGGGCCAATTGCATCGTGGCCAAACGGTTAACATAATCAACTGGCATTCTGTTTAATTTATGACTCGATCGCGTGGGGGGTGGCATGCAATCAGATCCGTCTGAATCCGCGGGCGGGGATTCAGAAGACGCCGGTCCCTATCCGCCGGTCCCAAAGCTTCCAGATTCAAGGCCGACTGCTAGCGAAAAGGCCTCTCTTTGGAGCAAGGCAAAAGGGGCGCTCG
>Ga0268266_10002000_pt1 | contig 22776 bp, 10 predicted proteins | sample KBSS13metaG_FD_190356 | JGI IMG/M metagenome (GOLD analysis project Ga0268266, IMG submission 190356) | Switchgrass rhizosphere microbial communities from Kellogg Biological Station, Michigan, USA - KBS S1-3 metaG (SPAdes) (version 2) | ecosystem: Host-associated > Plants > Roots > Rhizosphere... | reverse complement strand
CATCTACAATCAGACCACCGGCGCGCTCTATTTCGACTATGACGGCAACGGCGTTGGAACCGCCGTGCAATTCGCCACACTGGTCGGCCACCCGGTCTTGGCTGCCAGCGATTTTGCGGTGATCTGAGCGAACGCGGCGATGATCGGTTGCTGATCACTCGGCGATGGGCCTCGCCAGTTCAGGAGCGAAATCACCCCCTTGGGGTTCGTCGAGCAGCCGGCGCAGCTGAGCCGCCTGCACCGGCTTGTGGAGCACCGTGATGCCCTCCTGGGCCGCCGAGTGCAGCAGTGGGGAATCGAGCTCGCCAGTGATGATGACGGCGGGAGGCGCATCCACGTCCCCGACCCGGATCGTCCGGATCAGATCGAGGCCGGTCATCGATCCGGACAGCCGCTGGTCCGTTATGACGAGGCCGAATCTCGTGCCTGCCTCGAGGCGCGCGAGCGCCGCTTCGGCATCGGCGACGGCTTCGAAGGCGAGGCCCCATCTCCCGAGAAGATCGGACAAGGCGGCCCGCACGTCATCGTCATCCTCGACGACGAGCAATGGGAGATCGTGCCGGAATGCGATGGCGGGCATTGGCGGCGCGGCACGATTGGCGCCGGCGCCGGCGCCGCGGAGGTCGGGCCGTCCCGGCCGGGCCAGCGGCTGCGCAAAGCCGAAGCGCGAGCCTCGTCCAGGCCGGGAGGCGACGTCGATCTCCGATCCGAGCAGGGCGAGCGAGCGCCGGGCGATCGCCAGCCCAAGCCCAAGGCCCCGACGCCGGTCCCTTCCGGGATTTTCAAGCTGCACATAGTCGTCGAAGATGCGCCTGACGTCGTCCGCGGCGATGCCGCGGCCGGTATCCCAAATCTCGAACCGCAGCGCGCCGGCGCGGTGTCGGGCCGCGAGCAATATGCCGCCGTTGGTGGTGGCGCGTATGGCGTTCGATACCAGGTTGCCGATCACCTGTTCGAGCATGGTCGCGTCGCTCAGCACCCATTCGCCGTCGGACCGCACGCGCAGATCGAGACCGCGCTCCAGCGCCAGCGGCCGGAACACCTGACAGACGCGATCGAACATCGCATCGACGTCGACGGGTTCCTGCCGGGGCGTCACGACGCCGGCTTCGAGCTTCGACAGGTCGAGCAGGCCCTCGAAGGATGCTTCCATCACGCCGATACTGTCCTGGATCCGGCGAACCACGTCGCGCCCGTCCTCGTCGAGCCGCAGCTGGTCGAGCGAGGACGAGAACAGGCCGAGCGCATAGAGCGGCTGGCGAAGGTCGTGGCTCGCGGCGGCAAGGAATTGCGACTTGGCCAGATTGGCCTGCTCCGCCGCGCGCCGCGCCTCGTCGGCCTCGCTGCGCTCGCGTCCGAGTTGCTCGACCAGCGCGACATTCTCGAACCGGATCCGGAAGCCTTCGCGCAATTCGCGCGCCTGGACGCGACAATAAGCGATCATGGTCACGGCGTAGAGCGCGCAGGCGACGCCCAGAGCGATGTAGACGAAGGTGCCGGTGGCCACCAATTTGCCGAGCACCGCCGCGAAGGACGGGACGGCGGCGCCCAGGATCGCCGGAAAATGATAGGCGGCGGTCGGCACGCTGCCGGCCGCGACCGAGTAAAGCGCGGCGAGACACAATGCGATGGTGATCGGTTCATCGGGATGCGCGAAGAGCAGGAAGGCAATGCCATACATCGCCCCGATCCCGGTCATCGACAAAGCATAAAGACTGGCCCAGCGCGGAAGCGCCTCGTCAGGCCGCTCGCGCCGCCGGAAAGCCCGGCTCACGGCCCAGCGCGCGAATACAGTCGCCAGCATGGCCGCGCCCCAGCCGAAGACGAGGGGAGCCGGATTGAATGGCAAGGCCGTGCTGGTCACGAGGAAAGCGACGACGAGCCCTGCTCCGGTCTGGCTCGGGATCTGGAGCATCAGCGTCCGGATCAAGGCCGCGCGGATGGGGTCCGTCATTCGATCAGGCCGAGCTCGCGGGCGCGGATCACCGCCGGCATGCGGCCATGGACGCCAAGCAGCTGGAACAATTCGGTGAGATGCGCACGCACTGTCCGCTCGGCGATGCCGAGCCGATAGCGGATCTCCTTGTTGCCATGCCCCTGGCCGAGCAGGTCGAGCACCTCGGCCTGACGTGTCGTGAGGTCGGGGACGACATCGGAATGCATGCTCTGATCGAACGCGCTGCCGCCGGCGAGCACGGTTTCGAGATGGCCGATGAACAGCGGCGCCGGCGTGGTCTTGGAGACGAAGCCGCGGGCGCTGGAGGCGCGGGCGCGCTGGCGCATGACGACCTGGTCGCGGCCGGAGATCAGCATGGTCGGCAATTTCGGCCAGCGCTCGGCCACGGATTGAAGCAGCTCGAAGCCGTCATAATCGGGCAGCATCACGTCGATGATGACCAGATCGGGGCGCTGGGCGCCGAGAATCTGCAGCGCCTCCGAACCGCTGATGGCGGCGGAGACCCGCCATTGCGGGCGGGCTCTCTGCAGCATTGCCGCAAAGCCCTCCACGAAAAGCGGATGATCGTCGACGATGAGCAGGTCCACATTCACCCCCGCAATGTTGCCCCAGCCGGGATGAGAGCGCCAATTGCCTAAAGAGGCAATAGGATTGGTTCTTGCCGTGGGGTAATTCCCGCCTCGTGCCGGCCTGACAGGGCACCGAAGTAAGCCATTGAGAATGTTGAAACAGCCGAGCGGGACGCGGCTCGTCCCCGCTTGCGCCTGCAAGATCGGGATGAGCCGCGGGACGAATGGTCCAAACGAGGAGGGGAAAAGTGATGAACCAGTACCAACCGAGATTCGCCCGCGGCGCCAATTGGTCACCGGAGCTTCAGCCTTTCGCAACTTATGAGGGCGGCCCCGGTGCCGACACCTATGTCGGCACGGCCGACCCGGACACGGCCAGTGGCTTTGGCGGCGACGACAATCTGAGCGGCGGCGGCGGCAACGACGTGCTGAACGGCGGGGCTGACAACGACACGCTCAACGGCGACGGCGACAATGACACGCTCGACGGCGGCACCGGCACCGACACGGTGAATGGCGGCGCCGGCCTCGACACTCTGGTGATCGACTGGCGCAACACCGGGGGCGGCATCAGCATGCCGACGCCTCCGACCCTCAATGTCGTGCTGGGCGGCTATGACGGCAGCTTCAGTAGCGGCGCTGGAACCGTTACTTATACCTCGATCGAGCGCTTCGTGATCACAGGCACCAGCGGAGTCGACAATGTCGTCACCGGCGACGGCGACGACCAATATACCCAGATCGGGCAGGACAGCGCCTTCTATTTCCGGGATGAGATCGATCTCGGCGCGGGCAATGACCGGCTCGTCGTCGATCTCACGGTCGGCACCGTCGGTCCTCTATTGGTCAATCCGAATGCCGATGGCAGCGGCGAGATCTTCTTTGCCGGAAATGGCAAGCTGGGCTTCACCAATGTCGAAACGTTCACCGCGATCGGCAGCAATCAGGGGGACACGCTGCGCGGTCTCGGCGGAAGTGACGTCTTCTACGGCAATCGCGGCGCCGATTTGATCGAGAGCCGCGGCGGCGCGGACCGCCTGGACGGCGGCGCGGGCGGCGATACGATGCTCGGTGGCGCTGGTGACGACACCTATTTCGTCGACCAGGGCGGCGACCAGACGATTGAGCTGGACGGACAGGGAACGGACATCGTGTTCAGCTCGGGGCTGTCCTTCACGCTTGGCTTCGGTGTTGAGAATCTCTTCGCGGCATTACCGGCCAATGCGGCGCTGGTGAGCAACGAGACGTTGGTCAACACCAGTGTCACCGGCGCCAGCCAGTCACCCAATTCCATCGCTGCCCTGCCGGACGGCGGGTATGTCATCACTTGGTGGGATCAGAATGGAGGTGCCGACGCGCGCGCCCGGGTCTTCAATGCCGATGGCACCGCCCGCTCCGGTGAGATTCTCGTGCCGACCGATACGGCCGGAGCGCAGGATTTCGTCCGCGTGACGCCAACCGCCACCGGCGGCTTCCTGATCGCCTATTTCGACAGCAACGGCTCGGGCGGTGGGCAGGTTCTCGGTCGGCTTTACGATGCAGCGGGCGCACCGACGGGGGGCACGGCGATCGTGCTTGCCGATACCACCGGTGCGGTCGATACCTTTCCAGCCATCCAGCTGCTTGGCACCGGCCAGATCGCGCTTGCCTGGCAGAATAATGCGGGTGACGGCGGCGGCACTGGCATCAGCCTGAGGCTGCTCAACCCCGACGGCAGCGTCGGAGCCGCGCCGGTATTTGCAAATACGACGACCGCGGGCGACCAGCTTGAGCCGGTCATCACCCAATTGGACGACGGCCACTTCGTCGTCGCATGGGAATCGCGCGAGCTTAGTGGCGATGTCATTCGCGCGCGGATCTTCGCTGCGGACGGCACGCCTGCAGCGGACGATTTCACAGTGTCCACGCAGGGCGGCAATCTGCAGCGCACGGCGATAACCGCGGTCGAAGGGGGAGGTTTCGCAGTCACCTGGGAGGATCCCGCCAGCGTCGTCGGGCGCGTATTTGCCGCAGACGGCTCCGCAATCGGTCCGCAATTCGCGGTCAGCAGCCTGGGAGGCTCCAGCGAGCTCTCCAGCGTCACACGCTTGCCTGAGGGCGGCTTCATGGCGGCCTGGGCTACGGCCGGTGGCCACGACGGTAGCGGGTTTGCAGTACTCGGCCGTATTTTCAATGCGGACGGCACGCCAAGGGGACGCGACTTCGTCGTCAACCAGGTGACCGACTCCTTCCAGATCCACCCGCAAATCACCACGCTGGCCAACGGCAATGTGGCAGTCACCTTCGGCTCCGAGGCGTTCCATGCCGGGGACTATGATGTAAAGACGCTGATCTTCGACACCACGCCCGGCCAAGCGCTGATCGGCAACGGGCTCGCCAACCGGATCATCGGCGGCTTCGGCGACGATGTCGTGACGGGCTCGGGCGGCAATGACATGCTGACCGGCAACCAGGGCAACGACACGATCTACGGCGGCGAGATCGGCACGACCGGACCCAATCTGGTCGTCAATGGCGGCTTCGAAACGCAGGACGGCGTCAACAATACGCGCGCCTGGATCAACGCTGCGCCGGAGGGCACCTTTCAGGGCGTCGCCTACAAGGGGACGACCACCTTGTTCGGCTGGGAGCGCGGCAACGGCCAGCCGATCGAGCTGAACACCCAGGCCGGCAATACGCAGTTCGTGCCCATCGAAGGCGAGTCCAACGTCAACCTTAATTATGCAGACAATAACATCATTTATCAGGACATTTCCGGCCTGAGCGCGGGCAACGCCTATATACTGCGCTTCGCTGCATCCCAATTCCAGGTATCTGCCGCAACCACCGCGCAATTGGAGGTGTACTGGAACGGCGCTCTGGTCGCGACGATTACGCCCGCGGGCAAGGAACACGCCTTCTATTCGGTCGCCCTTACCGCCGCCGATGTCGGCAGCGGCGCAGGCGGCGCCAACAGGCTCGAGTTCCGCGAAGTGGCGCCCGGCGGGGACACGATCGGCACCACGCTCGACGCAGTCTCGCTGCACGCGACCACCGCCGGTGCGGACAATGGCGAGGCCGTGGCGGCGGGCGCCTCGCCCAATTTGCTGATCAACGGCAGCTTCGAGCAATATGATGCGGGCACCAGCGCCCGCGACTATGTGCTCGCCTCGCCCTCCACCGACTATAACGGCGGCGAGCCGGCCTACCGCGTCAGCAGCACATTGTTCGGCTGGAATTTCCTGGCCGGCACCAGCCAAATCGAGTTCGAGACCGATGGCAGCGCCCCGAGCGACGCTTTCCAGACCGCCGACGGCACCGTGTTGCTCGACATGGAAGTCGGAGCAGGCGAGAATGCCGCCATCTATCAGGACGTATCCGGCCTCGCCGCCGGCGCGCTCTACCGGATCGACCTGTCCGCGGCGCTGGGCGTCGGACCGGGCCAGACGGCGAGCCTCAACGTCTTCTGGAACGGCAAGCTGGTCGGGACGGTCGCACCCGCCAGCACGACCTTTTCGACCTACGTGTTCGACGTCGTCGCCGAGGCGGCGGGCACCGGCGCCGGCGGTGCGAACCGCCTGACCCTGCAGGAGAGCGGCGCCAATGACGGCATCGGGCGCGGGACCGCGCTCGACAATGTCCATCTCTCTTTGGTGTCGACCCCTGCCCCTTCGTCCAGCGACACTGTCGATTACAGTGCGGAAACGGGCAGCGGCAACGTCACTGTCGATCTCACCGCCGGCACCGCGACCGACACCTTCGGCGACGCGGATAAGCTGTCCGGTATCGAGAATGTCCGGACGGGCGCCGGCAATGACACGATCACCGGCAACGGCAGTGCCAATATCATCAACGCGGGGACCGGGGTCGACAGGATGGAAGGCCTGGGCGGCGACGACATATATTTCGTGGATGCCTCCGCCGATACTGTCATCGAAGGCGCAGGCGGCGGCAATGACCGCGTGTTCGCGGGCGTCAGCTGGTCGTTGGGCTCAGGCCAGCAGGTGGAGAAGGTGACCACCATCGACAATCTTGCAACGACGGCGATCAGCCTGACCGGCAATGGGCTCGCGCAACAATTGTGGGGCAATGCCGGCGCCAATGTGCTCGATGGCCTGGGTGGCGGCGACCAGATGTACGGCCTCGGCGGCGACGACCAATATTATGTACGCAATGGTTCGGACGCGGTCAGGGAATTCGAGAATGGCGGCGACGACCGGGTGTTCGCGGCGGTAAGCTGGACGCTCGGGTCGGGCCAGCACGTGGAGAAGCTGACCACCATCGACAATCTGGGAACGACGGCGATCAACCTGACCGGCAATGCGCTCGCCAATGCGATCTACGGCAATGCCGGCGCCAACATACTCGATGGCGGCGGCGGCGGCGATCAGCTCTTCGGCCTCGGCGGCAACGATCAATATTATGTCCGCAACGCCGCCGACACGGTCTCCGAAGGCGCGGGCGGCGGCAACGACCGGGTGTTCGCGGGCGTCAGCTGGACGCTGGGAACGGGAGAGCAGGTCGAGAAGCTCACCACTATCGACAATCTGGCCACGACGGCGATCAACCTGACCGGCAACGGGCTCTCGCAGCAGCTGTGGGGCAATGCCGGCGCCAATGTCCTCGACGGAGTGAGTGGCGGGGACCAGCTGTTCGGCATGGGCGGCGACGACCAATATTATGTCCGCAATGCCGCCGATTCCGTCACCGAAGGCGCCGGCGGCGGGGACGATCGCGTGTTCGCCGCGGTGAGCTGGGCCCTGGAAGCTGGCCAGCACGTGGAAAAGCTGACAACCGTCGACAATCTGGCGACGACGACGATCAACCTGACCGGAAATGCGCTGGCCAATGCGATCTATGGCAATGCCGGCGCCAACATACTCGATGGCGGCGGCGGCGGCGATCAGCTCTTCGGCCTCGGCGGCGGAGATCAATATTATGTCCGAAACGCGGCCGACGCGATCTTCGAAGGTGCCGGCGGCGGCGATGATCGCGTGTTCGCCGGCGTCAGCTGGACCCTGACCGCGGGCCAGGAGGTGGAAAGAGTGACCACCGTCGACAATCTGGCGACGACCGCGATCAACCTGACCGGCAATGAGCTTGGCCAGACTATCTTCGGCAACGACGGCGCCAACATTCTCGACGGCAAGGGCGGCAGCGACACGCTGGTAGGCCTGGGCGGCGCCGACATCTTCGCCTTCACGACCGCACTGGGTTCGGGCAATGTCGACGAGATCAGTGGATTCAGCGCGGCTGACGACACAATCTGGCTCGAGAACGCCGTGTTCACCGGACTTGGCGCTGGAGCGCTCGGCGCCGGCGCATTCGCTACTGGCAGCGCCGCCACCGAAGCCGACGACCGCATCATCTACAATGCGACGACGGGCGCGCTGATGTTCGACGTGGACGGCGTTGGCGGCACCGCCGCCGTGCAGTTCGCCTCTCTGGCGCCCGGCCTGGCGCTCACTGGCGCGGATTTCTTCGTGATCTAGTTTTGCGCCCGGAGGTCTGAAAGGGCAGCTCGGATTGAACTTTGAAGTGTCTGTGGGCCGATCCCACAGGCACTTCATCGGTCCGACCTGGCAGTGCCCTACGCGGTCACGCCGCGACCGAAATCATTCAGCAGCCTTTGGAACGAGCCGCGAGGGACGCCAGGGCGAAGCTCCGATCTTTCCTCCAGATACACCGCACGACCTTCCCTTTCCAAACTTCGGAACCAACTAAAACCCGCGAAGCCCCTCCCCGTGAAGCTAAGTGCCTGCTTGCACGAACTTAAAGCCATCCCTAGCCTCCGGTTTCGGAGAATGCATCATGGATGGCGAGCCGAACACCAATGTCCTCCTGACGCGCTGGCAAGGCGGCGAGAGCGATGCGCGGGATCGGCTGATCGCCCGGCTTCATCCAGAGCTTGCCCAGATCGCCGCCGCGCGCCTGCGCGGCGAGCGCGACAGCTCGCTTTCGACGGGTGACCTGATCAACGACGCCGTGCTGCGCCTGATCGAAGTCGACGGCGGCCACATCGCCGATAGGGCCCACATCATCGCGCTGGCGTCCCGGCTGATGCGGAACATCCTGATTGGCCATGCCCGCCAGAAGGGCACCGCAAAACGCCGTCATTTCAAGGTCGAGCTCTGCACGCAGATCGATGGCGGCCAAAGATGTGATCTGATTGTGCTCGAAACCGCGCTTATCCGATTGGGTGCCCTGGACGAACAGCTGAAGGATCTGGTGGAGATGCGCTATTTCGGGGGGATGTCGATTGGCGATGTGGCGGAAGTGATGGGTGTGTCGGAGCCGACCGTCATGCGGCGCTGGCAGACGGCGCGGGCCTGGCTGAGCGTGGCGCTCGCGCACCCGATCGCCGATGACTGATCCCTCGCTCGAGCGCGATGCGCTCGCTTTGTTCGAGCGGCTGCTCGAGGTTCCGGAGGCGGATCGCGACGCCTGGCTCGAAGCGCAGGCCGAGGGCCGCGAAGACCTGCTGAACTGGGTCCAGGCGATGCGCGAGGCTGACCGCAACGCTCAATTGCGCACCGGAGCGGCGGCGGACCAGATCGAGGAGGAGAGTCCACCCGAGCGGATCGGCGCCTACCGAATCGAGGAACGGATCGGCCGCGGCGGCATGGGCTCGGTCTATCGCGGCGAGCGCATGACCGGCGATTTCGCCCACCGCGTCGCCATAAAGATCATCAAGCCGGGCCTGCTGAGCGATGCGCTGGTGGAGCGTTTCCAGCGCGAGCGGCAACTCCTCGCCAGCCTGTCGCATCCCAATATCGCCCAGCTCTACGACGGTGGCGAGACCGAGACTTTCTCGCCCTATATCGTGATGGAATATGTGGATGGCCTGCCCTTGCTCGGCTGGGCCGAGGAACGGCAGCTGTCCCGCGCCGATCGCCAGCGCCTGTTCGGCGAGATCTGCGCCGCGGTTGCGTTCGCGCACCGCAATCTCGTCGTCCATCGCGATCTGACGCCGTCGAACGTGCTGGTGACCAGGGACGGTACAGTAAAGCTGATCGATTTCGGTATTGCCCGCCCGGCCGACCAGGCCGGCACCCAGCCCGGGACGAGCGGCCCTTCTCTCGCCGGCCTCAGCCTGACGCCCGGCTATGCCGCTCCGGAGCGGATGACGACCCGCCAGGTCACGACCGCGGCGGACATCTTCTCCCTCGGGAAATTGCTCGAGAAGCTGATTCCGCCGCAACCGGCCGACGACGAGCTGAAGGCGATCGTGGCACGGGCCACGGCGGCGGACCCGCTGGACCGCTATCCGACCGCCGATGCCCTCGGCGCCGACGTGGAGGCGTGGCGCGACGGCCTGCCGGTCGAGGCAATGGCGGGCGGACGGCGCTATCGGGCGATGAAGTTCATCCGGCGTCATCAATTGAGCTTCGCGAGCGCGGCACTCATTCTTTTCGTCCTGATCGGGGCGCTCGTCGTCACGGGCCAGGCCTATGCGCGCGCCGAAGCGGCACGTCGGGCGGAGGCGGCCCGGTTCGGGGAGTTGCGCAGCCTCGCCCATTATATGTTGTTCGAGCTCAATGGGCGGATGGCGCGGGTGGTCGGGAATACCGAGGCGCGGGTCACGCTCGCCAATCGCGCACAGGTCTATCTTTCCGCGCTGGCCGCATCCCCCGATGCGGACGCGGATCTCAAGCTCGAGGCAGCGCAGGGCTTCATCGCGCTGGCGCGCGCCCAGGGCGTCCCAGCCCAGCCCAATCTGGGCCAGGCCGAGCGCGCGCGGGCGAATCTGAATCGTGCGATCGACATGTTGCGTGCGCTTGACCGCCCGGTCGCGATCAAGGCGCCCGACCTTGTCGTGGCGCTCGTTTCGCTGGCGATGATCCAGGCGCATATCGACATCAATGTCGAGAAGGCCACGAGCACGCTCGCCGAGGCGGCGCGCGTGCTCGAATCGGTGCCCGCCGGGGAGCGCGGGGCGCGCTGGCATGGTGCCCGCCGCCGCTTGCGCCACGGCCAGCTCGAAGGCGCGATCCTGGGTCAGTCGCTTGACGACCTGATGCGGCTCGCCGGGCTGCTCGAAACCGAGATCGGCCAGTGGCCGGCGGCGATGCGGAATTCGCGCGAGGCCGCATTCGACCGCGCTTCCGCGGTCTACCATCGCGGCATTCACGGCTATTTCACCGACACGCTCGATCCGGCGGTCGCCAATTTGCGCCGCGCGGAGGAGATGTTCACGGCGCTGGACCGCGCCTATCCCGGCGATCCGGAAATCCTCTACGCGCTGATGTGGGCCGGCTATGCCGGCTATGGCGCGGCGGCCGGGGTGCCAGCCCGGAGCGCGGATGCCGCCCACCTGCTCGAGGCGGCAATCCGGACCAGCGACCGGCTCATCGCGATCGAGGCGAACGATCATTCCTTGCGCACCTTCGCCGGCGGCCTGCGCCAGAGCCAGTCGCAAGCCCTCAGCTCCGCCGGCCGACACCGCGAAGCCATCGCCATGCAGCGTGAGGTAATCGCGCTTTACGAGAGTGCGCTGGGCCCACAGCGGCGGGCCAGCCCGCTCAACAAGCTCGCTATGGCCGAGATCACGCTGGGCAAAATCGCGCAAGCCGCGCACGACCGACCCCTGGCCTGCGCCAGTTACCGCGCCGCCGGAGTCAAGATCGCAGAGCTGCAGCGTCGCAACGACCTGGCCGCTACGATCGGCAGGCACCGTCCCGCTCTCGATGAGTTTGCGCGGCGCTGCGAAAGCGGCGGGCCGCTGCCAAGTCCCGAGATTTTCGGGTAGGGCCAAATCTCGTTTCCGGAATGCGGCCAAAGATGTGATCTGATTGTGCTCGAAACCGCGCTTATCCGATTGAGTGCCTTGGACGAACAGCTGAAGGATCTGGTGGAGATGCGTTATTTCGGGGGGATTTCGATCGGCGACGTGGCGGTGATCATTTGTGTTCGAGTGCCGACCGTCATGGGGCGCTGGCAGTCGGCGCGGGCCTGGCTGAGCGTGGCGCTTTCGCATCCGATCGCCAATGACTGATCCCTCGCTCGAGCGCGATGCGCTCACTTTGTTCGAGCGGCTGCTCGAGGTTCCTGAGGCGGAACGCGACGCCTGGCTCGAGGCCAGGACCGGGGCCCGCAAAGAGCTGCTGAACTGGGTCCAGGCGATGCGCGAGGCGGACCGCAACGCTCAATTGCGGACCGGGGCGGCAACGGACCAGATCGAGGAGGAGAGTCCACGCGAGCGGATCGGCGCCTACCGGATCGAGGAGCGGATCGGCCGCGGCGGCATGGGCTCGGTCTATCGCGGCGCGCGCATGACCGGCGATTTTGCCCACCGCACGGCCATCAAGATCATCAAGCCCGGCCTTCTCAGCGAGGCGCTCGTCGAGCGCTTCCAGCGGGAACGGCAGCTCCTCGCCAGCCTGTCCCACCCCAACATCGCCCAACTCTACGATGGCGGCGAGACGGAGAGCGGCTCGCCCTATATCGTGATGGAATATGTGGACGGCCTGCCGCTGCTTGAATGGGTCGAGGAACGGCAGCCGACCAGGGTCGAGCGCCAGCGCCTGTTCGGCGACATCTGCGCAGCGGTCGCGTTCGCGCACCGCAATCTCGTCGTCCATCGCGATTTGACACCGTCGAACGTGCTGGTGACCAGGGACGGAACGGTCAAGCTGATCGATTTCGGCATCGCCCGCCCCGCGGACGAGGCCGGCGCGCAGCACGGCAGCAGCGCCGGCTCCCTTGCCGGGCTTAGCCTGACGCCCGGCTATGCTGCTCCGGAGCGGATGACGACGCGCGAGGTCACGACCGCGGCCGACATCTACTCTCTCGGCAAATTGCTGGAGAAGCTGATTCCGCCGGCACCGGCGGATGGAGAGCTGAAGGCGATCGTGGCCCGCGCCACCGCCACGGACCCGCTCGAGCGCTATCCGACCGCCGATGCGCTCGGCGCCGACGTCGCTGCGTGGCGAGACAATATGCCGGTCTTGGCGATGGCGGGTGGGCGGCGCTATCGGACGGGGAAGTTCATTCGGCGACACCGCGTGAGCGTCGCGGCAGCTGCCGCCGCATTGCTGCTGCTCGTCGGCGCTTTCACCCTCACCCTGATCGCCAATGCCCGCGCCGAAAACGCGCTGGCCCAGTCGGAGCGCCGGTTTCAGGAGACCCGCGCCATCGCCAAATCATTACTATTCGACGCGTTCGATCAGGTCAGCCGCATCCCGGGATCGACCCGGGCGCGGGAATATCTGGCCCGCACCGGCCTTTCCTATCTCGAAGCCTTGTCGGCGGACCGCGAAGCGCCGGTCGACGTCCGGACCGAAGCCGGGCGAGGCTATTTGCGGCTCGCGCAGGTGGTCGGGGGAGCCCAGGCGAGCCAGCTCGGCCGCTTCGAGGATGCCAATGCCCTGCTCGCCCGCGCGGACGAGATCCTTGGCGAAACCTGGCGCGCCCATCCGCAGGACGACGGCGCCCGCCTGGCTTTGGCCGCCCTGCGCGTCGAGCAGTCCGGAACCAATCTCTACAACAACAATGCGATCGAGCTCGCCCGCGCCCAGGCACGCGAGGCCCAGGCTTTGATCCAGGCCAGCGCCACCCGCGATGCCGAAAACGCCCGCACTTTTGCCACCGCACTCCAGGCGGAGGGCGACAGCTATGCATGGAGCGACGACCATGTTCGCGCCCGCGACATTCATCGCCGCGCCGAGGAATTCATCGCGGCGCTTCCGCCCGCAATGCAGGCCGATCGCGGGGTGATGAGCGTCCGCTCCGCAAATATCAGGTTGCTTGGCGAAGCCTATCACAAGCTGCATCAGGAGGGGCCGGCGCAAAGCGCGCTTGCCCAGGCCGTAACGCTCAACCGCGCCCTGGTCCGCGCAGCGCCGGACGACCCGACCCTGGTCAGGAAACTCGCCATCTCGCTTTGGCGCAGCGCCCGGATCCACCGCGCCAACGCGCGCAACGAGCTCGCCCGCGCCGCGATCGAGGAGGCCGTGGCCAATGCGCGGACTTTGCGCGAGCGCGATCCGATCGATGCCGGGGCACTGAACCTTTTCGCGATGACCGGGGAGGTCAATGCCCAGGTGCTGACCGATCTGCACCGTTTCGACGAAGCATTCGGCGTCGGCGAGCAGGTGATCGCCGCCCATCGCCGCCTCGTCACCCTGGCCGACAACGCCCCTGGCGCGCTGCGCTCGATGGCCGCGGCGCTGCGCACCGAGGGCGGCAATTTCTACAACGGCCGGGCCTATGACCGCGCCTGCGCGACCTGGCGCGAGGCTCTCTCCGTCTACACCGGGCTCGAGCGGCGCGGCGCCCTGACCGAGACCGACCGCAACAACGACATGCGCGATGTCCGCAACTACCTGCGCCAGGCCTGTGAAAACGGCCCGCCCCGCGCCGGCATGGGCCCGACCATGTAGCCACCCCAAAAAAAAAGTTGATCAGCTTTTCGAAATTCCCGCGCTGAACCCCGTGAAGGCACGCAACGAGGGGACAGACGATGGCGGGAATCGGCAAGAAGCAGAACGGATTCGGAGCGCTGCAGAACGAGGCGCTCGACCTGTCCGGCCAGTCTGGCGATTGGCACATGGCGCGCCCCTCGGCGCAAGGGCCGGTTCCGCAGGCATCCACCTTCATCGGCATCGATCCCGTCGGCGGTGAGGATCGGGTGAACAGCGTCACGGCCGCCGATCAGGTCGCGGGGTCGGTCACGGCCCTGACGGGCGGGGGCTATGTGATCGTCTGGCATGGCCAGAGCGACGGCGATCAGGATGGCCTTTCCGGCCAGATCTTCGATGCCGCCGGCGCCAAGGTGGGAGGCGAATTCCGGATCAACGGCACACTCACCGGGGATCAGGATTTCGCATCCGTGGCCGCGCTCACCGATGGCGGCTTCGTCGTCACCTGGGAAGCGACGAATGCCGGGGCCCAGTACGACGTCTACGCCCGGCGCTACGGCGCGACCGGGACGGCGCTCGGCTCGGAATTCCTCGTCAACAGCACGACCGCCGATTGGCAGATCACGCCCCAGGTCGCCGGTCTGGGCGACGGCGGCTTCATCGTCACCTGGAGTTCGAACCTGCAGGACGGCAACGGCTACGGCCTCTATGGCCAGCGCTACAACGGGTCCGGTGCCCGCGTCGGCACCGAATTCCAGATCAGCACCACGGTCACCGGCAACCAGGACTTCTCCCACGTCGCCAGCTTGTCCGGCGGCGGCTTCGTCGTCGTTTGGGAGAGCGACGGCGTCGACGGCAGCGGCCGCGCCGTCATGGCGCGGCGCTACGGCGCGGACAACCAGCCCACCGGCCCCCAGCTCCTGGTCAATGCGAGCTCGGGCTATACCACCGGCGATCAGATCCGGCCCAGCGTCACGGGACTGGACGGGGGCGGCTTCGTCGTCGTCTGGCAGAGCCCGCAGGACGGCAGCGGCACCGGCATCTATGCCCAGCTTTACTCCTCGGCCGGCGCGCGCTCCGGCAATGAATTCCGGATCAACGAGACGACCGCCCAGTTTCAGACTCTTCCCTCGGTCATCGGCGTTGCGGGCGGCGGGTTCATGGTCACGTGGACGTCGGGGGCAGAAGTCACGACGGCCTACAATCTGCCCGTGAACGGCGTCCAGCTCGACGTCTACGGGCGCTATTTCAGCAATGCCGGCAGCGCCGTCAGCGGCGAGTTCCTGGTCAACCAGACGACCAGCGGGACCCAGACCACCAATTATGCCAACCGGGACGCGGTCGCCCAGCTTGTCGACGGCCGGTTCGTGTTCGTCTGGGACGGCAACGGACCTGGCGACGGCCACGGCATCTTCCAGCGGCAGTTCGTCATCGAGACCAACGACCCACCCGACGCGGTCAACGATTCCGTCTCGACCAGCGAAGACATGCCGGGCACCTTCACCGTGCGCGACAACGATACCGACCCGGACGGCGACGCGCTGACGATCACGGCGGTAGGCACGCCGGCGCACGGCTCAGCCGTAATCAATGGCAATGGCACGATCACCTACACGCCGGTCGCCAATTATAGCGGCGCGGACAGTTTCACCTACACGATCACCGATGCCCACGGCGCCACCGATACTGCCACCGTGAGCGTCACGGTCGGCGCGGTCAACGACGCGCCGGTTGCGGTCAATGACACGGCCAGCCTCAACGAGGATGCGTTCGTCGACATCGCGGTGCGCAACAACGATACCGACATCGAAAACAACACCCTGAGCATCACCGCGGTCGGCACGCCCGGCCACGGGACGGCCGCCATCAATGGCAATGGAACCGTCCGATACACGCCGAACGCCAATTATAACGGCGCCGACAGCTTCACCTACACCATCTCCGACGGCGGTGGCGGCACTGCCACGGCCACGGTCAGCGTCACCGTCAATCCGGTGAACGATCCCCCGGTCGCCGGCGACGATGCGGCGACCACCGACGAGGATACGCCCTTCGCGATCGCGGTCCTCGCCAATGATGTCGATATCGACGGCATCGATACGCTTACGGTCACCGCGGTCGGGAGCGCCAGTCACGGCGTCGTCGCGATCAATTCGAACGGCACCATCCAGTACACGCCCGTCCTCAATTATAACGGCAGCGACAGCTTCACCTACACCGTCTCCGATGGCCATGGCGGCACCGACACCGCGTCGGTCGCCATCACGCTCACGCCGGTCAACGACACGCCGACCCCGGTCGCCGATGCCCGTCTCATCAATGAGAATACGGTTTTGACGCTGAACGCGCTCGCCAACGACACCGATGTCGACGGTGACGTCCTGACCATCACTGCTGTCGGCGCAGCGGCGCACGGCGCCACCGCGATCAACCCGAACGGGACCTTGAGCTACACGCCGACCGCCGACTATTTCGGCGTCGACACCTTCACCTACACGGTCTCGGACGGCGCCGGCGGGACCGCCAGCGCGACGGCGACGATCACGGTCAACAATATCCCCGAGGGAACCGACGAGCGCGCCCTGACCTCGGAGGACGTGCCGGTCTCGATCCAGGTGATCGCCAACGACATCGAGCTCGACGGCGATAGCCTCGTGGTCAGCGCCGTCGCCAACGGGGCGCATGGCAGCGTCGCGATTGGCAGCGGCGGGGCTGTCACCTACACGCCCAACCTCGATTTCTTCGGCGTAGACAGCTTCACCTACACGCTCAGTGACGGACGGGGCGGCAGCGATACCGCCACCGTCGTCGTGACCGTCGAGGAAGTGGTCGACGACGGCGAATTGATGGTCAACCCGGTCGCGACCGCCAACACCAGAACACACACGGAAGCGACGACCGCCGCGCTTGCCGGCGGTGGCCATGTCGTCGTCTACCTGTCCTATGGCGACGACGACATCTACGCCCGGCGTTATGGCGGGGACGGCCTTCCGATCGGCGAGCCGTTCCGGGTCAGCACCAATACCGGCGGCAACATCCAGTATAATGCGACTGTCGCTGGCCTGCATGATGGCGGCTTCGTCGTCGTTTACGAAGCCTCGGGCTTCGACGCCGGGAGCTACGCGGTCGTCGGGCGCCGATACGATGCGCAGGGCGTCGCGATGGGCGGTGAGTTCCTCGTCGGCCCGAGCAACACCGCTACCCGCGACCAGCCCACGGTCGCCGCACTCGAAGATGGCGGCTTCGTGGTCGCTTATGAGGAAGACCAGACCCTTGCAGTGCAGCGCTTCAATGAAGACGGCACGCCACACGGCAATCGCCACATCATTTCCACCGGCTACAGCTACGGTCAGCCCGCGGTCGCGGGCCTCGCCGGCGGCGGCTATCTCGTGACCGAGCAGGGCTATTTCCTCGCGGGCGGCGTCGGCTTCAAGACCGTCGGCTACCTTTTCGACGCCAATGATGCGCTCGTCGTCGGACCCTATTCATTGACCCAGACACCCGGCGCGCAGGAAGAGGAGCGACTTGCGGCGGTCACCGCGCTCCCCGACGGAGGCTTCGTCGCGGTCTGGCAGACCACCTACGACTCGGCTAACGGGCGCGATGTGGTGGCGCGCCGCTTCAATGCCGACGGCTCGCCCGCCGGCGATCAATTTGTCGTCAATACGGTCACGGCCGGAAACCAATGGTACGCCTCGGTCGCGGCGCTGCCGGACGGCCGCTTCATCATCGACTGGGAATCCGCGGGCCAGGATGGCGATGACCCTAATTCCAGCAACATCTACGCCCAGATGTACGATCCTACCGGCAATCGCATCGGCAGCCCCTTCCGGGTCAACGAGACGGCGGGCGGTCAGCAACGCACCGAAGGTGCCAGCAGCGGCCCGAACAATCCGACCGTCGCCGTGCTCGCAGACGGCACGATCGCCTTCACCTGGTCCGGCGTCGGCGAAGGTTCCTCCAGCGGTGTCTTCACGCGCCGCTTCACCGCAGACGGCATGCTCGTCGGTACCGGAGTGGACGACAATCTCGTCGCCGGAAAGGGCCAGGACATCGTACAGGGCCTGGGCGGCGCCGACACCCTGTCCGGCATGCTCGGCAACGACCAGTTGTTCGGCGGCGAAGGCAATGATCTGCTGCTCGGTGGGCCGGGCTCGGACAGCCTCGACGGCGGTAACGGCAGTGATACGGCTAGCTATTCCACCGCACCGATCGGCGTCACCGTCAGCCTCGCGCTAGCCGGAGCGCAAAACACGATCGGCGCGGGAACGGACACGCTCGTCGCGATCGAGAATCTGACCGGCTCCGCCTGGGCCGACACCCTCACCGGCAATGGCGACGCCAACGTCCTGACCGGCGGCGGCGATGCCGACGTGCTGGACGGCGGCGCCGGGGCCGATCGCTTCGTCTATTTCTCCGCGAGCGACTCGACGGCCGGAGCGCGCGATCGGATCCTCAACTTCCAGTCCGGGGTGGACAAGATCGATCTCTCATCCACCGGCGCAACCGCCGTCTCCCTCGCGCAAATTACCGATGCGAGCGGGAGCTACACGGTCGTAACGGCAGCGACGCCGGGAGGAGAGATGCGTATTCGCGTCGACGGGGCCATCGCCACGGGCGATCTCATCCTGCCGCAGCATGTCCCGATCATAGGTACGACGGGCTCGGATACGCTCATCGGCACGCCGGATGACGACGAAATTCGCGGGCTGGCGGGCGATGACATACTCGACGGCCGCGGCGGCGCTGACACCCTGATCGGCGGGGCCGACAACGACCGCTATCTTATCGACTCGGCGGCGGAAATTGTGATCGAAGCGGCGAACGAGGGCTCCGATCGGGTGTTCGCCGCAACGAGCTGGATGTTGACGACGGGTTCGAGCGTCGAGACGCTGAGCACGATCGACAATCTGGCGACGACGGCGATCAGCCTCACCGGCAACAGCCTGACGCAATTCCTGTACGGCAATGCTGGCGTGAACATCCTCGACGGCGGCGGCGGCGGGGACGTGATGGTGGGCCTTGGCGGCGACGATTTCTATTATATCCGCAATGTGGCGGATCGCGTGGTCGAATCAACGGGGGGCGGTTACGACCGTGTGCTGGCGGCGGCAAGTTTCACGCTCGAAGCCGGCTCTGAAGTGGAAAAATTCACCACGATCGACAATGTCGCAGTCACTCCGATCAACCTCACCGGTAACGCGCTCAGCCAATATATCTACGGGAATGACGGCTCCAACGTCCTTGATGGCGGCGGTGGCGGCGACGTGCTGGTCGGCCTGGGTGGGGATGATTTCTATTATATCCGCAACGTGGCGGATCGCGTGGTCGAAGCAGCGGGCGGCGGCTACGACCGGGTGCTGGCTGCAGCGAGCTTCACGCTCGAGGCGGGCTCGCAGGTGGAGAAGTTCACCACGGTCGACAATGTGGCGACCACGGCGATCAACCTCACCGGCAATGCGCTGAGCCAATATATCTACGGAAACGCCGGTTCGAACATATTGGACGGCGGCGGCGGAGGTGACGTCCTCGTCGGCCTGGAAGGCGATGATTTCTATTATACTCGCAATGTGGCGGACCGGGTGATCGAAGCCGTGGGAGCCGGCTACGATCGGGTGCTTGCGGCGGCCAGCTTCACGCTCGAGGCAGGTTCCGAGGTGGAGAAGTTCACCACCGTCGACAATGTTGCGACCACCGCGATCAACCTTACGGGCAACGGGCTGAGCCAATATATCTACGGCAACGCTGGTTCGAACATCCTGGACGGCGGTGGCGGCGGCGATGTCCTGGTGGGGCTCGAGGGCGACGATTCCTATTATATCCGCAACGCAGCGGACCGGGTGGTCGAAGCCGTGGGAGCCGGCTACGATCGGGTGCTTGCGGCGGCCAGCTTCACGCTCGAGGCAGGCTCCGAGGTGGAGAAGTTCACCACCGTCGACAATGTTGCGACCACCGCGATCAACCTCACCGGCAATGCCATCAACCAGTTTCTCTACGGCAATGCCGGGGCCAACCAGCTCGACGGCAAGGGCGGCGCCGATGTGCTTACGGGCTTCGGCGGCGTCGATACCTTCACCTTCACCAGCGCACTTGGCGGCGGCAATATCGACCGCATCACCGATTTCGTCTCGGGCACCGACAAGATCGCGCTGGATCACGGGGTGTTCGGACTCGGCGTCGGCGCGCTCAATGCCAATACGTTCGTGATCGGAACCGCCGCCCAGGACGCGGACGACCGAATCATCTACAACAGCACGACCGGCGCCTTGCTGTTCGATGCCGACGGCAACGGCGCGACCGCCGCGGTGCAATTCGCCACGCTCGACAGCCATCCTATCATCGCCGCCGGCGATTTTATGGTGATCTGATCGCTGGCGCCGGGCGCGCTTCGCGCCCTCAGGTTGGGGCGCCGCTCACCGCATCAATCTGTTGACCAGGGCGACCAGCTCGGCTTCGCGCTTCACGTCGCTCTTGCTCAATATCGCCTTGATCTGGGTCGCCAGCGTCTGCGGGCTGGTGGATCGTTCGGCGGCGATCGCGTCGCGGTCCATCCCATTCGCGAGGCGAAGCGCGATCTCCGTCTCCGCCCCGGTAAGACCCAGGGCCTGGCGCAGTGCCGCGCTCGCACGATCGGGCAGATCCGCAGCGCTGCGCATCACCAGCATGACGCGGGGATCGAACCCGAACCCGAATTCGCGCCGGGGCAGACGGATCACGTCGCACCTCATGCCGGGCGCACCTTCGCAGGCGCTATCGAGCCACAGCTGCTGGACTTGCGCGGCCAATCCCGGATGGGACGCCAAGGCCCGTCCGATTGCCGCCTGAAGCGCGGCGTCGGACCGTAACGCTTCGAGCGTTCCGCGGTTGAGCCTCAACACCCCGGCCTCCTGCGCCGAGACGAGCGCCTCCGCCTGGGGCGTGAGCGCGGCGATCCGGCCTTCCCGATCCAGGAGAAATGCGGCCAGGCCAAGGCTCTCCAGCGTACCGGTCAGCAGCTTCACGCCGCGATGCGCCATCGCACGCTGCATGCGCACTGCCGCGAGCGCATGCTCGGCGCCATCGGCAAAGACACGGCGCTCGCGCAGGTTCGTCCTGCCTTCGCTTTCAGCGCGTATGATGGCGAGGCCGATCAGCCCGTCCGATCCCTGCGCAAGCACGGTCTGCGCGCCAAACATGCCGCCCCATCTCCGGCAATGGTCGTCGTAGACGCTCGACACCATTTGGGCGCGGACCGCGTCGTAATGGCGTTCGCTCACGATCTCCAATGTCCGGCCGCTCGCCGCCACCCTCCAGTTCACGTCCGGCCGATAGGCCTCGATCTCGACGAACTCCCGCTGATAGGCGGGTTCGATATCGGTCATGAAATTGAACAGCGTCGCCGCATCGCCAAGCCCGACGAGTTGCGCGCGGCTCGATCGCGTTGCCCGGGCAAAGTGCTGCAGTGCCTTCAACCAACCGTCTTCGCTGAACGGTGCGTCGAGAAATGCGCGTCGAACTTCGTCCAGCCTCGGTGATCCTGGCACGCGCCCCCCGCGATAAAACCCTGCGGCGATTACGGTATCACGATAATCCGGCGCGGCAAGTGCCTTGGAAACATTCCGCTTGTCATACCCTCGCGAGGGTATGCGGCCCTTCAAGCCTCTCAATAGGTTCGGTCGGAACCAGGACTGGGGGCATGAAGTGGCGACATATAACGGCGACGGCAATCCGAACACCTATACCGGTACGGTGGACGCCGACACGATCAACGGCAATGGCGGCAACGACACCCTCAACGGCGGCGCCGGCAACGATCTCATCAATGGCGGTCTCAACAACGATATCATCCATGGCGGCTTCGACAACGACACGCTGAACGGTGACGCCGGCAACGACTCCCTCTACGGCGACGAGGGCCAGGACATCCTGAACGGCGGCGCCGACAACGATTATCTCGAAGGCGGTGTCGGCGACACTCTCGATGGCGGAGCGGGCACCGACGACGTCTATCTGAATCTCCGCGCGATGACCGCGGCTTCGGTCGTCAACCTGTCCACGCTTCCCGCCGGCGTCGTCTCGTTCGGCTCGGGCACGTCGCTGACCGGGGTCGAAACCGGCAAGATCGAATTCGGCTCGGGCAACGACCAGATCACGCTCGGCGCGATCCTGCTCAAGGCCTATGCCGGCGACGGCAACGACACCATCACCGGCACGGCGCTTGCCGACGAGACCTATGGTGAGAACGGCAATGACACGATCAACGGCCTGGCGGGCAACGACAAGCTGTTCGGGGGAAATGGCGACAACATCCTCGACGGTGGAGACAATGACGACGAGCTGACCTCGGGGACGGGGACGGATACGCTGACCGGCGGCACCGGCAACGACACGCTGAGAGCGGGAGAAGCCGCGGACACCCTTCTGGGCGGCGACGGCAACGACATCATCGAGGGCGGCCTCGGCGCGGACACGATGACCGGCGGCATCGGTGTCGACCGCTACGTCTTCGGATTCGGCATTCCCCGTTCGGAAAGCTCGCCGTCGACGGTCGACATCATCACCGATTTCGAAGGCGCTGGCGCGGCCGGCGGCGATCTCATCGATTTGCCGGCGCTTTCCAACAGCATTCCCCTCGTCTTCAACATTACGTCGCAGAGCTTCGTCGTGGGCGCGACCGGGGTTCAGCTTCCACTGGAATATGTCGGCGACGGCCTGGCCGACGTGTCGTGGCAATATATTTCTGCGCAGAACCGCGTCGAAATCTGGGTCGACGCCAATGACGACGGGCAGATGTCCGAAGTCGATATGGTCATCTACCTCAATGGTGTCACCTCGCTGGTACAGAGCGACTTCGTCGACAACTTCCTCGTCTGGCGCGGTACGGGTGGCAACGACACCTATAATGGCAATGCCAATGCCAATTTCGCCTACG
>Ga0268266_10001999_pt1 | contig 22797 bp, 17 predicted proteins | sample KBSS13metaG_FD_190356 | JGI IMG/M metagenome (GOLD analysis project Ga0268266, IMG submission 190356) | Switchgrass rhizosphere microbial communities from Kellogg Biological Station, Michigan, USA - KBS S1-3 metaG (SPAdes) (version 2) | ecosystem: Host-associated > Plants > Roots > Rhizosphere... | reverse complement strand
CAGCCCTTAGCCATCAGCCATCAGCCATCAGCCATCTAAAGGAGGACACATGCAAGCTGAAACAGTCGCCCGAGTCTTTGCCCTCGCGCTGGTCGTCGCGGGCACCTCGATTCTCGCCGCCCCGTCGCAGACGGCCACGCCCGGTCAGATGACGCAGGCGCGTGTCTGGGTGCAGAACCGCGGGCGGAGCGAGGCGCTTCCCGTTGACATTCGCGAGGTGAACCTCGACGCCCCGCTGCGCGTCCACGTCACGAACGGCGATCCGCAGTACGCCTCGACCAGCCCGGTTCAGGTGCACGAGGTTCGCCGCGTGTGGGACTACGAGACGATTGTGATCCCGGCCGACGCACAGGCGAACCTCGCGTCGCTCCTCAACAGCCGCGGCGCCAGCGGTTGGGAGACGACCGGCATCTCGTCGGTGAACACCGAAGGCGCGACGATCATGCTGCTGAAGCGTTCTCGATAGACGGCTCGCACCCCTGAAGGGTGCGCCACTATAGATAGAGTTAGCAGAACGCACCGCTAAAGCGGTGCGCCACTAACGAAAGAATTTGCAGAAGTGGCGCAGCGCTTCAGCGCTGCGAAGGTGCGCTACTCGACAGTCACATTCGTCACGGCGCCGCCGACCGCGATGTCTTTCTGCAGCCGCTTGCCGTCGGCATAGACGGTGAGGCTCCAGTCGCCGGCGGGGACGTCGGAGAACGTGAAGGATCCATCGGCGCCGGCGACCGTCGTAAACGGCGACGAGGCGGCAAACACCGACGCGGCCATCGCCGGATGAATGTCGCAGCCGACGCGATAGAACCCGTCCCGCTCGAACGTGTAGGTGTAGGACTCGCCCGTCGGAATCGCGACGTTGAAGGCCGATGCGCGCGTCTCTTCGTGGCTGACGCGCACGTTGTGGAGCGTGTCGTCGCTGTTCCGGAATTCCACGGGAAAACCGGTCCGCACCAGCAGGAGCTCGGGTCCGAAGGTCAGGCCCGCCTGGTCCATCACCGGCTTTTCGTCAGGCGGCCCGAACGTGCGCGGCGTCTTCGGATCCAGCACGACGACCGCTGTGCCGTTGGCGGTCACGCGGCCGGTCACGCTCCCGCTCGCCGTCGACGATCGCGATTCGGCCGCCGGCGGCGCCGCCGCTGCGACGGCCTGAGGCGCGGGCTCGCTCTTCGAGCAGGCGCATGCCGCTCCGCAGAGCGCAATCAACAGGACGCGCTTCACGCGCCCGCTTTGGCCCTGGCGCTGTCGTAGCTCTCGCCGTAGATCGCCGGCACCTTCGCGCCCATCGGCCGCAGGTACATCGACAGCTGCCCGCGGTGATGGATAACGTGATGCAGCGAGGTGTCGAGGAAGGTCACGGCCGGACGCTGGAACAGGCCGCGGAAGTCGATGATCTTAAGAAGCGCGTCGACCGGCAGCGCCGCGATCCTGATGATGTCGCGTTGGGTCGTGTCCGCGTACCATCGCGCGATGTCCGAGGAATTGGTCAGCTCCGCGGGCCTGCCGGGGTTCGTGAAGTCGAACACGCCGTTGATCACCGCCTCGCTGAACCGGTGCTCGGCGCCCACGATGTGCCACGCGAGCTCCAGGGCGCTCTTGCCGACATCGTCCGGCCTGAAGTCGCCCTTGTCGAGCGGGATCGCCTCGATGACGCGCTGCGTGATCGGCTGCTCGACCTTGAGCGAGCGGATCGCGTTGTCGCGCAGGTAAAGCGCCTGTTCGGGTTGGAGAGGCATGAGCGAATTGTACACACGTATGATGCGCTATGGCGGAATGGACGGTTGGGGTCGATGAAGCCGGCCTGCGCCTCGACAAGTATCTGGCGGGCACCGACCGTGCGGGTTCGCGGCCGAAAGCGGCCGCTGCGCTCGAGCGCGGGAAAGTGTTCGTCAACAATCGCGAGATGACGCTGTCGGACGCCGCAACGCACGTGGCCGCGGGCGACGTCGTCCGCCTCTGGATGGACCGGCCGGGCTCGGCGAAACGGGCACCGTCGCTCGGCGAGAATCGGGACCTTGCGATCGTCTATGAAGATGACGCCGTGATCGTGTTGAACAAACCGGCGGGCCTGTTAGCGGTCCCGCTACCGCTGCAACGCCGGCACGATGCGCGGTCGGTATTCGAGGATTTGAAATTCTATTTGAGCCGGCGTGGCCGGCGCCGCCCGTACGTGGTCCATCGCATCGACCGGGACACCTCCGGCCTCGTGCTGTTCGCGAAGAGCGAACCCGCGCAGCTTGCCCTGAAGGAGCAGTTCAAGCGCCATCAGCCGGAGCGCGTCTATCACGCCGTGGTCTACGGTCTGCCGTCACCACCGTCGGGTACATGGCACGACCATCTGGTGTGGGATACCAAGGCGCTGATTCAGAAGGAGACGTCACCGCGTGATCCGCGCGGCAAGGAGGCGATCGGCCACTATCGCGTGATTGAACCTCTGGCCGGCGCGTCGCTGATCGAGGTACGGCTTGTGACCGGCAAGAGGAACCAGATCCGCATTCAGGCGCGGCTGCGCAGCCACACGCTCGTCGGGGAAAAGCGCTATGTCTACGGGCCCGATGCCTTGCGGCCGATCGCGTTTCCTCGCCAGGCGCTGCACGCGCACCGCCTGACGTTCCGCCATCCTGCCGACGATCGGGAAATGGCGTTCGAGGCGCCGATGCCCGACGACATGGCGGCGCTGATCGCCCGCCTGCCGGCGCTGACTGTGGAGAGCATGGTGCCATCCGAACCGATCGCGGCCACGCAGCATCCGTCGGGGTTCCGGCGAATGCCGCTGCCGTTGATGCTGGTTCTCACCGTCCTGACCGCGGGGTTCTACTATCCGTTCTGGTTCCTGCAGCAGCGTCGGCGCATCAATCGCCTCGGCGCGTCACCGGAGATTCCGTGGTGGCCCTTTGCGCTGCTGGCGCTCTGTCTGCTCGCCCGCGAGCTCCTCTTCTTCTGGCCCGCTGGATGGGCCCTTCGGGTGAGCGCTGGACCGTTTTCCGCGGCCGGCATAACGACCCTGACGTTGGCGGCTGCGTGGCTGCTCACCGCGTGGCAGTCGCTCGGGATCAAACGCACGCTCGAGCGCTATCTGATGGGCGCGTCCGCCGGCGAGCAGACACCCAGCGTGCTGTCGGTTCCGCAGACCGTCCTGTTCGGTGCGTTCTACCTGCAGTACGCGATCAACACCGCGATCCTCGTCGAGCACTCGTCCGAGATTCTCGAACGGATCGAAGCCGCCGAGCGGCTGCACTTCACGGCGCTGCTGGTCGCGACCACACCCCGGGTGGTCGTGACTCCGACGCTCGTGTTCCTCAACGTCGCGATGTTCGTGGTCGTCGCGATCAGCGCGAAGTCGCTCAACCCGACGGCGTCCTCCATGATGCGATGGGGCGCCGATTACGGTCCGCTGACGACGCACGGTCAGTGGTGGCGGCCGCTCGCCGCGGCGTTCCTCCATTTCAGCGTCCTGCATTTGCTGACCAACGTCATCGTCCTCTGGCAGGTCGGCGGACTGACCGAGCGCCTGTACGGTCATCTCGAATTCGCGCTGGTCTACCTGTTGGCCGCGCTCGGGGGAAGCCTCGTGAGCCTCTGGACGCATCCGCTGAGCGTGTCCGCCGGAGCGTCGGGCGCCGTGTTCGGCCTGTACGGTGCACTGGGTGCGTTTCTGCTGACTCAACGTGAATCGATGCCTGTGCGGCTGGTGACGACGCTCGCCAACAGCGCCGCGCTGTTCGTCGGCATGAACCTGGCGACCGGGCTGCTCTGGAACGCGCGTCTCGACCTGACGTCGCCGGCGATCCATCAGAGCACGATCGACATGGCGGCTCACCTGGGCGGCCTGGTGACCGGCTTCGTGGCTGGCTGCGCACTCGCGCGAAAACTCACGCCATCGCGGTCCACTCACGTTGGACGAAGCGCGGTCGTCAGCGTCGCGGGGATCGTGCTCGCCGTGGCGGCGGCCCGATCCGTGCCCGTGCTGGATGATCTGCCCGCGGCTCTGGATCGCATCAGCGAGCTCGACTCGCGCAGCCGCGCGGTTTACAACAAGTCGGTCGCGCAGCTGCAAAAGCACGAGATCTCGACGCCGCAGTTCGCCGACGTGTTGGAGAAGCAGCTGTTGCCGCCGTGGAACGAGGCTCGGCGATCGCTGCTGACCCTGCGCCTGCCCGATGCGCAACGGGGATTCGCGCTCACCGCTTCGGCGGCGATGGGATGGACGGCTGAGGAATGGCGCCAGGCGGCCGAGGGGATGCGCAGCGGCAACGTCGCGCTGGTGGAACGCGCCGGCCGGAAGCGGGAGGCGGCCGACCAGGTCTGGAAGACGCTTCGGGCGCGAATCGCGCATGCGGAGCGGCCGCGGTCGCCGACGGCGCCGATCCTCGTGGGTACGATCAGCAGCCGGCGCCGCGAGCCGCTGGCGGACGCCGCGGTGCGGTTGACGTGCGCGCCGCAGGCGTCTCCCGGCGCAGTGTCCGACGCGTACTGGCAAATCTGCAAGGCGCCGCCGGTCGCGCGCAGCGATCCTCGCGGCCGATTCGAGTTCGATCGGCTGCCGGCCGGTCCGTACATCGCGACGGTCAGCGCGCCTGGCTACAAGGAGGACGAGCGTGATTTCGAGATGGACGAGCCGGCCGTGCTCACCTTCAGCCTCGATCCACTCGTCGACGAGACGGCTGCCGCGGTCGCCCGGGTTGCGGCGGCGGAGAAGGGGGCTGACGCGATCTTCAACGCCGGGGTCGCCAAACTCCGGTCGCATGCGATTTCGAGCGCTCAGTTCGCCGACATCGTGGAGAAGCAGGTCCTGCCGCCGTGGGAAGCCGCGCGAGCCACACTGCCTGCCGTCGATCCGTCCGATCGCCGCGCGGCGATCGTCAGCATGCTTCCGGAATACATGACGCTGACCGGCGACGCATGGCGCCTTATCGCGCAATCGGTTCGAACCAACGATCCCGGCCTCATGAAGCAGGCGGGCGAGAAGCGCGCCGCGGCCCGCGCCCTGTTCAAGAATCGCGTGCCGGCGCAGCCAGCGTCACCGCACCCATAGCGCACGGGCGTCCGGCGCAGGAGCAGCGCGAAGGCTTCAGCCGGGCACCCCATCGAGACGTACCAATTCCGGATTGGAGCGCATTGTCCCGCGGCGCCCGCGCCAGGATGATGCATGCCCACATTCGGCCGCCAGATGCTCGAGCACTTCCTGCTCGATCCAGAGATCACCTACCTGAATCACGGCACCGTCGGCGTCCCGCCGAAGCGGGTGCTCGACAAGCAGCAAGCGCTGCGCGACGAGATGGAGCGACAGCCCTCGCGGTTCATGCTTCGCGAACTGAACTTCGAACAGCCGGCGCCCTGGCGTCGTGCGCCGCGGTTACGGGAAGCGATCGGTCTCATCGCGCCGTTCTTCGGATCGCGCGCCGAGGATCTCGTGTTCGTGCAGAACGTGACGACGGGACTCAATGCAGTGCTGCGGTCAGTTCCGCTTCAGCCTGGCGACGAGATCGTGATCACGGACCTGGCATATGGCGGCGTCGCCCGGGCCGCGCAGGTCTGGGCGCGGGAGCGAGGAGCGACGTTGCGCACCATCGAGATGCCCGCACCCGTGCGCGAGGGTGGCCAGATCGTCGATGCGATCGCGAAGTCGCTCACGGCGCGGACCAGGCTCGTGATGGTGGATCACATCACCGCGCAGAGCGCGCTCGTGCTGCCGGTGGCGGCGATCGCGGATGTCTGTCACGCGAGGGGCGTACCGGTTGTCGTCGACGGCGCCCATGCGCCCGGCTCCATCGCGCTCGACATCCCGGCCACCGGCGCGGATTGGTATTCGGGAAATCTGCACAAGTGGGCGCACGCGCCTCGCTCGTGCGGCATTCTGTGGGCGAAGCCTGAGTACCAGGCGCAACTCCATCATCCGATCGCGTCGTGGGGCTCCGGCGAAGGATTTCACGCGGAGTTCGAGCACAACGCCACCATCGATCCGACTGCGTTTCTCGCGGCGCCGGAAGGCATTGCGCTCTTGAACGAGTGGCGGTTCGACGAGGTGCTCGCCTACATGCACGCGCTCGCCGTCGACGCAGGCGCAGCACTGGCAGGGCAGTGGGGCACGACGATCGACGCGCCGGCCAACATGATCGGATCGATGGTCACCGTGCCGCTGCCCGAGGACGCGGGAAGCACGACCGACGAAGCCGTGCGCCTGCGACTCGCGCTCCTCGTCGACGATCGGATTGAAGTCCCCGTTCATGCCTGGCGCGGACGCTTGTGGACGCGCGTGTCCGCTCAGGTCTACAACGACCGCGCGGACATCGTCCGCCTCGCCGATGCAGTGCAACGACAAGTGAGTCGACGATGTAGCGCAGCGCTTTAGCGCTGCGAATACATCGCAGGGCTGAAGCCCTGCGCCACAAGACTCTCCACGCGTAGCGCGAAGCCTTTAGCCGAGCGTGTGTAGCGCAAGACCTGCTACTTGTAGCGCGAAGCCTTTAGCCGAGCGTGTGTAGCGCAAGACCTGCTACTTGTAGCGCGAAGCCTTTAGCCGAGCGTGTGTAGCGCAGGACCTGCTACTTGTAGCGCGAAGCCTTTAGCCGAGCGTGTGTAGCGCAGGACCTGCTGCTTGTAGCGCGAAGGCTTTAGCCGAGCGTGGGGCGCAGCGCTTCAGTGCTGCGAGTACGTCGGCAGCCTGATGTCGAATTGCGACCCTCCGCCGGTTCGATTGGCCGCAGTGATCGTGCCGCCGAAACCGGTGACGATGGTTCGCGCGATCGACAGGCCGAGGCCGGTGTGACGGCGTGCGCCGGCTGGCTCGCCGGGCCGGTAGCTGAAGAACCGATCGAACACGCGTTCGAGATGGGCCGGCGGGATTCCTGGACCTCGATCCGCGATTCCAACCGCGCATATCGAATCTTCGACCGTGACCGACACGTCGACGCACGTGTCCGGCGGCGCGAAGCCGCGCGCGTTCGCGAGCACATTCTCGAAGACCTGCGCCATGCGATCGGGCGACGCCCTGATGAACGCCTCGTCGGGGATCGAGACGACGACGCCCGCACCCTCGGGATCGGCCAGACGAAGACCGTCGACCACCTGCTGGAGGAGCCGGCCGACATCGACGCGTTCGAGCGGTTCCTGTTCGAGCTCGGTGTCGATTCGCGCCAGTTCCCGCACGCCTGAGACCAGGCGCTCGAGGCGGTCCGCGTCGCGCGTCAGCATCTCGAGAAAGCGGACGCGTTCTTCGGCCGTCTCCGCCCGCCCCGCCATTTCGGCGGCGCTCCTGATGGCCGCCAGCGGATTGCGGAACTCGTGCGAGACGTCGCTGGCGAACTGCTCGACCGTCCGAATGTGCTCGTCCAGCCGCCGCGTGAGCTCTGCGAGCGAGCGCGCCAGGTCGCCGATTTCGTCGTGGCGATGCGTGTCGTCGAATTGTCCCGGCAGGCGAGTGCGCCGCTCGGCGAGATCCAGGGCCTCTCGCCTGAGCCGGATCAGCGGCCTCACGACTGTTCCCGCCGCGACCGCGGTCAGGATCGCCGCCGCCAGAATCGAGGCGACGACGATCTCGAAAATGCGCAAACGGACGTCGTAGAGCGCGTGCAGGACTCTGAACGTGGTCTGCGAGATCAGGACTGCGCCGACGATGGCGTCGCCGCGCCGAATCGGGATCGCGCTGTTGAGGGTGAGTGATCGCTGGCCTGGCGTCGGACGCGTGGCCGCGCCGTACCGGCCGCGAAGCGCGACGAGCACCTCAGGTGGATTTCCGTCCACCGTTCGTGGCGACACCTCGGTGCGGCGCTTCCTGGCCGACCGATCGTCCAGATCGAACAGCCAGTGCCGCGCCACGGCCAACGAGGCGCCGATTCGATAGAGCGTTCGCGTCCGCACGTCGACTGGAAGCTGCGAGCTGCTTGCACCGGACGCCGGCGCAGGTTCGGGCTCGCCGGCAAATCGAATCCTGTTCGAGTCGGCCAGCAGCGTCGCGCCGCTGCCGTACACCCGCACCCGCGCGTCGGGTCGTTCCATCCGGCCGAATAACTGGTTGATGGTTGCCGGCTCCATCGCGCCGGGTTCGGCCAGCAGCGCGGCGAGCAGGCGGCCTTGCTGCACCATGGCGCGCTCCTCAGCCTCGAGGAACCGTGCTTCGTACACATCCAGGTAGAGGATGCCGGCCACCGGCAGGAACACCAGCAGAAGATTGAACGCCAGGAGTCGAACGCCGATCCGCGAGCGCCAGGTGACCGGTGCGGCTTTACCGAGGGACATCACTCGTGCGCGATGAAGCGATAGCCGGCGCCGTAGACACCTTCGATGCCGGCGAACGAGCGGTCGATCGATTCGAGCTTGCGCCGGATCCGTTTGACGTGGCTGTCGATGGTGCGGTCGCTGACTGATACACGATCGGGGTAGGCCTCTTCCATCAACTGGTCGCGTGTCTTGACGACGCCGGGCCGCCGGGCGAGCGCCGACAACAACAGAAACTCCGTCACCGTCAACGGCAGCGGTGTGCCTTTCCAGGCCGCGGACAGGCGCAAGGGGTCGAGCGCGAGGTGACCGGCCGCGGTCGCGCGATCCTCTGGCTGCCGCCCGGCCCCTTCCACCAGGCTGGCGCGCCGGAGCAGCACCTTCACGCGAGCCATCAACTCGCGCATCGAGAACGGTTTGCACAGATAGTCGTCGGCGCCGATCTCGAGGCCGAGCACGCGGTCGAACTCCTCCTCGCGCGACGTGACGAAGATGATCGGCAAGGCTTCGGATCGTGTGCGCAGGCGGCGGCAGAGATCGAGGCCGTCGACGCGCGGGATGCCGATGTCGAGGACGACGAGGTCGGGAAGCGCACGCTCGAATGCGTCCCATGCCGTGAGACCGTCGTCGAACGTCTCGGTGCGATAGCCCTCGCGATCCAGGGCACAGCGGATCGCCTCACGGATCGTGTCTTCGTCCTCGACCACCGTTACGAGACGTCCGGCGTGCGCGGCCACGTCCCTGACTGTAGCGCAAAGCCGGCGGTCGCCGCGGCGATCGCCGCCGCCTTTGTTTCGCCACAATCGGCCTCGATCAATCTTCTCGCTGCCATCGTCTCGTCGCAGCCGTGCGGTGTACTCGCGGCAGAGGAGAGTGCGATGCGAACGTCAGTGCTTGCGCGACTGATTGTCATGGGATTCCTGCTCGTGGGACTGCTGCTGCCGCTGAGCATGATTGGATCGGTGGTGAGCGAACGCGCGTCGAGGCGCGGTTCCGTCGTGGACGAAATCAGCTCGACCTGGGGCGGCGTCCAGACACTCGGAGGGCCGGTGCTGATGGTGCCGTACTGCTACTCCTGGACCGCTTCGGACGGAACGACCAAGCAGGGTGTGGCGCAGGCGTTCTTTCTGCCCGAGTCGCTCGACATCAAGGGGGCACTCGAACCGCAGCGCCTTCAACGAGGCCTGTTCGAGGTTGTCGTTTACAAGGCCCACCTCTCTGTGACGGGACGATTCGCGCGGCCGGATTTCAGCGCGATACGACCAGGGCCGGCGCAGCCCGTGTGGGAGGACGCAACGATCAGCATGGGCGTGACCGATCCGAGGGGCATCGCGAGGCGGATGGTGATCAAGTGGAATGGCGCGGACGTCGCGTTGACGCCTGGACTGGAGACGGCCGGCTTGTTCGCGTCCGGGCTCCACGCCGCCGCCGGCGGACTCTCGACCATGGCCGCCACGGCCTCGATCCCGTTCGCGCTCGAGCTCGACGTGAACGGGACACGCGACATGAAAGTCTTACCGGCCGGCGGCGAGACGACGGTGCAGCTGACGTCGACCTGGCCGCATCCGAGCTTCATCGGCGCGCCGCTTCCGGCGTTTCGCGAAGCGGGCGCCGCCGGATTCATCGGACGGTGGAACGTGCCTTACGTCGGCCGCGGTCTGCCGCTCAGTTGGACGAGCGTCGGCCTGGACACCGCGGGCCTGCGAACACGAGCCGAGTCGTTCGCCATCGGAGTCAGCCTGCTGCAGCCGGTCGACATCTACCAGCAGGCGGAGCGGGCCGTGAAGTATGCCTCGCTCTTCATCGTGATGACCTTCGTCATCTTCTTCATGTGGGAAGTCGTGCGCTCGCGGCTGGTACACCCGATCCAGTACCTGTTCGTCGGCTTCGCCATGTGCGTGTTCTACCTCCTGCTGGTGTCGATCTCGGAACACATCGGATTCGATCGCGCCTACGCGATAGCGGCATCGGCAACAACGGCGCTGATCGCGGGCTACTCGATCTGCGTCCTCGGCGGGTTGATGGAGGGTGGGTTGATGGGGCTGGCGCTGGCGGTGATGTACGGATTCCTGTATCTGCTGCTTCGCCTGGAGGACTATGCGCTGCTCGGGGGATCGATCGCGCTGTTCGTGATGCTCACCCTGCTGATGTATGCAACGCGCCGCATCAACTGGTACGAACCACAGTCGGCGCCGACCAAGGTCTAGCGTAGGTCGACGCAGGGCTAAAGCCCTGCGCCACAAGGCTTGGTACGTGTAGCGCGAAGGCTTTAGCCGAGCGGATCGCGCAGGGCTTCAGCGCTGCGTCATTTCGCGTGCGCGCTGCCAGAGGTAAGTTTGAAGACCTTGCCGCCCTTCATGACGAACGCAACGCGGGTGACGGCGGTGATGTCGGTCAGCGGATCACCATCGAGCCCGACGATGTCGGCCTCGTAGCCGGCGGCGAGCGTGCCGATGACTTTTTCCAGGCGCATCGACTTCGCGGCCAGCGACGTCGCGGAGATGAGCGCATCCATCGGCTTCTGGCCGCCCTGCCGCACGCGCTCGACGATCTCGTCGGCGTTGTGACCGTGCGCCCCGGCGACCGCGTCGGTGCCGAGCACCATCATCAGCTTCGGCGTGTTCACCGCCTTCTGGATCATGGTCTTGTTCAGGCCGAGCCCCTTCTCCATGTAGGCGAAGCCTTCGTCGTTGTAGTTGCCGATGCCGTTGTACTTGTCGCGGTTCTTCAGATAGTTCTGGAGCACGACACCGACGTTCGGATCGAAGTAGACGCCCTTGTCCGCCATCAGCTTCAGCACTTCATCGGTCGCGAACACGCCATGCTCGATCTGCTGGCATCCGGCGTTCACCGACGCCTTGATCGATTCCGGGCTGTGTGCGTGGACCATCGTCCGCATGCCCTGAGCGTTCGCCTCGCCGCACACGGCGTTGAGCTGCTCGTCGGTCATCGTCTGCTTGCCGCCGTCCCGGATGCTGGCTGACGCGAAGATCTTGATCACATCGGCGCCGTCAGTCTTCAGCTGACGCACTTTCTGACGGATCTCGTCGGGCGTCCCGCTGCGCTCATTGATTTGCCGGATGGAGGTCAGGATTCGAGGCCCGGGGAACACGCCTCGCGCGATCCCCTCCCGCAGCTCGACGTCGTTGGCCTGGCCCGGACTCTGGATGGTCGTGAAGCCGGCCATCAGTGTGGTGTAGGCGTTCTCGGCGCTATAAAGAATTTCTTGCGCCGGTGTGCCCGGGCGGTTCGCGTACCGGCCGTTCGAGTCGAAGTGCCAGCCGACGTGCGCGTGCACGTCGATGAGGCCGGGGACGATCGTCAATTGTCCCAGTTCGTAACTGACGTTGGCCGGACTTCCGTTTTCGATCGACGTGATTTTGGATCCTTGCACGACGACCGTCGCGTTCTTCAGCGTCTTACCAGTGCCGTCGATGACGGTGGCGGCATGAATCCGGATGACCTGAGTCTGTGCGGTGAGCGTCGGCACAGCCAGCAGCGTGACAAACAAAGCAATCTTCAATTTCATGGCGCGCATTATAATCCTCGACACTCGCGTCATGCTGAAACCCGTTGCCGCCGCTGCGCTCGTGGCCTGCGCTGTTTTCGTCGTGGCTCGCATCGAGCCTCCCGCCGCCGCCTCGAAGCTCTTCAACGGAGCGGCGCGCTCGAGTGCCGGCAGCGCGGAGGACGGATCGCAGTCCGAGCAGGCACGGCGCGAACAGGACTGGCCGTTCTATGGCGGCGATCAGGGCGGGATGAAGTACTCGCCGCTCACCGACGTGTCGGCCGCGAGCGTGTCGCGGCTGGGCATCGAGTGGGAGTGGTCGACGCGTGAGAGAGCCCTGAGCGAGTTCGGCACCCGGCCCGGAAACTTTCAGACGACGCCGCTGATGATCGACAACGTGCTGTATTTCAGCACGCCGTATAACCGCGTCGTGGCGTTGAATGCCGACACCGGCGCCGAGCTGTGGGCGTTCGATCCGAAAGCGTACGAGGACGGCCAGCCGCCGAACGGGACCGGTTTCGTCCATCGCGGCGTCGCCGCGTGGCGCGACAGCGCCGACGGCAACAAGCTGCGGATCTTCATCAACAGCCGATACCACCTGATCTGCCTCGACGCCGCAACCGGCCGTCTCGTCGACAGCTTCGGCGATCACGGCATGTTCGACTTGAGCAAAGGGCTCGTCTGGGAGATCAACAAGAAGCACTACACCAACACGTCGCCGCCGGTCGTCTACAAGGATCTGGTGATTCTCGGGAACGGCGTCGGCGACCGCTTGTCGTACCGCAACGATCCTCCGGGGGACGTGCGCGCATTCGATGCGCACACCGGGCGCATGGTGTGGACCTTCCACACCATTCCCCAGCCGGGTGAGTTCGGCAACGATACCTGGCAGAACGATTCGTGGAGCTTCACCGGCCACACCAATGTCTGGGCGCCGATGACGCTCGATCCGGTGCGCGGCCTCATCTACCTGCCGGTCACGACTCCCAGCAACGATTTCTATGGGGGGCGGCGGCCCGGCGCCGGCCTCTTCGGCGAATCGCTGGTGTGCCTCGATGCGGCCACCGGAAAGCGGAAGTGGCATTTCCAGATCATCCACCACGGGCTCTGGGACTACGACAACCCGTCGCCGCCGAACCTCGTGACGATTCGTGTCGACGGCCGCAGCGTCGACGCCGTGGTGCAGCTGACCAAGCAGGGCTTCGCGTTCGTGTTCGATCGCGTGACCGGCAAGCCGATCTGGCCCATCGAGGAGCGCGCCGTGCCGCCGAGCGACGTCCAGGGCGAACATGCGTGGCCGACGCAGCCGTTTCCCACGAAACCGCCTGCCATCAGCGAACAGGGTGTCACGCTCGACGATGCGTTCGATCTCACGCCGGAACTGAAAGCTGCGGCACAGAAAGAACTTGGAAAATACCGAATCGGGCCGTTGTTCACGCCGCCCTCGATGCAGGGCACGGTCCAGCGGCCCGGACTCATCGGCGGCGCGAACTGGGGCGGCGGGGCCTTCGATCCGTCCTCCGGTGTGCTTTTCGTCAAGACCACCAATCAGGCGAACATCGCCCGAATCGGAAAGCCCGATACGTCCGCGGCGAACCCCCGCGCGTCAGAAGTGGACGCGGAGCTCACGCGCGTCGGCGACACGAACGCGGAGTTCATGGAGGGGCTGCCGCTGCTCAAGCCGCCGTACGGCCAGCTCGTCGCGATCGATCTGAATCGCGGCGCCATCAAGTGGCGGGTGCCGTTCGGCGACACGCCGTCGCTGCGGCGCCATCCGGCGCTGAAAGGCGTGACGCTTCCGCCGGCGCTCGGCGTCGCCGGCGCACCCGGCGTGCTGGCGACCGCCGGCGGCGTTGTCATCGGCGGGGGCGGCGATCTGGCGCTGCATGCCATCAATGCCGCAAACGGTGCTGAAGTGTGGCACGCCACACTGCCGCGCCGGGTGAACGGCACGCCCATGACCTATCGATCGAAGGCCGGACGCCAGTTCGTCGTCGTCGCCACCGGCGGTGGCGAGGATGCGTCGCTGGTCGCGTTCGCGCTGGACGGCAAAGTCAATTCTGGAGGACGACATTGATCGCGGCACTCATTCTGGCTCTTGCGACATCGATTTCCGGCGTCGTGCACGATTCGAGCGGCGGCGTGGTCGGCGGCGCCGCAGTGATCGTTCGCAGTGCGTCGGGAGCGGAAACACGCGTCACGACCGGTCCGGACGGACGCTTCGTCGTCGAGACGCCGGAGACCGGTGAAGTAACCATCGTCGTCCTCGCCGGCGGCTTTGCCGAGCACACGCAGAAGGTGCCGGTCTCGAGCAACGTGATCGATATCACCGTGCAGCCGGCGGGGCTGCTTGAAACGGTCACCGTGACGCCGTCGCGCACCGAGCAGCGCCTCGGCGACGTGCCGGCGAGCGTCAGCCTGGTGACGAGCGAGCAGATCGACGCCTCTCCGGCGCTGCTGGCCGACGACGTCCTCAAGCAGATCCCCTCGTTCAGCCTGTTCAGGAGAACGAGCAGCCTCGTGGCGCAACCGACGGCCCAGGGCGTGTCGCTGCGCGGCATCGGTCCCAGCGGCCAGAGCCGCACGCTCGTCCTGCTGGACGGCATCCCGTTCAACGATCCCTTCGGCGGCTGGGTCTACTGGACGCGCGTACCGCTCGAGAGCGTCGATCGCGTCGAAATCACCGAGGATTCGTCGTCGAGCTTGTACGGGAACATGGCGATGGGCGGCGTCATCAACATCATCACCAGCCGTCCCGCGCGCAAGACGATCGAGCTCGACCCGACGTACGGCAATCACAACACCCCGAAGTTCGACTTCTTCGGCAGCAACCAGTGGAACAAGGTCTCGGCGATCGTCCAGGGAAGCTTCCTGCAGACCGACGGGTTCCCGATCGTGGCTGACATCGAGCGCGGGCCGATCGACAACAACGCCGACGTCGCCTACAAGAACCTGACCGGCAAGGTCGAGTTCGATCCCTCGGATCGGTTCCAGGGTTTCGTGCGCGCCGGGTACTTCTCCGAGAACCGTAACAACGGCAAGGTCGGCGAGTTGAATGACACGCGCTGGACCACGGTCAACGGCGGCCTGCGAACGCGCCTGGCGGACGACAGCGACCTGCAGGCGCGCGTGTTCGTCGACGTCCAGCGCGCACACTTCAATTTCCTCGCCGTGACCAACGCCGCGACGACGCGCAATGTCGTCCGCCTGGCGACCGATCAGATCGTCCCGACCAACGGCGTCGGAGGCATGGCGCAGTGGGCGAAGGCACTCGGCCACAACAACGCCTTCAGCGCGGGGTTCGACTGGCGCTGGGTCGACGGCGACAGCGAGGAGGGGGGGTATGTCCCGGCCGTGCCGACGTCGATCACCGGCGTCACGCAGGCGGCGACGTTGTCCACCCAGAGGGTGTCCGGTGGCACGCAGCAGAGCCTCGGCGCGTTCGTGCAGGACATCTTCACGCCGATGGACAAGCTGGTGCTCACGCTGAGCGCGCGCCTCGACAACTGGAAGAACTACGACGGGCATTTCATCGAAACGAGTGTCGCGACCGGACTGCCGACCGCCAACAACCGGCCGACCATTCCCGATTCGAACGACACCGTCGTCAGCCCGCACATCGCGGCGATGTATCACGCGTCGGACCGCGTCAGCGTCTGGGGCGCCGCCAACTCGGGATTCCGGGCCCCGACGCTGACGGAGCTCTACCGGCAGTTCGCCGTCGGCGCGGTGACCACCCGTCCCAACGATCAGCTCCAGCCCGAGCGCCTGGTGAGCGGAGAGGTGGGCGTCAACGTCGCGCCGGCGAAGAACGTCTCGCTCCGCGTGACCTGGTTCGACAACAAGGTCACCAACCCGGTGCTGAACGTCACGCTCTCGCCGACGCTGGCGCAGAAGCAGAACATCCCCGAGACCAAGGTGCAGGGCGTGCAGACCGATATCGAATACCGCCTCGGCACCGAATGGCGCTTCTTCGCGGCCTACGTGTATGACAACGCGAAGGTCGTCGACGGCGGTCCGGCGAACGTGGCGCTGAACGGCAAGTGGCTGCAGCAGGTGCCTGAGAATCGCGGGTCGTTCCAGGTGGCGTACACGAATGCGAAGTACGCGACCGTCACTCTCGGCGTGCAGATCGTCGGCCTGCAGTACAACGACGACCTGAACGTGAACTTCATCCCGCCCGCGACGCTGGCGAGTGCCGGCTACGACAGCAACGCCTATCCCGCCGGCCTTCCCGGCTTCACATCGGTCGACCTGAGCGTGGCGCACAACTTCACACCGAACATCCAGGCGTTCTTCGGCATGCAGAACATGCTGGGCAAGACGTACTTCGTCCAGACCAACCCGTCGACGATCGGCACACCCCGGCTGGTCAACGTCGGCATGCGCGTGCGCTTCTCGGGACGGTAAGAAGAAACCGCGGATCGTTTTCGCAGGCCTGAACGCCTGCGCCACGACAGCTTCGCAAGTGGGGCAGGGCTTCAGCCCTGCCAAGGCTCACCGTTGAGCGTCGGTGGGCTTCGGTTTCGGTTGGCGGGGCAGGACGCCGGCGTCGACTGTTCTGCCGGTGCGTGAGATCACCTGGAAGAACAGCTCGTCTCCCGCGATTTCGTTCAGCATGAACGTCTGCTCCGCGTCGTAGCCCACCTCGGTCAGCGGCGACTTCCTCAGATCGCCGGGACGCAGTTGCCCGCCGGATCCCGAGACGAAGTAGTAGATCCCCTTCTGCGGCTTGAGGCGCTCGTAGACGTGGTCGTGGCCCGAGTAGACCGCGTTCACGCCGTACTTCACGAAGAGCGGCTCGAGGGTGACGCGCAGGTCTACTTCCGATCCGTGACGGCCGCCGCTCGAGTAGAGCGGATGATGGAAGTAGGCGATCTTCCAGTCATCGCGCGACGTCTTCAACTCGTGGTCGAGCCACTGCAGCTGCTTCGGATCCATGTAGTCGCTGTCGAGGACGAAGAACTTCACGTTCTTCCGGCTGAACGTGTAGTAGCGCTCACCGTTCATGTTCCACGGCTTGTAGAAGCGGTTCTCCTGACTGTCGTGATTGCCCAGCGCCGCGTAGAACTTCACGCCGGCATCGAGGAGCGGCTTGTACGGGTTCTCGAACTTGTCGATGAAGTCCTGAGGGCGCTGGCGCCCGTAGATGTTGTCGCCCAGCATGATCACCAGCTCGAACGGGAACTGCCGACGCCAGGCGTTCATCTTTTCCGCGAGATCGTACTGCGGCTTGTCGCCGGTGCCGTTGTCGCCGATCGCGACGAACTTGAGCGAGTCCTTGAGGTTCGGCACGCCCGACGGCGCCCCGCTCTGCGCATCGCCACGAGCGGTGAGGGCAATGGCAGCCAGGCCAACGACGATGGAGGCGACGAAGCGGCGCACGGCTATCGACTCACCGTCGGCACTGCCCCCGGCAGCACGTCGACGATCAGGTTGGCTTTGGTGTCTCTCAGGATCAAGTCGCGTCCCATGAACCGGTATTCCACGCCATCCGGCAGCCGCTGCAGGCGCTGGAGGATCAACGGCGGCACGGTGGCCAGCGCCGCCGTCTCAGGATAGCTCGCGTTCACGCGCGGAGCGGTCCGCGTCGGCACTTCCTGCATCGCCGCAAACGCGTCGCGCACCGATCGTTCCCGCGCGTCTTCTTTGATGATGCGCCTGAATTGATCCGATGCACCAGCGAAACAATCGCCGGCCTTCGCGTCCGCGCGAGCGGATCGCATGCGCTCGGCGAGCTCCGCGACGTGCGCCTTGATGCGCTCGGGATCCCCGGTCGATTTCTGGGAGGGCATCGTGCTCTCGACCTTTTTCTGCAGCGCGACATACGCGGCGACTCTCTTCGAGAACAGCGCCATGGCCTCGGCTTCCGGATTGACCGGCGTCTGGGCCGCGGCAACGGCCGCACAGATGAGCTGAATGGCAGAGATGGCCACGAACTTGCTTCTGAAGACAGTCATGACTGTCGAGGAAACAAGTCCCGTGCCTTCCCGTCGCCGGGCCGGACAGCCGTCATGAAACTGATGGTCCAGCCGGATGCCGGCATCGCGCCCATCGTCACCGCCATCAAGCAGGCGAAGAAGAGCATCGACATTCTCATTTTTCGCCTCGATCGGTTCGAGATCGCCCGGGCCCTCGCGGCCGCCGTTGCTCGCGGCGTCCGCGTGCGCGCGCTGACGGCGCATACCAATCGCGGCGGCACCAAGAGCCTGCGCAAGCTGGAACTGTCGCTGCTCGAAGCCGGCGTCACCGTGTCGAGGACCGCGGACGACCTCGTGCGCTATCACGGCAAGATGATGATCGTCGACAACAAGTTCCTCCACGTCTACGGCTTCAATTTCACCGGACTCGACATCGCCAAGAGCCGCAGCTTCGGCATCATCAGCAAGAACAAGAAGCTGATTGTCGAAGCGAACAAGCTGTTCATGGCGGACTTCGATCGCCTGTCCTACTCGGCGGGCTACGAGCGCTTCGTCGTGAGCCCCGACAACGCGCGCGACCGGCTCGCGCGGTTCATCTCCGGGGCGCGCAAGCAACTGCTGATTTACGATCCTCAAGCAACAGACGACGCAATGCTGCGGCTGCTGGTGGAGCGCGTGAAGGCCGGAGTGGACGTGCGGATCATCGGCCGCCTCGAAGCAAAGTGGACGGAGAACATCAAGAACGAGCGATACCCTGGAAGGCGGCTCCACATCCGCGCGATCATTCGCGACGGAAAGCGGGCCTTCATGGGGAGCCAGAGCCTCAGGCGCCTCGAGCTTGAAAAGCGCCGCGAAGTCGGCGTCATCGTGACGGACGAACTCGTCGTCCGGCAGATGCAGGACGTGTTCGAGAAGGACTGGGCGCAGACGCCGAGCGGCAAGAAGAAGAAGCGAAAAGAGGAAAAGGCCGAGCGGAAGGAAGAGAAGCTCGCAAAAGCGTCGTAGCGGATGCGCTCAGGCGAGCGTCGTACGCGTGGCGTTGGTCGCTTCCTGCGGCGATCGCCAGAAGTCCATCGTGGACACGCGGTGCACGCAGCCGACCGTGCAGTACGGCGCGCACGACTTCGGGGTCGAGAACTCGCGGCGGATATCCGCGATCGTGTACGACTCGAGCGGGACACCGGGATAGCCTCGCTGCTGCGAGCAGTAGTGCACGAGCCCGTCCTCGCAGATGTACAAGTAGCGCGCGCCGGCGCGGCAGCGCCACTCGTTCGGCTGACCGTCGGCCAGGTTGTCCTGGAAGCTGCGAATTCCCGAATACAGATTCTTCAGCACCTGGCCCGCGCCGCTGATCGCGGCCGAGACCTCGTCGAACACTTTGCGTTCGACGGGCCCGAGCGGTTTCAGGCGTCCCGAACCGTCGTGGATGATCCCGATCGACGTTGAGAAGCCGAGCTGACGCGCGCGGTTGTTGATCGTGCGCGCGTCCTCGGGGTTCTTGATGCCGCCGCCCAGCACCGAGTTGATGTTCACGTCGAAGGTTGCGTGATCGTGCAGGTGCTGGAGTTTCTTGTCCAGAAGCCGCAGGCTCTTCTTCGACACTTCATCAGGTTCGATGTTGTCGATGCTGATCTGCAGAAAGTCGAGGCCGGCGGCGTTCAGTTCCTCGATGCGTTTGGGGACCAGGAAGTAGCCGTTCGTGATCAGCCCCGCCATCATCCCCCGGCTGCGAATCCGGCGGATCAGGGCGTCGAGGTCGGGGTGCAGCATCGGTTCGCCGCCGCTGAAGGCGACGACCGACGTGCCGAGGTCCGCGAGCTTGTCGATGCGGCTGAGCATCGCCTCCGTCGGAACCGGAGGCGACACCTTGTCGTACTCGTTGCAGTAGCCGCAGTCGATGTTGCACCGGCGGATCGGGACGATCTGCACGAGCAACGGATGAGCCGTGTGGACCAGGCCGCGCGCGAACTCCCGCACGGAGCGTGCTTTACGGCTGACGCTGCTGAAAGACAAGTTGTAATTATAGCATCAGGCTGTCGACGGCTCAGCCGGACGGAACCGCCGCATCTGCTCGCCGACTTTCATGGAGCCAGTGAAGATGCGGCCGACGGGCACGAAGCCCCACAGTTGATGGCGGGCGACCGCGGCCAATCCCGCCGAGGCGATGCACCCGCAATTCTCACAATCGGGCGTGCCGCCGAACTGGCATGGCGTGATCCGCGTCGTGAGATCGGCCGAAATCGTCGTCGTCGTGCGCGAGAAGACGCACTCGTCGGGCGATGACGGCGGGTTCGCGTAGGCGTCGATCATCCCCTTCGGCATCGTCAGCTTCGGGTAGCGCTGCCGCAGGGCCAGCAGATCCGCGATCACTTTTTCGCGATCCGCGGGCAGCAGGCGCTCTTCGGACACCTCCCCGACCTGCGGAGTGTAGAGGCTGACCCAGATTTTCTCGACCGTCTCACGGGCGGACCAGAACTGCAGGAACTCCTCGATGTAGCCTTGCCGATTCACCTGCTGCCGAGTCACGGTGCAGTGGACGGTGATCTTCTGTCCCTCGATGTGCTTGAGGATGCGATCGTACGTGGCGGGAGTACGTCGGACGTCGTGCTCCGGCTGCAGCCCGTCGATTGACACGACGATCACGAGGCGCGGAACGTGACGGAACTCCTTCGGGATCTCGCGCACGGCGCTGGTGACGAGCTGCGTGTAGATGCCGCGCTTGGAGAGCGCGGGAATGATCGTCTGCAATTCGCGGTAGCGGACGAGCGGCTCGCCGCCGACGATCGAGACGTGAAGAGGGCGATGCTTGTCGACGAGCGCGAGCACGCCGTCGATCAGTTCCTGACCCTTGAAATCGCGAACTTCGCGGAGCTTGATATCGCCGCCGAGGTGATCGTCGCCGTACGCATAACAGCCGGGACAATGCAGCGGACACTCGCGAGTGATTTCAATGGAAAGCGCAGGCGCATAACCGGTGAGGATACGACCCCAAGCCGAGAAGATACCTTCCATCCGCCAATCATAGCAGCGGTCTGGTAGGATCTCGGTCCGATTGGTGACACGATGCAACGACGCACACTTCTCCAGTGGCTCGCCGCGCTTCCCGCGCTCGTTTCGTTTGACTCGATCCGGCTCCTGGCTCAACCGAGGGAGCTGACGCCGGCGGCCATAGCTGAGCTTCGAGCGATCGCGCCGACGGTGCTGCCCTCGAATCTTGGCGCGGCTCGAGCCGCCGCGATTGCCGACAATTTCGTCGCCTGGACGCGCGGCTATCGCGAGGGCGTTGCGCTCGCGCATGGCTACGGCCACCCGAGGCTGCAGAAGTCGGGGCCGTCGCCGGTTCCCGGGTACATCTCGCAGTTGTCGGCGCTCGCCGACGAAGCCCGCGCCCGTGGTTCGAATTGGTCCGCGCTGGACCGCGAGACGCAGCGCACGCTGCTCGACGCGGCGTTTACGAAAGCCGGCGTCCGTGGTCTTCCGGCGCGTCCGTCCGGCCAGCACGTGATCGTGGATCTGATGGCGTTCTACTTCCGGAGCTCGGAAGCGAACGACGAGTGCTACAACGCGCTGATCAACAGGGAAGTGTGCCGGCCCATTGCGATCACGACGAGGAAGCCGGAGGCGCTGAGGCGATGATCAGCCGCGAAACACGCGAAACCACAAAACACACGAAGGTCGCATCGTGACGGTCCACGAAGCCGACATCTGCATCATCGGCGGCGGCATCACGTCGGCGATGCTCGCGGAGCGGCTGTCCGAATTGCGGCCCGGGTTGCACATCGCGGTCGTCGAAGCGGGCAAGTCGATCTTCGACGCGCAGAATCGCGGCCGGTACCGTCAGCGCGCGATGGAGTACGGCGAGCATCCCTGGCCCGGCGACTACATCGAGGATCAACAGGCCAGCGGCATCATCTCGATGACGATGGCGGTGGGCGGCCTGGCGCTGCACTGGGGCGGCGCCTGCAATCGCTTCTCCGAGGAAGATCTGCGGCTGAAGTCGATGTACGGGCTCGCCACCGACTGGCCGATCGCGTGGGACGATCTGGAAAAGCACTACTGCGAGGCGGAGCGGCGGCTGAACGTCAGCGGCGAACCGAGCCCGCACCTCGAGGACAAACGATCCGCGCCGTATCCGCAGGGACCGATTCCGCTGTCCTACAACCTGCAGACACTGAAGACGTGGGCCGAGCAGAGCGGCCTGAAGTTCTCGCCGCTGCCGATGGCGCGCAACCTGACGCCGTTTGGCGGACGCGGTGGCTGCTGCGTGTACGACACGTGCGGTGAAGTGTGTCCCTCCGGCGCGCGATACTCGCCAGACTTCACGTTCAAGCAGCTCATCGCGCCGAAGAAGATCGTGCTGCACGATCAAACGCTCGTGCGCCGGCTGATTGTGGACGACAAGCAGTCGCGGATCGTGGCCGCGCAGGCGCTGCATCAGGATCGGCCGGGCGATCCGATCGAGTTCCGGGCGAAGACGTTCGTGGTCGCGTCAGGATACTGCTGGAGCTCGCACCTCCTGCTGCTCTCGTCGAGCACGCGGTACCCCAACGGCCTCGCGAACAGCTCGGGGCTCGTCGGCCGCTACATGAACGGGCACAAGTTCATCCAGGCGACGGCGAACATCGACGATCAGACGTTTCCCGGACAGAACATGACGCATAGCCTGATCTCGCGGCAGTACTTCCGCTGTGCGGCCGACAAGCCGTTCGTCCGGCACGACACACGCGTCTGGGAAAGCTCCGCCGGCCGGGATCCCCGGCTCCGCTCGGCCGATGGGAAACTGCTGCTCGGCGACGAACTGATGGCCGACTGGCGCTCGCGCACCAAGGGCAGTTCGGTGCGTTTGCGCGCGTACGTCGACGTGCATCCGTCGGCGGACAGTCGCCTCACGCTCGATGCGTCGAAGAAGAACCGCTACGGCGATCCGATGCCGAAGATCGAGCACCGGTTCGACGAAGCGACGCTGGCGAGGGAGGCGGCCACGAAGGCGCACGTGCTCGGCGTCTTCGGCACGCTCGCGAAGGCGAGCAACGGACGGATCGTGAACACGAACGAGGGCGATTATCTGGATCACCCGGGAGGTGGCTGCCGCATGGGCACCGATCCCGGGACCAGTGTCTGCGACAGCTATGGCCGCACCCACGATCACGAGAA
>Ga0268266_10001998_pt1 | contig 22799 bp, 19 predicted proteins | sample KBSS13metaG_FD_190356 | JGI IMG/M metagenome (GOLD analysis project Ga0268266, IMG submission 190356) | Switchgrass rhizosphere microbial communities from Kellogg Biological Station, Michigan, USA - KBS S1-3 metaG (SPAdes) (version 2) | ecosystem: Host-associated > Plants > Roots > Rhizosphere... | reverse complement strand
ATTGACCGATCCGGTCGCCGAGGATGAGCCGTTTGTTGCGGATCTGGAACCGCTTGGGATCGACGACGATCATTTTTCGATGGCCGCGCTTCCGCCAATGCCTGAGGCCCACATCCCGTGGGAGGACGGCCCGCTTTCCGACGAAGCCGATGCTGAGGCTGAATCCGGAGCGGATGCTGACGAGGAAATTGCCGAGATTGAAGTCGGCGAGGACGCGGGGCTGGCAGATCGTCTGTGGGCCGCGCGCGAGACCGCTGAAGCGGTAAAGACCGGCGAGGGCCGCACGCGCGTCGCGCTCTATCGCGCGCTGTCGCTGGCTTATGATTTCGCCATCGCCGCGCAGGCCAACGCCGACGATTATGCCGAACTGCTCGAAGAATCCGGAGTGAAGGCTCAGGCCCGCGCCCCGATGACCCCGATCGTGAAGCTCGTCTTCGGAATCGATTACGACAAAGCACGACTGACGGAATTCGCCGCGGCCCTTTCCTACGCCCAGCGCCAGCAGATCGCGACCGGTGGGTTCCAGAGCTTCATCGAGCAGCAATCGGGCGGTCTCAAGGCCCTCGTCGCCGCGGAGCGTGCCGCTCGCCGGCCCGAGCCCAAGACCGATACCAAGGGCGAAATCGCCCGTGCGAAGCTTCGTTCGGCTTCGCCAATTTCGCTCGCCGAAGTCCCCGCGGGGGAGGAGTTCGCGGTCGTCATCACGCGTCGCGGCGTCGACGGCACGCACGAGCCGGTGGCAATCATCGACGACGAAGCGCTCGTCGAGCGCGCAATTCGCCGCGCTGCCTAGTCCGGCGGGGTTGTCCGCCTAACAACGGGGCGTCTATAGGCCCGCGGCGTCGCTTTCACTCGCGGAGCCGCTGTTTTCATGACTGCCCACATGCGCCTGGCCAAGCCACTGGTCGATTCACTTCGCAAGGCGCTGACGCAAAATGCGCTCCCCGGAGAGACTCACGACCTTGATCGCGAAGGCGAACGCGAAGCTGCCGAGTTTGTCGCCCAGGTGGCGGGCAAGCGGAAGCGTGGCGAGCTCGCGCTGGAAATCGAATCCATCGGCGGCGAGGCCGGTAATCGCCGCATGCGCATCGCCATCATCAACGACGACATGCCGTTCCTGGTCGATTCGGTCGCGAACGCCGTGGCTGGACGCCAGCTCGGCATTCGCCGCCTCCTTCATCCTGTGCTTTGCGTGACCCGCGACGATGACGGGACTTTACGCGAGATCGAACAGATCTGCTCCGACAAGGATCGCCGCGAGTCGATGATGTACCTCGAGCTCGACCGCGCCGACGCGCGCGGCCGGCAGGAGCTTGCGGCTGATCTTCGCCGCGTGCTCGGCGACGTCCGGCTCGCGGTCCGCGATTGGCACGCCCTGCAGAACAAGATGCGGGCTGACGCCGCGGCGATTGGGGATGACGAGGGCAAGGCGCTTCTCGAATGGTTCGCCGATGGGGCGATGACCTTGCTCGGTTATCACGTCGAGCGCCCCTACGAAGCGCCGTCTGAAGAGCTCGGCATTTTCAGCATTCCGGGAGCTCCGACCGACGAGGGCGGTGCGCTCGGTGCGATGCGCTATTTCGAAAATGGCGGCGAAGTCCCGCTCATGGCCAAGGCCGAGCGCAAGTCGAGCGTCCACCGCCGTGTGCCGCTCGACCTCGTCGTCGTCCCGATCAAGGAGAAGGGCAAGGTCGTCGCGATCGGCGTCCATGCGGGCTTGTGGACCAGCGAGGCGCTGCGCCTTCCGCCGGAAGAAGTGCCGGTCCTCCGCCGCCGCCTGAAGCAGCTCGATGCGGACTTCGGGTTCGATCCGAAGGGCCATTCGGGCAAGGCCCTGCGCCACGCGGTGGCCTCCCTTCCGCGCGACCTTCTGATAACTATCGATTTCGACTCGGTGAAGGCGCTGGTGATGATGGCGATGTCGCTCGCCGACCGCCCGCGTCCCGGCCTGCTTCAGGTGCGAAGCCTGCTCAAAGGCCAGCTGTTCACCTTTGTGTGGCTTCCGCGCGAGGAGCTGACGACGACCCGGCGCACTGCGATCGCGACGTTGCTCGCGAATGAGGTCGGGCGCGAGATCACGAGCTGGTCGGTCGAGCTCGGCGACGGCGACCTCGCCCTGATCCGCTACACCCAATATATCGACGCCGCTGCGCCGCTGCCGGACGGCGAAGCACTCGACGCCGCAGTGGTCGAGATGGTTCGTGGTTGGGCGCCGGCCGTGGAATCCGAATTGGTCGAAGCTGCGGGCCCCGCCCGGGCGACCCGACTTGCGCTCGCCTACGTCCCCGCATTCTCAGAAACTTATCGCGCGCGAAGCAGCCCGGAGGAAGCAGCCGCCGACATCCTGCGGCTCAACAATCTCGACGACGACGCCCAGCGCGAAGTTCGCCTGTCACGGCTCGAGACGGACCCGCCGCGCCAACTTCGCCTCAAGACCTACCGCACCGGCGGCCTGATCCCCCTGTCGGAAGCCGTCCCGGTGCTCGAGAATTTCGGCTTCCGGGTGCTCGATGAAATGCCCAGCGCGCTCGCCGGCGGCATTGGCTACATCCACGCCTTCCGCGTCGAAGTCAGCGAAGAGGCCGACCTCAAGGCGATTCTGGCCCGTACGCCGGAGATCGAGCGTGCCATCGCCAACGTCCTGTGTGGAACGTCGGAAGACGACGAGTTCAACCAGCTCAATCTCTACGCCGGTCTCGACACCCAACCGGTGGTGTGGCTGCGCGCCTGGTTCCGGTATTTGCGCCAAACCGGGAGCAGCTTCGGTCTCGTCACCGTCGTCGATGCCCTCCGCCGTGCGCCCAAGGCGACGCGGGCGCTGATCGACCTGTTCATCACCGCCCACGATCCCGCGATCACCAAGCGCGAGTCCAAGATCGAAAAGCTTCGTGGCGACTTCGACCAGGCGTTGGCCAAGGTCCGCTCGATCGACGACGACCGCATTCTCCGCCGCATGCGCGCCCTGGTCGAAGCGATCCTCCGCACCAATGCTTTCGCCCCGGCGGCCGCCGAAGCGCTAGCGTTCAAGCTCAACAGCTCGCTAGTTCCCGGTCTCCCCGCGCCTGTGCCATGGCGCGAGATCTGGGTGTACAGCCCGCGCGTCGAAGGCATCCACCTGCGGGGCGGACCGGTTGCGCGCGGTGGCCTTCGCTGGTCCGACCGGCGCGACGACTTCCGCACCGAAATCCTCGGCCTGATGAAGGCGCAGCTGGTTAAGAACGCAGTGATCGTGCCGACCGGCGCCAAGGGCGGCTTCTATCCCAAACAGTTGCCACCATCGTCGAACCGCGACGCCTGGCTCGCGGAAGGCACCGAGAGCTACCGCATTTTCATCCGCTCGTTGCTGTCGATCACGGACAATCTCGTGAACGACAAGGTGGTTCATCCGGAAAGCGTCGTGATTCACGATGGCGAAGACCCGTACTTCGTCGTCGCCGCGGACAAGGGCACCGCGACCTTTTCCGACATCGCCAACGCCATCGCGCTCGAGCGCAGTTTCTGGCTCGGCGACGCCTTCGCGAGCGGCGGCTCCAACGGTTACGACCACAAGGCCATGGGCATTACCGCCAAGGGCGCGTGGATCTCCGTCCAGCGGCACTTCCTGGAGATGGGGACCGACGTTCAGAGCGATCCCGTGACGGTCGCCGGGTGTGGCGACATGTCGGGCGACGTGTTCGGCAACGGCATGCTGCTGTCGAAGTCGATCAAGCTCGTCGCGGCGTTCGATCACCGCCACATTTTCATCGATCCCAATCCAGATGCCGCGAAGAGCTGGGACGAGCGCCAGCGCATGTTCAACCTGCCGCGCTCCAGCTGGGACGATTACAACCGCGACCTGCTGTCGAAGGGCGGCGGGATCTTCCCACGTACCGAGAAGTCCATTCCGCTCAGCGCTGAAGCGCGCGAAGCACTCGGAACCGACGCAAAGGCGCTCGACCCGATCAGCCTGATCAACCTGATCCTGAAAGCGCCGGTCGACCTGCTCTGGTTCGGCGGCATTGGAACCTACATCAAGGCTTCCACGCAGAGCCAGGCGGACGTTGGCGACCCCTCGAACGATGCGCTTCGCGTCGATTCCATCGAGCTTCGGGCGAAGGTTATCGGCGAAGGTGCCAACCTCGCGATCACGCAGGCGGGGCGCATCGAGTTCGCCGAGCATGGGGGGCGCATCAACACCGACTTCATCGACAACAGCGCTGGCGTCGACTGCTCGGACAACGAGGTAAACATCAAGATCCCGCTCAATCGCGAAATGCGCGAAGGGCGGCTGGCCGAGGCCAAGCGCAACACGCTCCTCGCGAAGATGACAGACGAGGTTTCGGGGCTAGTGCTCGAGGACAACCGGCTACAGAGCCTTGCACTGTCGATCGCTCAGGCGGGGGGTGCTCGCGCGTTGCCAGGTCATGTTCGGACGATCGAAATCCTGGAAGCCTCGGGCCGTCTGGACCGCAAGGTCGAAGGGCTGGCGAGTAGCGAGGAATTGACCCGGCGCGCTCAGGAGGGACGGGGGCTGACCCGGCCGGAACTGGCGGTCGTCCTGTCGATGTCGAAGATCACGCTTCAGGATGCGGCAGAGAAGCTTCATCTCGCGGATGAGAAGCTGCTCGAACAGCAATTGTTCGATGCGTTTCCGAAGCCGATGCAGAAATCGCATGCCGAAGCGATCCGCCGGCACCGGCTGCGGCATGAGATCGTCGCAACCAAAGTTGCAAACCGCTTCGTCAATCGCCTCGGGCCGGGGCTGGCCTTCGATTTGATCGAAGAAGAAGGTGCGTCGCTGAAGCAGGTGATTGCGGCGTTCCTGGTCACGGAGCGTCTGCTGGACCTCGGCAAGTTGTGGGAGGAAATCGAACAGGCGGCGGTGCCGGAATCGGTCCGCGTCGAGCTGTTCTCGATGGCCGCATCGAGCGTTGGTTCGCACCTCTCCGATGTCCTTCGTTCTGCTGCGGGCGAGACGAGCATCAGCGCGCTCTGCAAGCTGCTCGAGCCCGGTGTCCGCAAGATCTCATCGGCTGCGACCAAGCTCATTCGGGCTGAAGTGCGGAGCGAATCCGAAGCACGCCGCGAGCGGTTGGTGGCGCTTGGGGCGAGCGACGATATCGTTCGTGGACTCGTGCGGCTCTATGAGCTCGATGGCGTGTTCGGGATTGCGGCCCTCGCCGCGCGCAAGAAGCAGGATGAGCTGTTGCTCACGCGCGCCTACACCAAGATCGGCGAAGCGCTGGGCCTCGACTGGGCACAACAGCAGGTGGCGCGGTTCACGCCGACCGACCAGTGGGAGCGGTTGTTGACCGCGGGCCTGGCACGCGATTTCGAGCAACTTCGCATCGAGTTCCTGTCGCGCACGCGAAACAAGGATCCGCACGAGGCGGTGCTCGACTGGATCGTCCGCCAGAAGCCGCGGATCGAACAATTCCGCCAGCTCGTCGGTCGGGCGCGAAGTGAAGGCCACGTCAGCGCACCTATGCTGGCCCAGATTGCCGGACAGGCGCGTATCCTCCTGGGGCGCTAAATGCGCCTCGCGATCCTCGTTCCGGATCCCGACTACCAGGAGCCGTGGCGCTGGACCTATGATGTTGAGGCCGATGCGCTGACTCGCGCCGGAGCGACGGTAGAACCCGTCGCCTGGAATGACTGCGGCGATCTCGATCGATTCGACCTCATCCTCCCGCTCGTCGCCTGGGGTTATCATCTGGATTATGAGACTTGGCTCGGCTTTCTGGCGCGGGCGGAGGCAGCGCGCTGGCCGATGATCAACCCGCCTGCCCTGCTTCGCTGGAACAGCGACAAGGAATACCTGACCGAGCTGTGCGATCGAGGCGTTCCGACCGTGCCAACGTTGGCGGTCGAAGCCTGCTGCGACGAGGATATTGAAGAAGCGCGGCGTGAGTTCGACAGCGACTGGCTGGTGATCAAGCCGCCTGTCTCCGCGAGCGCCACCGGCACCCATCGTATCGGGCCGGCCGACGACCTGCCTTCGGACAGCCGGGGGCGGGCAATGATCATTCAGCCGCTGATGGAGGGGATTGCGACCACCGGCGAATTCTCGCTGATGCTGTTCGATGGCGAGTTCAGCCATGCGGTCGTGAAGCGGCCCAAGACGGGCGACTTCCGCGTCCAGCCTCACCTTGGCGGAGTGACCATGCCGTCCCCCGCGCCGCCCGGTGCGATTGCGCTGGCCCGACGGGCGCTTGCTGCCGCACCGGCGAAGGCGACTTATGCCCGCGTCGATATGGTACCCGACGATGACGGCTCGCTGCTGATCATGGAGCTCGAGCTGATCGAGCCGGCCCTGTTCCTCGACCATGCGCCTGACAAAGGCGCAGCCTTCACTCGGTCGATCCTGAGTTCCGTTCGAACAGCCACTGCCTGATTGCCGAGGTCAGGTTCGGCACAGTAGCTGCGGTCAGCCGCTCCGCGTCGATCTCCGCAACCAAGGCATTTAATGGGCAGCCCCGCTCGCGCGCTGCGGCGTCCAGCGCGTGCCAGAACATCGGCTCCAGACTGATCGACGTCTGATGGCCGGCAATTAGCACCGACCGTTTTTGCGGCGGAGCGTAGTCCGCCATCAATACATGTGCTGGCCGCCGTTGATCGACAGGGTCGATCCCGTGATGAACCCGCCATTCTCGTCGACCAGGAAGCTAACGCCGCGAGCAATCTCATCGGCCTTGCCCAGACGTCCGACGGGGATCCTGGCGACGATCTTGCCGAGCACTTCCTCCGGCACGGCGGCGACCATGTCGGTGTCGATGTAACCCGGCGCAATCGCGTTCACGGTCACATTGTTGCGCGCGCCTTCCTGCGCCAGCGCCTTGGTGAAACCGTGAATGCCGGACTTGGCGGCAGCATAATTGACTTGGCCATACTGCCCGGCCTGACCATTGATCGAGCCGATGTTGACGATCCGGCCATAGCCGCGGCCCTGCATCCCCTCGAACACCGCTTTGGCCATGTTGAAGCAACCGCCGAGGTTGGTGTCGATGACATCCTGCCACTTCTGGTGGTCCATGCGCTTCATGGTCGTGTCGCGCGTGATACCGGCATTGTTGACCAACACATCGACCGGACCGAGGTCCGCCTCGACCTGCTTCACGCCTTCCTGGCAGGCTTCGAAGTCGGACACGTCCCATTTGTAGGCGGGGATGCCAGTGCGCTCGGTAAATTCGCGGGCACGCTCTTCATTCCCGGCGTAGTTCGCCGCGACCTTCATTCCCTGGTCCTTGAGGGCGACGCTGATCGCCTCGCCAATACCGCGCGTTCCGCCGGTGACGATCGCCACTCGAGCCATGCGAATCCCTCCTGTCCTGGTTGCGGCTGATGCGCTTAAGTCTGCGGCAGCCAGCCTGCAAGTTCACGGCGCACCAACGCCTCCAGCATGATCATGCCTTCAGCTGAATCGTTGAGGCATTCGAGCAGTGCAAATTGCTCACCCCCAGCATGCATGAAGGTTTCGCGACCACGTATGCCGAGCTCTTCCAACGTCTCGATGCAATCGGCTGCGAAGCCCGGAGCCGCAATCGCCACCCGCTTGACGCCTTGCTTGGGATATGTGGCGAGTGTCGCGTCCGTTGCCGGTTCGAGCCATTTCGCGCGGCCAAACTTCGACTGGAATGTCAGATCGATGGGACGGTCGAGGGCTTCAGAGAGCAGCCGCGCAGTCTTCTGGCAGTGACAATGATACGGGTCGCCCAGCACAAGCGTTCTCTCCGGCATTCCGTGGAAGCTCAGCATCAGTCGTTCGGGTTCGAATTTGAGTGCTCCCAGCTGGCGCTCCAGGCTGCTCGCCAGTGCCTCGATGTAGGCCGGATCATCGTAATAAGGCGGCAACGTCCTGACTGCAGGTTGCCAGCGCAAACGCGCGAGCGCGCCGAACAAAGCGTCATTCGCCGTCGCCGTCGTTGCCGCGCAATATTGCGGGTAAAGCGGCGCTGCCAGGATTCGGTCGCACCCTTCCTTCACCATCCCCTCGATCGCCGCGGCGATGCCGGGATGGCCGTAGCGCATTGCGTAGTGGACACTTATCTCAGGCATCCGCTTGCGCAACGCATCGGCCTGGCGCTGCGCGATAACGCGAAGAGGGGAGCCTTCGTTGGTCCAGATCTTGTTGTAGGCTTCGGCCGATTTCTTCGGACGGGTCCGTAGCACGATGCCGTGAAGGATCGGCTTCCACGCAAATTTCGGGATTTCGATGACTCGCGGATCGCTGAGGAATTCGGCGAGATATCGCCGCACCGCTCGCGCTTCAGGTGCGTCCGGCGTTCCCAAATTGATCAAGAGTACGCCGACCTTAGGCTCGGCAACGTGGGGATGGTCAGTCGGGCGAATCATGCTGATGCCACGTCGAAGGGCAGCGAGCGCATCCGTTTGCCCGTCCCCGCATAGATTGCATTGGCAACAGCGGGGGCCAGCACAGCGACACCGAGGCCGCTCACTCCTCCCGGCGCCGCAGTCGATCCGATGATGTTGACGGTGATATCGGGAACTTGGGCGAAGCCCGGATGTCCGAGCTCGCGGAACGCGCGCGCTTTCGGCATTCCGAGCGCCCACTCCGGCGCGGGCATCGTCGCTTGCGCCAGCGCCCAAATGAGCCCGCCCGCGATCTGTTGCGTAACGAGCCCGGAGTTCACCACACGCCCGCAATCAACTGCGGCAACGAGCCGGTGCACCTTTGGGCGCTGATTCTCTCCGATGCTTGCCATGGCCACGAGCGCAATATGCGAGCCGTAGGCCGAGCAGCCGGCGATACCCATGGTGCTGCCCGCGCCTCCACCGTCCCACTGCGCGGCTTGGGTGACGGTCGTGAGGCACCGTGCGAGGCGCGGATTGCCGCCAAGCATCGACATGCGGAAGGCGAGGGGATCCATCCCCGCGATTTTGGCGAGCTCGTCGACAAAGCTTTCGGTAAAGAAGGTGAACTCGCGCTGTGGCGATCCGCGCATGTAGCCGGGTTCATACGGGACTGGGACCTGCACGGCGTCCACGGCGACATGTGGAATGGCGTAGGGAGGAACCGAACCGTCGAGGTCCGGCCGGCCGAGCGTGGGATTGTCATTGCCCCCGCCGAGGGCGGCGAGGGACGCGCCAAAGCCGCCGGCGCTCGCCAGCCGCATCTTCCAGGCCGCCGTTACTCCGCCGGCACCCGGAAGGGCCATCATCTTCGCAATCGCGCCGCCCGACACATGGTCGTGGTTCTGACTGGCGGATTGCGACAGACTTAGCTGGACGGGGCGGCTGGTGGCGCGCGCGAGGTCGATGACCAGCGGGATTGCGTCAGTTTCGAGCGCGCCGCCTGCAGGCTCGCCGACCGGCATCGGGTAGAGGGAAATTCGCGCTCCCGGAGCTTCTTTCTGGGCTCGGGCGCGGGCGGCACCCTGTGCCTGTGTCGGCACCCACAACTCCAGGTGATTGCCCGTGAACCGCGCCGTCGCCGAAAATGGCTCAAGTCCGAAATGCAAGCTTGGTGCGACGTAATAAATCGAGGCAAGCGGCCGCGAGCCGCTGACCGTGCGATTGTAATTGCCGCGATTGAACCAGGACTGCGCATCGCCGGTGGCTAATGCTTCTTCGAACATCGGAAGTGCGTCGGATTGGGTGCGCGGCCCGCTGAACTTCGGGTCGGCGGCCTTGATCGCCTCGTTCGCGGCCCACCACGTGTCGGCAGCGATCGCCAGCGAAGCGTCCTTCGCCGTCACATTTCGGACTCCGGGGACGTTGCGGGCGGTGCCTTTTGAATAAGAGTTGAGCTTCCCGCCCGGCGGAGCGATCCACGCTGACGCGAACAGCATTTCAGGAAGCCGGACGTCCGCAGCGTACCGAAGGCTGCCATCGGTCTTCGCCGGCCCGTCGAGACGCTGGAGTGCGGCTCCCATCAGCCGCCCGTGCTTCTGGCTTCGGGGTTGGGGGCTGCGCGGCGCGGCGCGGTCTGCCGCCTCCTCGGCTAGTTCGCCAAAGCTGAAGGTTCGTACGCCGTTGATGACATACCCGTCCGCCGCCTCGCATTCGCGAGCGCTGATGTTCCAGCGGTCGGCGGCGGCACCGATCAACATTTCACGAGCGACGGCGGCGGCTTCTCGCAGTGGCTGTTCAAACGCCCGGACCGAGGTCGACCCGGCAGTAATTCGCAACTTGTCTGGCCACCCTTCGGCCTTCGCGAGCGGATTAGCATAATGGCCGGCGAGCGGCGCGGGTTCGACCGCAACCGTCTCCCAAGCGGCGCCCAGCTCGTCAGCGACAATCTGCGGAAGCGCGGTCCAGACTCCCTGGCCCGTTTCAGCCTGTGGGACTGCAACTGTAACGCGCCCGTCGCGGCCGATCTTGATGAAATTGCCAAACGGCTGCTCGCCATCCTTCAGGGGCAGGTCGGTCGCGAGATGCCGAGGCCACAGCGTGAAGGCAACGATCAGGCCAATGCCCGCGCCTCCGCCGATCAGCAGCGTCCTTCGATCCAAGTTCAATGTGCGTGGCTCACTGAGCGTATTGGGCTTTCAATGCGCGGCGGTCGATCTTGCCGGTTCCGAGCCGCGGCAACGACGAAGCCGAGAAGATCACCCGTGCCGGGATTTTGAACTTTGCGAGCTTGCCGTCGAGGAACTGCAGGAGGTCTTGCTCCGCCAACTCTTCGCCGTCCTTGATGAGGATCACCGCGACCGGAACCTCACCCAGTCGCTCGTCGGGGGCGCCGAAGACAGATGCCTCGGCGACGGCCGGGCAGGCGTAACAAGCGGCTTCGACTTCGGCCGCGCTGATGTTCTCGCCGCCGCGAATGATGATCTCTTTCTTGCGATCGACGATGAACAGGTAGCCATCCTCGTCGAGGTAACCGATGTCGCCGGTGCGGAAATATCCGTCTTGGGTGAACGCAGCCGCCGTAGCCGCGGGGTTATTCCAATAGCATTTGATGTTCGCCGCGCTCTTGATCACGATCTCGCCAGCTTCTCCGGGCGGAAGGCGGTCATTTTCCGGTCCGATGATCGCGCCGTCGATGTAGGGAACCTGCGCGCGGCCCGTCGATGCCGGCTTGGCGGCGTAGTTGCTCCAGTAATTCGCAAACCCGGCTGCATTGGTTTCGGTCAACCCATAGCCGAGCGCCGGCTGGGCCCAGGGGAATTCCTCACGCAACCGCTCAACGTGGCTGATCGGGCGCGGCGCGCCGCCTGCGGTAATGTCGCGCAGCGAAGACAAGTCGTACTTGTCTCGATCGGGATGATTCAGGAGCTCGAGGCTCATGGTCGGCACGCCGACGAAGTAGGTAATGCCTTCTTTCTCGATCAGGCGCAGCGCCTCGGTCACATCCCATTTGGGCATCACGACCATGCAACGGCCGATGACGAAGCTGTTGATCATCACCGGAACTTCGCCGGTGACGTGAAACAGGGGTACGCTGAGCAATGTGCGCGGGGTGGGCGGCGGATTGCCTTCGCTTTCCAAGATTCCGCGAAGGACGATCAGCCCCGTCGCGTAGGCGTATGTCGCGGTCGTCACCGCGCGGTGCGTCGACAAAGCCCCTTTTGAATCTCCGGTCGAGCCTGACGTAAAGAGAATCGTCGCGTCGTCCTCCGGATCCATCTCGGGAAGGACGCTGTTTTCGTCTCGGTCATGGAGCAGATCGACCATCGCGTCGTCGATCGGGAGATCGATCGGGATAGACAGGATCGTGCAGTCGGAGCAGCGTTCGGCGATCCGTTTGGCGCGGGGTGGGTCGGCGATGATCAGCGTCGGGGCGGACAGTCGGATCGCCTGCTCCATCTCGGCCGGTTCCCACCAGCCGTTGAGCAGGGTCGCAATCCCGCCCGCCTTTACGATGGCCATGTAGCTGACGATCCACGACGGGCAGTTACGCATGGCGATCGCGACGCGGTCGCCCTTGGCGATGCCGCGAGCAACGAGGCCGTGGGCGACGCACTCCGACACGCTGTCGAGCTCGGCAAAGGTCAGCCGCTCGTCGCCGCAGACGACCGCTTCGGCTTCGGCGTTAAGTGAGCAGAAGGCGCGGAAAAGAGACGGCAGGTTGTCGGGCAGGTTTTCGACGATGGCGCGGCCTTCGCCATCGCGGCCGATGACGAGCCGGCCGCCGGGCCCGGTGACCTCGGCGAGCTTCTCGTCGAACTTGCGGTCGAGGTCCGTCAACATGCCTTTCTCGGCGCTCCTTTGCCTTTCGCGCTGGCGACCTTATGAGGCGCTGTCCCAAAAGGGGGAAGACCTTGCAAGCCGACGAGTATTCACGCTTCACCGCCTTTCCCGATCTCGGGCTGTCACCGGTGCTGTTCAGCATCGGGCGTTTCGACCTTCGCTGGTACAGCCTGGCGTACCTCGCAGGGATTTTCATCGGCTTCTGGTATTTGCTGCAGCTGGTCAAAAAGCCCGGCTCGCCGATGAGCCGGAAGCATGCCGACGACTTGGTCTTCTACGCCGCGCTCGGCGTCATTCTCGGCGGACGCCTGGGCTACGTCCTGTTCTACAATCTCGGCGATTACCTGCGGCATCCGCTGGAGATCCTGCGGTTGTGGGACGGTGGCATGTCGTTCCACGGCGGCGTGATCGGCACATCGCTCGGCATTTTCTACCTGTCGTGGAAAGAGAAATTGTCGTGGCTTCGGGTCCACGATTATGTCGCCTGCTGCGTGCCCTTCGGTCTTGGCTTTGGCCGTCTCGCCAATTTCGTAAATCAGGAATTATGGGGTGCCCCGACAAGCGTTCCGTGGGCCATTCGCTTTCAGGAGCACACGCCCTTCGGATTGATCCTTGGACCTCCCCGTCACCCGAGCCAGCTTTACGAAGCTTTCCTTGAAGGCATCGTCCTGTTCTTCATCCTGTGGTGGATGTTCTGGAAGACCGACGCTCGCTACCAGCCGGGCAAGCTCGTCGGTGCCTTCCTGTTCTTCTACGGCACCTTCCGCTTCGGTGTGGAGTTCATCCGCGAGCCGGATTCGCAGCTGGTTCAATTCGCCCAGATGACCCACCTGCACATGGGCCAGTGGCTGTCGGTGCCGATGATTCTCGGCGGGCTCTATTTCATCGTGACGGCGAAGAAGCGGCGCGTTCGAGTGGAGCCGATCGCCGGCTCTGAATCGGTGGCGTGACTCCGTTCGAGCGGGCGCTCCGCGAGCGCATCGCTGCGGACGGGCCGATGACGGTCGAGGCCTATATGGAGGCCTGCAACACTTACTATTACGCAACGCGCGACCCGCTCGGGACAGCGGGCGATTTCACGACCGCGCCGGAGATCAGCCAAATGTTCGGCGAAATGGTCGGCGCAGCACTCGCCGATTGCTGGATACGGGCGGGGAAGCCAGCGGACGCGGCTTACGTCGAGCTAGGGCCGGGACGAGGAACGTTGGCGAGCGATGCGCTGAGGGTGATGCGCTCGGCGGGCTTTAAGGGGGCGGTGCATCTGGTCGAGACCAGCCCGATGCTGCGCGAAGCGCAAGAGCAAGCGGTGCCGGACGCGACCTGGCATGACACGATCGACGACCTTCCTGACGCGCCGTTGCTGCTACTCGCCAATGAGTTCTTCGACGCGCTGCCGATCCGCCAGTTCGTCGACGGAATCGAGCGGCGCGTGACGGTCGCGGCGGGTGGGCTGGCTTTCGACCGCGACGGAGAAATCGTCGAGCTTTCGCCCGTACGGGACGAGGCCGCAGGGGCACTCGCGGACAAGCTGGTGAAGAATGGCGGCGTCGCAGTTGTCATGGACTACGGCCACGTCAGGAGCGGGCCCGGCGATACCTTGCAGGCAGTACGGGGGCACAAGTTCGCGCCGTTGCTGGCCAATCCGGGCGAGCAAGACCTGACCTCGCACGTTGATTTTGAAGCGCTCGGCAAGGCGGCGAGCGGGGCCCGCACGACAGCCGTCGTTGCTCAGGGCGAATGGCTGACCCGGCTCGGCATCGTCGCTCGAGCCGAAGCGCTGACAAGCGCCAATCCCGAAAAACGCGATGAGGTCCGCGTCGCGCTACATCGGCTCACGGCGCCTGACCAGATGGGGGACTTGTTCAAGGTGATGGCGATCCACTCGGCCGACTGGCCGGCTCCGGCGGGGTTTGCATGACGGTCACCTACCGCGATGCGACCGTCGCCGACGCCGCTGCGCTCGACCGCATCTTCGACACCAGCTTTTGCGACACCTTCGGGCACATTTACGACCCGAAAGACCTCGACATGTTCCTCAAGAGCTTCGGCCTCGCCGACTGGGAGGAGCAGCTTCGCGACCCGATCTTCTCCTGTCGAATCGCGGAGGTGGATGGCGAGCCCGTCGCTTATGTGAAGCTCGGTCCGATCAAGATTCCGGTCGACAATGATCGACGCGCACTCCTGCTCGACCAGTTTTACGTCCTTCAGGAGCATCACGGCTCGGGGATTGCGCGCGACCTAATGGAATGGGCGCTGGTTGAAGCCCGTCGCCGCGAAGCAGAGCGCCTTTACCTCACCGTCTTCACAGAAAATCACCGTGCGCGGCGCTTCTATGATCGCTACGGTTTCGAAGCTGTGGGGCGCTACGATTTCATGGTCGGCAATCATGCCGATGAAGACATCATCATGGTGAAGGCGCTGTGACCGGCGTCGAGGCCGTCCGCGCGACGAGCCTCGGCACGATTCCGCACGGGTTCCTCGGCCGCCGGGGCGGCGTTTCGACCGGCGAGATTGCCGGCCTCAACGTTGGCTACGGCAGCAAGGACGATCGCGCCGCCATATTCGAAAACCGCAAGCGGGCGGTGGCTGCGGTCCTTCCAGAGGCTGAACTGGTGACGGTTCACCAGGTTCATTCAGCCGATGCCGTATTCGCTCATCGCGCCTGGTCGCAGGACGAGCGGCCGCATGCGGATGGCATCGTCACTGATCGTCCAAAGCTGCTGCTCGGCATTCTCACCGCCGATTGCGCGCCGGTCCTGTTCGCCGATGATGAGGCGGGTGTGATCGGTGCCGCCCACGCTGGCTGGCGCGGTGCACTCGATGGGGTCACCGATTCGACGATCGAGGCAATGGAAAAATTGGGCGCTCGCCGCCACCGGATCGCCGCGGCCGTCGGCCCATGCATCGCCCAGCTTTCTTACGAAGTGGATTCGACGTTCCGCGATCGATTCTGTGCGAAGGAGCCGGGGAGCGAACGCTTTTTCATCGAAAGCGCGACCGGGCGACCGCATTTCGATTTGCCGGCCTATGTCGTTCATCGGCTGATCGCGGCGGGCGTCGAGCAGGTCGAGGCGCTGCACCTCGACACTTATGCCGAGCCCGACCGTTTCTACAGCTATCGGCGCTCGACCCATCGCGGCGAAGCCGACTACGGGCGACAAGTCAGCCTTATCGCCCTGCCCTGAACTTCAACTTGCCCTGCTGGAGGCCGCGGCCTAGCGCAGCGGGCAATCAGGAGACCTCTTTTGCCTACCGAAAATGAACTGAGCGGCGCCGTTTCCCACAATCGCCAGCCGCGCCCGTCGCCGACCCAGATCGGCAACCGCAAGCTGACTGCGCAGAGCCTGATGCTCGGCTACGGCTTCGATCCGGAGCTTAGCGAGGGATCGCTGAAACCCCCGATCTTCCTCACCTCGACCTTCGTGTTCGAGAATGCGGCCGCTGGTAAGCGCTTCTTCGAAGGCGTTACCGGCAAGCGCCCGGGCGGTGCGGAGGGCCTCATCTATTCGCGCTTCAACGGCCCCAACCAGGAAATCCTTGAGGACCGCCTCGCGGTCTGGGAAGACGCCGACGACGCGCTCGCTTTCTCGAGCGGCATGTCGGCCATCGCGACCTTGCTGCTGGCGTTCGTCCGACCGGGTGACTGCGTCGTCCATTCCGGCCCGCTCTACGCTGCGACCGAGACGCTCATCGCCAAGATCCTCGGCCAGTTCGGCGTTTCGTGGGTCGACTTCCCATCGGGCGCGACGCGCGAGGAAATCGACGCCGCGATCGCTAAGGGCAAGGAGAAGGGGCGCGTCAGCCTCGTCTATCTCGAAAGCCCGGCCAACCCGACCAACCAGCTAGTCGATGTTGAAGCCGTCCGCGCCTCCGTCGATGCGGCCTTCGGCCACGGCGAGAAGCCGCCCATCGCTATCGACAACACTTTCCTGGGACCGCTGTGGGCGAAGCCGCTCGCGAACGGAGCCGACCTATCGGTCTACAGCCTCACCAAATATGTCGGCGGGCATAGCGACCTCGTCGCTGGCGCCGTCGTCGGTGAGCGGGGCCTGATCAACCAGATCCGGATGCTTCGGAACACGATCGGCACGATCACCGACCCGAATACGGCTTGGATGCTGTTGCGGAGCCTCGAGACTCTCGAGCTTCGAATGACCCGCGCGGGCGAGAACGCCGCGAAGGTTTGTGATTTCCTGCGCAGCCATCCGAAGGTCGAGAAGATCGGGTACCTCGGCTTCCTCGAGGAAGGATCGCGGCAGGCCGACATCTTCAAACGCCATTGCAGCGGCGCCGGGTCGACCTTCTCGCTCTACCTGAAGGGTGGCGAGGAGGAGGCGTTCCGTTTCCTCGACGCGCTGCAGATCGCGAATCTCGCGGTGAGCCTCGGCGGTACGGAGACGCTTGCGAGCGCGCCGGCGGCAATGACCCACCTGTCGGTCCCCGACGAGCGCAAAGCACAGCTCGACATCACGCCCAATCTCGTGCGGATTTCGATCGGCGTCGAGGATGCGGACGACCTCATTGCCGACTTTGCGAATGCACTGACCGCGGTTTGATTGACGGCGAGCAACTACCCGCCGCTCGCGCCCTGCATCAGGTCCATGAAATTTCGGGCGGCTTCGCGGTCTTCCTCGGTCTTAAACGCGACATCGAGATCCGGCGCCGAGCCGAGGATGTGCAGCAGCGCCCAGAGCGCGAACCGCTCTCCACGATCCTTGGTCAGGCCTAGGTCGACTTTCATGTGCTCGATGCCCGCTGCGAGCGCTTCCGGCGGAACGGCCGCAAGCTCCGACGTTCCGAAATAGCGGTGAATCTGGTCGTCGAGATTCATGGGACATCATTTGGTCTTGGTGCCGCCGCGCGGCAAGCCGTAAGGAAGGTCATGGCGAAGTCTGAGGCAATCGAGCGCGCATTCACTTTGGCTCGATCCGGCCATTGCCGAAGCATCTCGGAAATTATCCGTCACCTGCCGCCTGAAGACCGGGAAGAAGTCGAGACCTACCTCGGCAATCATGACGCGCGACGCGAGATGATCCTGATTTGCAGCGACGCTTGGCTCGCGGCGCGTTAGGGCGGAAATAAACTCAACCGAACGGTTGACAATTAAAGCCGGCCCAACGATATTCAACCACATGGTTGAAAATCGACTCGATGTGACGTTCCACGCCCTCGCCGATCCGACGAGGCGGGGGATGCTCGCCAGCCTCGCGCTTGGCGAGAAATCGATCGGCGAACTGGCCGAGCCCTTCAGCATGACGCTCGCCGGCGCCTCCAAGCATGTGAAGGTCCTGGAGGACGCCGGATTGCTGTCCCGCCGCAAGATGGGCCGGACGCACCTCATCAAGCTCAATGCCGAGCCGCTCGCAGAAGCAGATGGGTGGCTCCGGCAATGGGAGAAATTCTGGACCGGCCGCCTCGATCGCCTCGAGGCACTGATCGAACGCGACAAGCAAAAGGAGAAAAAGAATGGCTGACGCAGCAACAATTCGATTGCCCGTGAGGAAGATTGCTCAGGACGCCATCCGGCTGGAGCGGACGCTTGATGCGCCGGTCGAGACCGTGTGGCGCTACATCACCGAGGCGGAGCTTCGGCAGCAGTGGTTCATGGGCGGCACCGACGCGACCGGCGTCGGCGACTTCGACCTGCTGGTAGATCATGACAAACTGTCGGACGACGATGTGGCGTACCCCGAGAGCTACGAATGCTTCAAAGGCAAGACGTGGAAGGAGAGGGTTCTTCGCTTCGATCCGCCGCGGCTGCTCGAAACGACTTTCCAGGGAGGCGAGAATGGGCTGGTCCTGTACGAGTTGTTCCCCGAGGGCGGGAAGACGCGGCTGGTGCTGACGCATAGCGACATCACGAGCCCGGTCGGCACGCTGGATTTCGGCAGCGGCTGGAACTCCCACCTTACCGTACTCGAGGAGCGACTGGCGGGCCGTGGTGTCAAGGACTTCTGGGCGCTTCACGCGCAATCGCGTGAGGATGTGAAGAAGGCTCTCGAAGCTTAATTCGGATCAGGCGGTGGCGGCGCCCGCAGCGGGAGCCGCCGCCACTTGGTCGCCCTTGATCCCGTGTCGCTTTTTCGCTTCGGCTATCAGCTTCTTAAATCGCGGGTCATCGCGAATGGAATCGAAGTCGGTGTCGGTTTCGGCGATTATGACCTGGTACAGGCCGACCCTGGAGATCGTCGACTCAAGCATCTTCAAGGCTGCCTCCCGGTCGTTAAGAGCGGTGGCGAGCACGCAGGCAAAATTGTAGCGCATGTTGAGGTTGTCGGGATCGACCAGCAGCGCCCGGTCGATCCATTCGCGTGTTTTGTCCACTTCGCCGAGGATGGCATATCCGCCCGCCAGGATGCCGAGCGCAGCCCCGTTGCTCGGGTCCTGCTGCACCGCCTTCTGCGCTTCGGAGACCATTTTCTTCGCCGCGCCCTGAACTTTGGTCTGCTCGCCCAGCGCGAGATAGCAGGACGCGAGCATCGCCCACGTGTGGAAATCCGTCTCCACTAGCTCGACAGCTTTCTCGTAGTGGCGCGTCGCGGTCGGAACATCGCGCCGTGAGAGAAAGAAGCGGCCGGCCTCCTTATTCACCGACCAGGACTCAGCTCCAAGGTTGATCGCGGCTTCCATCTTGGCGGCGGCGGCCTCGTCTTTCCCGCGCTCCTGCAGCCGTTTGAACATCGGCAAATGTGCTTCGGCGATGGTGCGATCGATGGCCAGGGCCGCGTTGGCGGCAGCAAACCCGTCATCCACGTCATGGCCAAAGGCGTAGCGCAGGCTCGACTGGGCAAGAGCGAGCAGCGCCCAGGCTTCGGCATAATGTGGATCGAGCTCCACCGCCTTGCTGCAAATGCGCATGACACGCTCTTCGCGGCGCGGATCGCCGTGGTTGCCGGTGATCCAATAGTCCCGCGCCAAGAGGTACAGATTGTAGGCTTGGGCATTCTGCGTCCCGCGCTTCTCGATCGCCTTCTTTTCTTCGGGCAGCAGCTTCAGCTTCAGGGCGCTGACGATGGCCTTCGAAATTTCGTCCTGAATCGTGAAAATGTCGGTGAGGTCGCGATCGAAGCGTTCGGCCCACACATGGCCCCCGCTGCGGCCGTCGATCAGCTGCGCTGTGATCCGCACCCGGTCGCCGGCCTTGCGGACGCTGCCCTCGAGCACGTGAGTCACACCGAGCTTCTTGGCAACCTCGCACACGTCGACCGATTGGCCCTTGAAGGTGAAGGCGGTATTGCGAGCGATCACTTCGAGCGCGGACACGTGCGAGAGGTCAGTGGTGATGTCCTCGCTGATCCCATCGCTGAAATATTCCTGCTCGACGTCCCCGCTCATGTTCTGGAATGGCAGCACGCAGATCGACAGGTCGCGAGTAGAGGAGCGCGGAGCTTTCGCCGCAACCGGGCCGGCGAGCTCATTGACGCTGGCGAGCAGCTTTTTCCAGCCTGGCGAAGCCCGCTGCCCGTCCCAGGTCTTGAAGTCGGCACACTGGATCTGGTTGAACGGCATCGGCGGAATCGTGCCGTCGAGCGTGACCTGAATCAGCGTCTTCCGTGATCGCGCCGTATCGGCCTCGGCGCGCACCCACTGTGATTTCGCCGCTTCCGCCGACCACAGCACGACGACGGCAGAGGCGCCGGTCAGCCGCTCTTCGATAACTTCGGCGTAAGGCTTGTGAGCAGGGAGCTCATCGTCGCGCCAAACTTCGTAGCCGCCCTCTTTCAAGAGGTCGCCGATCTCTTTCGCCAGATCCTCGTCGGATCGCGCGTAAGAGATGAAAACGTGCGCCATTGACGCTTATTCGGCGGTTGTTGGATCGATCATATTGCGAATTTCTGAGATCTTGTTGCACGGAAACCCGCCCCGCTGCGCATGTTCGCGGATCATGTCCTCATTGGGGGCGCGATAGATGCAGAAGATCTTGTTGTCGGTGACGTAACTGTGCACCCATTGGATGCTCGGGCCCAGTTCCTTGAGGACCGAACAGGACGTTTGCGATGCTTGCCGAAGGTCGTCCGCATCGAGCTGCCCGGCGCCCGGCATTTCTCTTTCGATTACGTACTGGGGCATGCCACCCTCCATCAACCCAGCTACAGTAAACCGTTCCATAACACGGGAATTGCAACCGGCGCGACTCTTCCGGCTACTCCTCCGTTCGAACCAGAACTGTCTCGCCAATTAGCAGGAACAGGAAGAATGGCGCCCAGGCCGCAATGGCCGGTGGGTAGGCGCCGTTGCTGCCCATCGCGAGGCTGAAGTTGTCTGCCACGAAATAAGCAAAGCCGAGCGCCATGCCGACGCAGGCGCGGACGAGGACCTGGCCAGAACGAGCAAGACCGAACGCCGCGACCGCCGCAAGGAGAGGCATCAGCAGGATGGACAGCGGCTGAGCTATCTTGTGAGCGAGACCGGAGCGGGCATCGTCAGTCTGGCGACCGGCCAGCTCGAGCTCGCCGATGCGCTGCTGCAACGTCCAATAATCGAGCTGGGTGGGGTCGACCTTTGCCAAGGTTATTTGTGTCGGCGTTACGCCCGGCAGCCCGACAATCTCCGGGCGTTTCGTAACCAGATTCATGTTGGCGTCGTAGATATTGGCAGAATGCAGTGACCAATCGCCGCCCCCTACGCGGGGCACGGCGTAATCGGCCTGGATTACTCGTGAAAGCTCGCCACCAGCACGGTCGTAGATCGTCAGGTTATCAACGCGAAACGTAGGCCCGTGACCCGAAACCCGGCCCGCCCTGATGAGATCCTCGCCACTCAGCAACCATACATTCGAAAGGACTCCACTCTCGGGCGGGATCGGCTTGTAGTCATTGTCCGTCCAAGCGGTGACCACGCGGGAGGATTTCACCACCACTGTTTCATTGAAGGCGAAAAGTGCGGCGGAGATGCCAAGGCTGGCGAGAATGAGGGGCGCCAGGATCTGATGAGCCGAAATGCCGGCCGCCTTCATTGCGACTACTTCACTATGCTGATTCAACCCGACGAAGGCGATGAGTGTCCCGAGCAACACCGAGAAGGGCAAGAAGCGCGAGATCAGAAGAGGAATGCGCAGCGCGACATAATGCCAGAGATCCGAGTCTCCGTTGCCGGGAACGGCCAGGATCTTCCCTGACTCACCAAGAAGGTCGAGCGTCATCAGGATGAGCGTCAGCGCCACCAGGACCGCAAGGCTGCGAGTCAGGAAAAGCCGGACCATGTAGGTCGACAGCTGGCGGGAAGGAAACAGGTTGAGGTTGATCATGCCTCAGCCCGCCGTGGGATCAGGCCCCGAACGAAGCGCCAGCTCTTGGATGCCGCGTACTCAAGTGCCGCGATCGGTTGGCCGCCCGGTCGATGTGCCAACACATGGTACATCCACACGATCAGCGCACCGAGCACGAGGAAAGGCACCCACAGCGCGACAATAGCGTCGACCTTACCGTGGGCCGCCATCTGATCTCCGTACTGGTTGATCTTATGATAGGCCACGACCGTCACGATCGAGATGAAGATGCCCAGCGACGACGAACTGCGCTTGGGCGGCACTGCCAGCGCGAACGACAGCAGCGGCAGAAGCAGCATCATCATGACTTCGGCGAGCCTGAAATTAAAATCGGCCCGTGCTTCAAGCGTGTCGTGACGGTTTGCGGCCGTCCCGCCGTACCCGCGCTTCGCAAGCTCGTGGAGATACAGCTCGTCAGTTTCCGTGCCACCGCGTCCACGGAACTGGTCGATCACGGGCAGGCTGATGGGCAGGTCATACGTCTCGAACGACAGGGTTCGCGGCGTTGGAAACTTGGGCGAATTCTGCACCAGCCGACCCTTGATAAGCCTAAACAGGATCGTGTCGGGATCATCAGTGGATAGGAACCGGCCATGCTGCGCCGTGGCAGCGACCGACATCCCTTTCTTGTCGTCCATCTGGACGAAGATGCCGTGGAGCTGCGTGCCCTTATGCTCGCTACTGTCGATGCGGAGAGTAAGCTTCTTGCCCAGCTGATTGAATTCGCCGACCTTGATCGCCGCGCCCAGGGCCCCGGACTTGAGATCGAAGCGAAGTCCCTCGTACCGGTAGTGCGACCAGGGTTCGAGGTAGCCGACGATGAACAGGTTCAGCGCCATCAGGGGGAGTGTGTAGAAATAGGGGACGCGGAGCAGACGGCCGAAGCTCATGCCGATGCCGCGAAGCGCGTCGAGCTCCGACGATAATGCCAGTTTCCGGAACGCCAGCAGAATCCCCAGCATCAGACCAATGGGGATCCCGAGCGATAGATATTCTGGCAGGAGATTGGCCAACATTCGCCAGACGACGCTGACGGGGCCCCCCGCATCGACCACGTACTGGAATAGCCGAAGCATCTTATCGAGCACCAGCAGCATCGCCGCCAGGATGAGCGAGCCAAGCAACGGCGCCGCAATCGAGCGGGCGAGGTAGCGATCGATCAGAGACAGCGAAGGCAAATTCGGTCGTCCAAACACCATCATTTGGCCGCAAACGCGACCGATATTGAACATCGGGCGGATGCGTCTTCCGTGGGCGACCCGCTCCAGTTCATGTGAGCCTATAGCGAAGCGGTCGATGAAAGCATGGTGAAATCGCGTTCGGTGCTGATTGCGCACCCGGCCTTTTTGGCCGGTGCATGCGGCTGCATCGATGCGGCTGGGCAGGTCCTGCCATGATG
>Ga0268266_10001997_pt1 | contig 22804 bp, 20 predicted proteins | sample KBSS13metaG_FD_190356 | JGI IMG/M metagenome (GOLD analysis project Ga0268266, IMG submission 190356) | Switchgrass rhizosphere microbial communities from Kellogg Biological Station, Michigan, USA - KBS S1-3 metaG (SPAdes) (version 2) | ecosystem: Host-associated > Plants > Roots > Rhizosphere... | reverse complement strand
CGATCCCCCGGCCATCAGCGCCACCGACAAGGCCAATCCGGACTTGCGGCCGTGGCGGTCGGAATAAATGCCCATCAGCCAGGCGCCGATCGGCCGCATCAGGAAGCCGACCGCGAAGATCGCCGCGGCGCTGAGCAGTTGCGCGGTCGCGTCTTCCTTCGGGAAGAAGACCGGCGCGAAATAGATCGTCAGCGCCGAATAAGCGTACCAGTCGTACCATTCGACGAGGTTGCCGGCGGAGCCGCCGACGATGCTTTTGAGGCGGCTCCGATGAGTGGTGTCCTCAGGCACCTTTCGCGCGCGCTTTCTCCGCCGCGTTGGCTCCGTAGACCAGGTACAGGAACAGGCCGATCGCCTGCGCCGCGACGAAGAACAGCTGGGTCTTCTGCGGCAGGCTGTAGAACAGGTACAGGCAGCCAAGAATGCCGACGATCCCGACCGGCCAGGCGGCCGGGGCGCGGAACTTGCGTTCGCGGTTGGGCTCGCGCTTGCGGAGCACCAGCATCGCCGCACAGACCGCGACGAAGGCGGCCAGCGTCCCAGCGTTCGCCAGGGCGGCGATCGCCGTCAGCGGGATCAGGCCGGCGAAGACCGAGGTCACGATCGCGGTGAAGATAGTGATGCGCACCGGACTGCCGCGCTTCGACACTCGAGCCAGAGACTGCGGCAGGAGGCCGTCGCGAGCGACTGTGAAGAAGATGCGGCTCTGGCCGTAGAAGAAGGCGAGGATCACGGTCGGCAGTGCGATCACCGCCGATGCGCCGAGCACTCGGGCGGCCCAAGGCTGGCCAATCTCGCGAAGGATCAGCGCAAGCGGCTCGGGGCTGTTGGCGAAGCCGGTATAGGCGACCGCGCCGATCGCTGCCGCCGCGACGATCATGTAGATGAGCACGCAGACCAGCATCGATCCGACGATGCCGATGGCAAGATCGCGGCTCGGGTTCTTAGCCTCCTCCGCCGCGGTGGCGATGGCATCGAACCCGTAAAAGGCGAAGAAGATGATCGCCGCCGCGGCCATCACCCCGACCTCGCTTCCGGCTGCTCCGCTCTTCGGGAAGCCGAACGGCATGAACGGGTCGAAGTGGGCGGAGTTGAACACCGGCAGCGCGACCGCGATGAACAGGGCCAGTGCGGCCATCTTGATGACGACGAGGATGGCGTTGAGCGTCGCGCTCTCGCGCGTTCCGGCCATGAGCAGGCCGGCGACGACCCAGATGATGAAGATCGCCGGCAGGTTGATGACCCCGCCAAGCTCCGGCCCCTGGATCAGAGCGTCGGGCAACCCCATCCCGATCGATTTGAGGAACCCCGCGGCGTAGCCGGACCAGCCGACCGCGACCGCGCTCACCACCAGCGTATATTCGAGGATCAGGGCGACGCCGATCATCCAGGCGATCAGCTCGCCGAACACCGAGTAACTGTAGGTGTAGGCGGAGCCCGATGCGGGAATCATCGTCGCGACTTCGGCATAGGCCAGCGCGGCGCAGGCGCAGATGATTCCGGCGATGGCGAAGGACAGGATGACGGCGGGCCCGGCCTTTCCGGCGCCGACGCCGATCAGGGTCAGGATGCCGGTGCCGACGATCGCCCCGACGCCGAGCGCGACGAGGTGCGGCCAGGACAGGGACTGCTTCAGGCGGTGCTCTTCCGGCATCTCCTCGCGCGAGACGATGGTCTTGCGGACGTTCCAGTTCTTCATGCCTTTCCCCCTCTTTCACCCACGCTCGCAATGACGGCGGCACTCGTCAAGCGCTGGTGGAGTGGGGTTTCGAATGTTCCCAATGTTCGCACTGATGGGCATCGTTTCAGGATGACGAAGTTGGCAAAGTTGGCGAAGTTGGTTGTCACTGATTGAAAACGGGACTCCCTCCACTTCCTCCACTTTGTCACTTTCGACGCGATAGAGAGAGCCGCGTCGCCAGAATGACGCAAGCACAGTGAGCGCGCTGTAGGACAGCACTTTCTTCAGAGGGCTAGTGGCAGCAATCGACCCATTCCGGCCACTAGCGTGAGCGACTAGTAATCCTTGCTGACCCGCACCGCCGCGTTCGACCGGCCGACCGTCGACACCGTCGACAGGATCGAGAGCCAGCGCGTGATCTGATATTCGGCGCGCGTCGCGGAATAGCCCTGGCCGTCAGTCACGACCTCCACGAACAATTTGCGAGTCACGTACTTGCCGGCGGCGATCGCGGTCTTTTGGCCGGTGGCGACGTCGGCGGGGACGATGCGCAGGCGGTCGAGGCCGATGGCGCGGCGGAGCGCGTTGATCGGGTCGAGGCTGCCGGAGCCGCTCTGCAGCGCGGCGACCGCCGAGGCGAGCTGGAGCGCTTCGGGCGCCGACAGGTTGGTGATCGAGGTGCCGAACAGGATGCGCGACAATAGCTCATCCTGCGGCATAGCCGGCGTGCTGGCGAAGGTGATTTCGGGCTTGAGGCCGGTGCCCTGGACGCGGACGCTGGCGTCGAGGCCCTGCACCTGTGCTTCGGCATGGATGTCGAGCTGTGGGTCGGGCGGGGTTTCGCCACGGAAGCGGATGGTGCCGCGGTCGAGCTTGAAGTTGCGGCCGGCGAAATCATAGTCGCCGCGCACCAGCTCGGCGGTGCCGGTGAAGCGCGGCGCATCGGCATAGCCGCCGACGTTGAGGTCGGTGCGCCACAGGCTGCTGATGCCGAGGCCGGTGACGTTGAGGTTGCTGCCCGCGACTTTCATGTCGAGCTTCCATGGGTGCAAATCCTGAACTGCGATGACGTCTTCGGGATCGAGGCCGCGGTCGCGGACGATTAGTTGCGGCACGGCGGCGGCGGCGCTCGCGCGGCCGAGGCGGAACAGGCCCTTCGTGAGGCGGAAATTGCCCGAGATCACGCCGTTGGTGCCGTCGGACTTGATCGCCAGCGGGCCAGTGACGCGGGCGGCGATGTCATCGCGGTTGAGGAGCAAAGCCTGGTTAGCGTTGAACGACAGGTTGAGCGCGGTCTTGCCGCCGCTGAAAGTCACTGACCCGTTACCGTTGATCGTTCCGCCGCCCGACGTCTGGCCCGAGATGTTTGAGAAGACGAGCTGCGGGCCGGAGAAGCGCGCGTCGGCGGCGAGATGGTCGATCGCCATGCCGGTGACGGCGCTTTCCATGCGCGCGTTGGCGGTCTTGAGCGAGCCGCGGATGGTCGGGTTAGCCCAGCTGCCGCCGATGTCGGCGCCCATCGCGACCGGGCCGGACAGGTCGAGGACTTCGCTTCCTGTCAGGCGCCACAAGGTGTCGGCGGGGCCAACGTAGCGGAGCTGCGCGAACATCGGCGCGCTCAGCAATTCGGCGACGAGCGGGCCGCCGCCCATCGGCGAGAAGCGCGCCTGGGCCCGGCCGATGATCTGGTTGCCGTTGCCGGCGACGGCGCGGATCGCGGCCTGGTTGCCGCTGACGGCGGCGGCGACGGCCAAGTCGATCGGCTTGGACGTGAGGACGAGGCCGGCGCGGCTGAGCCCGCGCACCTTGAGGTCGAGGCGGCCGTTGCGGTTACCCTTCCACGCGTAGTCGAGCCGGCCAGTCGCAGACCCGCTGAGGTCGAGGTTGGGCCAGGCGAGGTCGAGCACGCCGAGCGGCATGTGCTGGACCTGCGCGTGGATTTCGGGGCGCGAGCCGCTGCGGCCCGAGACGATCGCCGAGCCGCCGGCGAAGTTGAGGCTGGTTGGTGCGAGCTCCCACCCGTCGCCCGAGCGGGTGAGGACGGCGGCTTGGGTCAGGACGAGCGGCTCGCGCTCGATGCGGCCGTTGCCGGTGATTTTGATTTGGTCGGGCGATACGTCCGCGAGGGTCGAGAACGCAAAGGCCGCGCCGCGACGGCCGGCGAAGGCAGCGCGGACCTGCCCAACGCCGTTCACGAGCTTGGCGTTGGCAGTCAGGCGGGCGAGGCTGACGCCGCTGGCCTCGACCCCGCGTGCGTCGACTACGCCGTCGATGGTGGTCCGGTCGTCGGCGAGGATGATGGTGCCGTCGGCGCGGCCGCTGCGGACCGAGAAGGCGCCGGGGAAGACGGCGCCATTGCCGACGAGGTGCGCCTCGATCTTCTGGGCTCCGCTGACCGGCGCGAAGTCGAGGGTGCCGCCGAGCGTGCCGTTTGCTAGCACCAGCCGTCCGCTGAAGCCGCCGGGATCGGAGCGAAGGTCGCCGCTGGCATGCGCCCCGCCCGCTTCCAGCGCGGCAATCGAGATCACCGTGGGCGCATTGTTGGGCAGCAGGATCCGGCCGCTGCTGGTGAACGGGCCAAGCTTCGACCCGCCGCTGGCGGTGTAGTCGAAGCCGGCGGAAGTCGGCAGAAGCAGCAGGTGCATGTCGCGAATGCCCATCGCTTCGTTCGGGCTGGCGAGCAGGAGGTCGATTTTCGGCCGCTCGATATGGCCGTCGAGAGTCATTCGAAGCGGGCCGTATTTCGCCTGCCGCCCGGAAGCGACGATGTGGAAGGTGCCGTCGCGGAAGCGCTCGCCAGCGCCCGACAGCCTTAGCTTGGGCGAATAGAGCTGCAGGTTGGTGAAGTGGACGATGCCGTCATTGCCGCGCTCGAGGTTTGTGGTGAGCGACGGCAGGCCGCCGGTGAGATCGCGGAAGAAGCTGTTGTCGAGCCGGCGTACCCAAGCCTTGGCGGTGCCGACGACGTGGCTGCCCTTGTTGTTCGGGCCGGGCACGACCTTGAGGTCGGTCATCACGTCGACGATACCGACGCCGGGAATGAGGTAGCGCTGCATCGCGCCCGAGAGCTGGACCTGGAAGCCGCCGGTCACGAGGTCGATAAGCAGGGATATCTTGCCATTCCACTTGGCACTCGTGAGCTTGAGCCCGTCGCCGCGGACCAGCTTCGGCGTGATCGAGAGCCAGCCTTCGATTTGCGGATGCGCGAGCATGGCACCCGCGACATCGCCGACGCCGGTGATGGCGCGGGCCGACAAGCGCATCGGGACGCGCATCGGCCAGGGCGAGAAACGGCCCCTGCCCTCGGCCTTCAGGTCATCAAAGCCCGTGTCGTCGAACTGCACGTGAGGCGAAGTCAGGCGATAGGAATAATCGGCCGTCGCAAACGGCCCATCGAGCGTCCAAACCAAGCGGACATTCCGGCCGGTCATGTTCGGGAACAGAGCCGGCGGTTTCAGCAAGTCGACGCCGAGGCGAACGCCCTTGTATTCGTTGTTCGCGAGATCGGCGGAGCCCTTCACGATCGCTCGCAGCTCGGGCGTCGTCGCGCTTAGCGTTCCATCGAGAATACGGTTCTTCAGGGTGGCATCGCCGCGAACGTTGACGATCGGCGTTGTCAGCCGCTGGAACTTGCCGGTTAGGAATTGGTCCGGGTCCCATTGCCCGCGAAGCCGGTAGCGGCCCTGGTCCGCCCCCAGCGTAAAGCGAGCGGTCGGTCGATCCGACAGGTCCAGCGCTGCCTTGCCGCGCCAGTGGGTCCAGGTGCCGTCCCCGTCGATATTGAGCCGGACCGAGCGCTTCGTCCCAACGATCGAGTCGACCAGGCCGTTCTCAGGACCGAGCACCCGCGCTCCTAGTTCGAACTGGTTGCCGTCGGGTTCGGCGTTGAGGTGGAAGATCACCTTGTCGCCCGTGGTCGTCAGCGCGTCGAGATCGATCAGCGCCCGGCCGGAATGAATGTCCGCCTTGCCGCTGATCCTGCCGCTGCTCGCGTGGCCGCCGACCTGCTGCGCTATATCAAGCCGGTCGATCCTGAATTCGCCGATTTTGATGTCGAACTTCGGAAGGATGGGGCCCTTCTTCAGGCTGGGCTTGAGCTTCGGTAGCCGGAGGAGCGTGACCCGCTGAGCGGTCAAGCTGTCGATGTGGAGCGAATTGTAGAGCCAGGCGCCGGGCGACCAGTCGAGCGTGACGTTCGGGGATGTCAGGAAGACACCGGTCTGGTCCGACACGGCGAAATTGCGCAGCTGGGACTTGCCGAAGATCGATCCGTCGATGCGGCCGATATGGAAGCGCAGCCCGGACGCGGTCTCGAGCTTGCCGATGCGGTCGATGATCCAGCGGTGGCCGGGCGCGCTGTCGAGGAGAACGAGGCCCGCCGCGAGCAGGACAAGCAGCGCAACGAACAGGGCCAGCAATTCGTCCGCAAATCGCCGCGCCCAATGCCGCTTGATCCGGACGACCGTCACCGCGGGTTCGGCGGAGGCGACCTGCTCGGCCACCGCTAGAACGCCTGTCCGAGAGAGACGGTAACGGCGACCGGGCCGTCACCCTTCTGCCGATTGAGGGGAACGCCGACGTCGATCCGGATCGGGCCGAAGCTCGAATAATAACGCACGCCCACGCCCGCCGCGAACCGCCATTCCTTGAAATCCGGCAGACCCTCCTCGCTCAGCGAGCCGCCGTCGAAGAAAGGCACGATCCCGAAATTGCCGCCGAACTGCTTCAGGCGAATCCGCGCCTCGAGCCCGAACTCGGCGAGGCCGCGGCCGCCGATCGGGTCGCCGTCGACGTCCTTCGGCCCGAGCTGCTGGTAGCCATAGCCGCGCACAGACCCGCCGCCGCCTGAATAAAAGCGCCGCGATGGGGCAATGTCGAACACGCTCGCGCCGACGATCGAGCCCAAGCGGACGCGCCCCGCAGCAACCACATTGTCGGTCACGCGGCGGTAGGTGCTCGCGTCGATCTGGACGCGGGCATAAGTAAGATGGCCGTTCCGCAGCGACAGCTCGGGGCTCAGTCGCCCGCTCAGGCGGAAGCCGGTGGTCGGGTCCAGCAGGCTATCGCTGCCGTCGTAACCCAGGCTCACCGGAAGCGCGCCGATCAGGAAGTTGTGGGTCGCTTTCGTGCCACTGGAATCGAACACGCCGCGCTCGATCGTTCCCAGGAACTCCCCGCCGTAAGTCCACGTCCACTTCTTCTGCCAGATGAAGTTGCTCTGCCGCTCGATATTGCCGGCGAGACTGAGGGTCTTCGCTTCGTAGGCGTCGAACTTCTGGTGGCTGGCAGAGGCCTGCAGGTTGAGCGTCTGGTCGCGCTGCAGGAAATTGCTCCGGCGGAACTGCACCGCGGCGAGCTGCTCGCTGGTGCCGGCGATCCCGCGCAGCGTCAGCGCGCCCTCGGGATTGAAGAAGTTGCGATCGGTCCAGCTTGCTTCGACGCGGGCGCCCTCGCCCGTCCCGTAACCGATTTCGCCCGCAATCGTGTGGGACGGTGCAGGCTCCAGCCGGACATCGAGGTCGACCGTTCGGCCGTCGTTCGCCGGTGTGACTCGAATGTCCGCGGCGGAAACGAGGCTGGTGTTGATCAGCGCCCGGCGCAGGTCGTCCACCTTCGACCGTTCGAACCGCTGCCCCGGCTTGAAGCGAGCTATCGTCCAGATGTGGTGCGCGCTGAACGGCGGTTTGCCCGTCACACGGATCGTGCCGAACCTGGCAATCGGCCCTGAATCCACCGGAAGAACAAGCGTCGCGAGATGGGTTACGTGGTCGACGTCGACCTGCTGCTCGCCGACCTTGGCACCGGCGAATCCAAGCTCGCCCAACGCGGTCTGAAGAGCAATGCCGCCGGCAATCACATCCTGGGCGATGACCGGGTCGCCGGCCCTAACCGCGAAGGCGTCACGCAGCCTGGCCGCCTCCGGACCTGCCGCCTCTAGGCCGGGCAGCTCAACCGAGGCGAAGCGATACTGCTCGCCGGGCGCCGCCTCGAGGATGACTTTGACCGCATTGCCCGCCGCTTCCGTCCGCGGCTCGACGTCGGCGTCGTAATAGCCAAGGCTTCGGAGTAATTCCTCAAGCAGGTCGGCATCAGCACGCGATCGACGTGCGATCTGGGCGGCGTTGGCGGGATGCTTACGGTCGGCCTCGAGTGCCGACTGGGAGCGGAAAGTCGTAAGCAAGTCTTCGGATGCTGGAAGCGTTCCGAGGCCCTGAATCTCGACGACGTAAGTCCGGTCGCCCGTCTCATCTGCGGCGACCTGCGCCTGCTGAGTCTGGGCTGATTCAGCTGATGAGGTCTGATCGGTCACGTCGAGCGTCGGCCATTCGACGCCGAGCCCGGGCAGCGCATCCAGCGGTGCCGAAGGATCCAACTCCGCCGGATCACTTGGCGTGGGCGCTGGAGAGGGTGCCGTCTGGGCGAGCGCGGGGGCGCCGTAAATCAGGCTCAGCGCAGCCGCGCATTGCAGCCGCGCGGCCCGTCGCGCTGTTCCCCGCCCACTCATCGGCAATGAGCCTTAACCAGCGCTCCTGAACCGCGCCAGACTGGAAGCGTCAGAGCGGCGCTCTGCGGCGCCCTAGTGGATGCTGCCGGTGATTTCTTCGCTGGCGAGGACTGCGACCACGCGCTCGATCTGCCGCCAGTGACAGAAGCGCGCCACATTACCGTCACTGCGCGAGCTGCGCGCTCGGGCGGCGGCCTCGAACATCGCCGCGTCGCCATAGCGCTCGATCAATTCGTGCGCGTCTTCGAGGGCGGTTCGTCCGTGGATGAAGAGCGTGTCCATGTTGCCCGCTTACACCGCTCGCCTTGCGGGACTAACGACGAGCATCGTCAACGCGGCGTTGACTATATTCGCAAGAGCGTCTGTGGCGCCGCCATGCCTTCGAACAAGACCCGCGCCGGCGGTTGCTTCCTGACCATCTGCATTCTTGCGGGCTTCCCGCTCGGCCTCGCTATCGGCAATCCGATGAAAGGCATCCTGATCGGCACGGGCGTCGGAATCGTACTGGCACTTCTGACCTGGCTGCTCGACCTAAATCGGCGGCGCTGAGCTAGACGACCTTCCGGCCGACCCAGATCACTCGGCCGATGCAGTTGAGTTCGTCGATCCCGCAGTCGGGCCAGTCGGGATAAGCGGGATTATCCGACTGCACCGTCGCGTTCCTCCGCATCGGGTGGAGGGCAATGCGCTTCACGACGACCGAGTCCTCAATGCGAAGCACGTAAATGCCGTCACGAAGGCGATCCCCACAATCTGCAAGGTCGACGAGGATGTCGTCGCCCGCATTCAGTGTCGGCGCCATGGAATCGCCTTCGACCCGAACGATCGACAGCTGGTCGGCGGGGGTCGCCGTCAGGGCCTTTAGCCAACTTTCGTCGAACCCGAACCAGGGCTTGCCCACCTCTTCCAACACAACCGAGCCGGGACCCGCTGATACCGTAACCGGGTGACGGGTCACTCGAGCGAGGCCGTCGGGATGACCGCCGCCATCCGCGGGACCGCCAAAAAGTTCTTCTGACACGGAGAAATAACGAGCGAGCTTCCGCCGTTCTTCCTCGCGGAGCCGTTTGGGCACGCCGCGCCGGACAAACTGCTGGATGTAGGCAGGATTGCGCCCCAGCATCCGCGACAGACCAGCAAAATCCTCGCCGCGCTCGGCACAGAGGCGTTCGAGAGCAAGACGCGGTTCAAGCATTAATTGCCTTTTAACGATAGGAATGTGCCTAGACAAGTAGGAATTGCGTTGGGACAACCCGCATGCCGAGTCGGAAAAGCCTTAAAGGAACGGCGTGTGTATTTACTCAATAAAGTCGAAAAGTTTTTGCGCCAAAGTGACGTCGCCCCCACCCGTTTCGGTCGGGATGTGGTGGGCGATCCGCGCTTCGTGTTCGACCTGCGAAACGGGCGTGACCCTCGGCCGCAGACCGTTGCACGAGTTCTTGCCTATTTGGAGGCCGGACAATGATGCGGATTCCGATGTCGAAAGCCGCTTCAGCATTGTTTCGGGCCATCCTCGCTCGGGGAGAAGTGGCGCGTGATAGGATTTTGCTTAGCGCTTACCGTTCGACCGACTGGCAGTCGCTGACCTTGATCGGGGAATGCCATCAGCTGGGCTTCAGGATTCCCGCGCCGGAGGCGGAGGCCGTCGCGCTTCGCATCAGCGAAGGTATCGAGGACGCTGAGTTTGCCATTCCCGGGCATATCGTCGCGGACATCGTCCTCGTCGCGCCGCTAAGCCAGGGAGACGACGGCTCGGTAACGTTCGAACTGGAGGCGCTGACGTTCGCGGAGTGATCAGCGCAAGGATTTGCGGAGCTCGGCAAGGGCTTCGTGGAGCGCCTGCGATGCATCGGCGCTGTGAGCGGGGGCGTCGTCGAGGTGACGGTCGATCCGGGTCTTGAGCTCGCTGGGGCTAGGCATGGCGGCCGGGTCGAATAGCCGCACCACACGCGAGTCATTCCCGATCGCCGAGAGCACATCGTCCAGTTCCAGCGCCGCCTCCGAATTGGATTGTTGGGTCTGATAGACGTGGGTCAGCAGCAACTCGGGCTCGGGTTCAATCGCTGGAGGAAGCGCGGCAGGCTCGAAAGTCTCGACCGCATAAGTCGGCGCCGAGGGCTTGATAGCCTGAAGCGCCTTCAGCAGCGCGTAAAATGCCGCCGCCCCCGCGGCTGCCGCCGCTAGCGGGCCGAACCGCAGTGCGGCGTAAACCGCCGCCGCCGCGAAGACCACAGCCGCAGCGATATCGGCGCCTTGTTCAATCCGCTCAATCCGACGCGCATCCATGCGTCATCGGATAGCAGCCAATTATTGATAGCCGGTTAGGCCGGAACCTCGCGCGGGTGATCGATCTCGGTCACCTCGGGGGCATTTTCGATCAAGTCGATGACTGCGTTCGTGAACGACTCGACGTCTTCCGGCTTGCGGCTGGTGATGATGTTGCCATCCACCACCACGGCCTCGTCGACCACTTCGGCACCGGCATTGCGAAGGTCAGTGCGGATCGAGGCCCAGCTTGTCGCTTTCTTGCCGCGGAGGAGATCGGCTTCGACCAACAACCACGGTCCGTGGCAGATTGCGGCGACGGGCTTATCCTGGTCGGCAAAGTCGGTGATCAGCTCGATCACGTTCGAATGGAGCCGCAACGTATCAGGGTTGCGGACGCCGCCAGGCAGGATGAGCGCGTCGAAATCCTCCGGGTTCACCTGTTCGATCGTTAGATCGGGCCGGATCGTCTTGCCGGGATCGTCGTGAACCGTCGCCTGGATCGGATCGAGCTTCAGCGACGCGAGCACGACCTCCGCCCCGCGCTTCTCGAGGATTTCCTTGGGGCCGAACAGTTCCCACTCCTCGAAGCCGTCGGTCGCGACGATGAGGATTCTGGCTTCTGAAATCCGCGGCATGTGCAAGTCTCCAACAATCAGCAGGAACCCGTCCGCCCACCGCTCGCTTATGCGCCCTGATGAGTCGAGTGAAGCACCCTGCGGCATGCTGAGGCATAGTAGCGACACGGAGCCTGGCATCACGCGCAAGCGTCAGGGTCGATACTGGGCCTATTTAGATCCGGAGGGAAAGCGGATCACCGACCGAGACGAGATCGACCGGCTGAACGCGATCGGCCTCCCTCCCGCCTACGAGCAAGCGTGGTTCTGCGCCGATCCCAATGGTCACCTGCAGGCGACCGGTGTCGACGCGCGCCGCCGCAAGCAGTATCGCTATCACGCCGATTTCCGGGCCAAACGCGAGAGCGCGAAGTACGAAGGCCTGCTCGAATTCGGCAAAGCGCTTCAGAAATTGCGGCGGCGGGTCGAGCAAGACCTGAAACGCCGCGACCTTGCGCGCGAAGCCGTGCTCGCTGCTGTCGTTCGGCTACTCGACACCGAACATATCCGCATCGGGAATGAGGAATATGCGAAGTCGAACAAGAGCTTCGGCGCGACAACGCTCCGCCGTCGGCACCTTAGGCGCACCGGGCACGGCCTGCAGATGCGCTTCACCGGCAAGCATGGCATCGTCCATGAGGTGAAGATCACCGACACCAACCTTAAGCGCATCTGCAAACGCTGCCAGGAACTCCCGGGACAAATGTTGTTCCAGTACGTCAACGGCGACGGCGAACCCAAACCAATCACGTCCGGCGACGTGAACGAATATATCAAGGAAGCGACCGGTGGAGACTTCACCGCCAAGCACTTCCGTACGTGGAGCGCGAGCGTCATCGCTTTCGCACAGATGCTGAAAAAGGCGGAGGACGCCCGCATCACCGTCAAGACCGTTATCGAGCCGGTTGCCGAGGCATTGGGGAACACGCCGGCGATCAGCCGCAAGTCTTACGTCCACCCCGGGCTGCTCGAGGCGGTAAAATCCGACCCGCGCGACCCGCTAGGTGACATTGAGCGCCCGAGAGGCCGCAAGCGGCTGTCATCGGCCGAGGTCGGGCTGCTCGAGTTCCTGTCGCGCGGCAAGCGCGGAAAGCGGCGCAAGACCGCCACGGCTTGATTGCTGTTCACTGCCCAGCCAAGAACGTGGGCCATGGGGCTCGACCGTCTTCACGCGTGGTTCGTCGCCAATCATGACGGCCTGATCGTCGGCGCGATTGCGGCCGCGGCAATGGCTGCGGTTCTGCTTGCGGTCCGGTGGCTTGGGCAACGAGCCCTCGCCCGCGATCCCGAACACATGACGTGGCGTTCGGTGATCGGACGCGCTTTTGCCCGGACATCGATTCTGTTCATCGTCGTGGCCGCAGCCGACAGCTTCTCGAACTACGCTGCGCTTCCGCACGCTGTCGCGCGCATCATCGACATCGCCTTCATCATCGCCTTCTCGTTCCAGGGTGCAGTCTGGGCGCGCGAGTTCATTCTCGGCCTGATCGGCCGCCGCGTCGCCGAGGAAAATGGTTCGGGGGCGCTCGGCAACGCGATGGCGATCATTCGCGTACTGGTCAGCGTCGCGGTGTTCGCGATCGCCATCATCCTGATGCTCGACAACCTTGGCGTGAACGTCACTGCCTTGGTCGCCGGCCTCGGCATTGGCGGCATTGCCATCGGCCTCGCCGCGCAGGGCATCTTCTCCGACCTATTCGCGGCCCTTTCGATCCTGTTCGACAAGCCGTTCAAGAAGGGCGACACGATCCGGTACGACAACAGCACCGGCACGGTCGAGCGCATCGGCCTGAAGACGACGCGCATCCGCTCGCTGACCGGCGAGCAGTTGATCATGGCCAATACCAAGCTGCTCGAGCGCGAGATCCACAACATGGCCGCGGCCAAGGCGCGGCGGATGACGATCTACATGGCAGTCAGCCTGGATACGCCGCCGAAGAAGCTCGACCAGATTCCAGCGCTGGCTGAAGGTGCCGTCGCTTGCTGCGCAACATGCAAGCTGGTGCGCTGCGCCGCCAACGGCGTCGGCTCCGGAGCGATCAGCTTCGAGCTGGTCTATGACGACAAGGCGCTCGACAATAACCGCGCCGCAGCGAACCGCTCGGCCGTTATCCTGCAGATCATCCGCGACCTTCAGGCCGAGAAGATCGAGCTGACCCGGATGTCGGACATCTCCCCGCCGCTGGCGCCCTTCTAGGCGTCATTCGGCGGGGGGCAGATCCGCCGATGACGGGTCGTCCGAATATCCCTCGTCCTGCTGCTTGCCGAACTTGCGCTTGAACCAGGCACGAAGCGCAACAGCGCCGGCGATGATGAAGGCGATCGCCTTTTTCGCGAAGAGGAGGATGATGGCCAGCAGGCCAGCCTTCTTCGCGACCAGCAGGCCCGCCCCGGCCGCAACCAGCCCCGCCAACCCATAATCTGCCAGCTTGTCGGTCTTTGGGTTGAAGTCGTTGTAAGCGGCGCCCGTGTCGAACTGAATCGTCTGGCCAAGGCCCTTCGCCGCCGCCTGCACCGCCGGAAGGTTGTTCATCGTGTCGACCATGTTGACGCTGAGCACGCCAGTGCGCCCGAGCGTTCGGATGTCGTAGTTCAGCGTTTCGCTGGGCGAATTGTCGAACTTGATGTCGCGCGCCCAGATCAGCGTGCGCGTGCCAGGATCGTAGGTTGGCTTCTGCGCCCAGCCGATGATGTGGCTGCCCGGATAGCCCTGCTCTTGCGCAGCCTTGTTCGCTTCCTCCTCCGACGACTTCATGTCCGAGAGAACGGAATCGTAATCCTGGCTCGCGGCGTCCTTGTCGCTGACGTGGCCGGTGTCTTCATACTGGATCACCGCACCCCAGATCTGGTCGCGGAAGCCCTTGCCGGTCGGGAACACCATTCCCAGCACGTTGCTGACCTGTTCGGGCGGATTGCCCCAGGCCTCGCTCAGCACCTTCTTCGCCTCGTCCGGCGGCAAATAATAATATGCGTTACCCAGCTGCAGGCGGGCGTGGGCGGCGGGAATGGTCACCGTCCCGGTCTGCGGATGGAGCGAGCTTTCGATCGCCTTGTATTTCGCGTCGAGCGCAGCCTTCTGCTGCTCCTCCGACTGCGGCGACTGCGCGGGCTGCGCGATGGCTTGTGGCGCTGCCGACGCAAGCAGAAGCCCGACGCACAGGACGGACGCCCTTCCAGATCTCATTGTATTTCCCCCGTACTCAAGTGCGGATGTTCTCAGGGCATCTCAACGGCTTGTCAAAGGCAATAACGTGACGGCGGCGTCTGATGGGGAAAGTGATGCGTGGCCGCAACGATCCCGGCATTGCAGTCTATTCACACCCCTGCAAATAACAGCCGATGCCAATCGCAAGCCTCGACGACATCCGTTCCCACGTGGGTGAGGAAGTTGGCGTTTCGTCGTGGATTGAGGTCGACCAGCAGCGCATCGACACGTTCGCCGACGCGACCGAGGATCATCAGTTCATTCATGTCGACCCGCAGGCCGCGGTGGCGGCCGGGCTAGGCGGGACGATCGCGCACGGCTTCCTGTCGCTATCCTTACTGTCGCGGATGGCGGCCGACGCGATGCTTGTGCCTGACACGACGAAGATGGCGCTCAACTACGGGCTCGACCGGGTGCGTTTCCTCGCCCGAGTCCGCTCGGGCAGCCGAGTGCGCGGCCGCTTCACGCTTGACTCCATCGAGGAGAAAGCGCCGGGGCAATGGCTGTTGCGTCACACCGTAACCGTCGAGATCGAAGGCGAGGACAAGCCCGCTTTGTCCGCCCAATGGCTCGGCCTGATGTTCGTTTAGGAGAGAAGAATGTCCCGCGACGCCGTGATCGTTTCCACCGCCCGGACGCCCATCGGCCGAGCCTACAAGGGCGCGTTCAACGCGACGTCGGGCCCGACTTTGGGCAGCCTCTCGCTCAAGCCCGCCATCGAGCGCGCGGGGATCGACGCGGGCGAGATCGACGACGTCGTGTGGGGCGCGGTGCTCACGCAGGGCACGCAGTTCGGCAACATCGGCCGCCAGGTCGCGCTCCGGGCCGGCTGCCCGGTTAGCGTCTCCGGGATGACCATCGACCGCCAGTGCTCGTCGGGCCTGATGGCGATCGCCACCGCCGCCAAGCAGATCATCACCGACAAGATGGATGTGGTCGCCGCCGGCGGTCAGGATTCGATCAGCCTCGTCCAGACTCCGGAAATGCGGATCGCGCCCGACCCGTCGCTGATCGCGATGCACAAGCATGTCTACATGCCGATGCTGCAGACCGCCGAAACGGTTGCCCAGCGCTACGGCATCAGCCGCGAGCGCCAGGACGAATATGCGCTGAAGAGCCAGCAGCGCACGGCCGCAGCCCAAGCCGCCGGCCGCTTCGACGACGAGATCGTGCCTGTCACCACCACCATGGCCGTGAAGGACAAGGAAACCGGCGAAGTCTCGATGAAAGAGATCACGATAAACAAGGACGAGGGTAACCGCGCCGACACGACGCTGGCGGGCCTGTCCGCGCTAAACCCGGTGCTCGGCCCCGACACGTCTATCACGGCGGGGAATGCAAGCCAGCTTTCGGACGGAAGCTCGGCCTCGATCCTGATGGAGGCTGGCGAAGCTGCTCGTCGCGGCCTCAAGCCGATGGGCCGCTACGTTGGCATGGCCGTCGCCGGCACCGAGCCAGACGAGATGGGCATCGGGCCGATCGACTCGGTCAACAAGCTGCTCAAGCGCAACGACCTGAAGATCGACGACATCGGCCTGTGGGAGCTGAACGAGGCCTTCGCGGTGCAGGTGCTCTACAGCGCCGAGCAGCTCGGCATCCCCGAAGACCGCATGAACGTCGATGGCGGTTCGATCTCGATCGGCCACCCCTACGGGATGAGCGGCGCTCGGATGACCGGCCATGCGCTGATCGAGGGCAAGCGCCGCGGCGTGAAATATGTCGTCGTCACCATGTGCGTCGGCGGCGGCATGGGCGCGGCGGGGTTGTTCGAGGTGCTTTGAAGTACCGAACTCACAATGCTGTTTTGGAAGCTGTTTGCGGGAGTCGATGTTCTTGTTGCAGTCGGCTATTTGTGGTCCGTCTGGTCCTGTCGAGAGAGCTTCCGCCTCTTTGACGCCATCGGCACCGCAGTTTGGTTAGTCGGCTCGGGTGGCATGATAATCTATGCGTTCTCGCTGCCGGCCATTTCTCAACCGCTATGGCGAGCATTCCTTCCAATCTTTTTGGCGGTTGGTGCATGGGAAATCTCCGCAGAGGTCAAGCGAGGAAGGATTCGGCCGGCGACTCTCGCAGGTATCGTCGTCGGCTTATTGGTTGTTAGCGTTAACTCTGTTGCGCTCTATCGTCTCGGCGGATCGCATTGGCTCGGTCTTTGATAGAACCGGACGAGGGGTTGCGAGGTCACTTAATCCGGCTGAAGTAGTTCGTCCGAAGCAAGGGCTTGCCATCGGGCCCGACATAGGCGGCCGTCTCGATCATCGTCTTCCCGTCCGGCGCGACCGTGTAAACTCGCGTCGAAGCCGGCACTCCGCCCTTGGCGAGCTGCATCACCATGACGTTCGGCGCCGGAAGCTTTGCGGCAACCGTATCGGCTTCCATTTGGTCGCCCGTGATGGCACCCGGCGTCCCGTCGAGCGCATTGGTGGCGACCATGTGCCGCTCCGTGCCGTCGCCGCCATAAATGTCCACGTGCGTGGTCCACGAACCGGGAGCCGCCGGGCTGAAGGTGAAGGTAACGCTCTTGGGACGAGCCTCCGGCGGCATCGGCAGGCGGGTCACGTCGACGGCCCAGCTTCCCAGCAACGGTGATGCGGGCTGAACCACGGGAGCCTGAGCGGCCAAAAGCAGAGCGGCAAGCAAGGACATCGGCACCCCCATCAAATTCGGCGCAAGTGATGGCACGGATGATGGCAATCGAGAAACCCTATGGCGTCCGGCGGGTTGAGCGAGCAATTAGGGAGGACGTCCGATGCCCGAATCCAACCAGCCTTTGGTCGAACGTGTGGCGCGTGTGCTCGCCGGTGCGGCGCTCAGCAGCAATGCCGAAGGGAGCGATCCATCGGCGGCCGAAAAGGTCGACCTCGCCTGGCGCGAGCATGTAAACCAGGCCGAGGCCGTGCTTCACACGATGCGCGAGCCCGACGAGGCGATGGCCGCAGCCGGCGATACCGAAGTGTGGCGTAACATGGTCGAAGCAGCGATCGCGCAACGGGTCGATTGAGCCCGCGCGACTCCAGCACTTCGTCAGCCAAGCGGGCCGACCCGCGCTGGACCCTCGTCGCCTGCATCCTCGCGTCGAGCCTCAGTTTCGTCGACGGCTCGGTCCTCAATGTCGCTTTGCCTGCGATCAAGGCGAGCTACGGCGCCGGCGCGCAGGATGTGCAGTGGGTGGTGAACGCTTATTTGCTACCGCTGTCGGCCTTGCTCTTGCTCGGCGGAGCGCTCGGCGATCATTTCGGGCGACGGCGGTTGCTTGCCATCGGGACGAGCTTGTTTGCCGTCACATCACTGGTCTGCGCACTCGCGCCAACCTTGCCAGTCCTGCTCGCAGCGCGCGCCGGTCAGGGCGTCGGCGCGGCCCTGCTGCTTCCGAACAGCCTCGCTCTGCTCAATGCCGCGTTTCAGGGCGAGAAGCGCGGACGGGCTGTCGGCATCTGGGCCGCGTCGGGCGCGGCCATGGCGGCTGTCGCGCCGCTGATCGGCGGCTGGCTGGTCGGCACCGTCGGCTGGCCCTCGATCTTTTACATCAACCTGCCGTTGGCGCTGGGCGCTATCGCGCTGGCGCTGAAGTTCGTCACCGAGAGCAGTGAGAAGGGCGCTGGCCGCACCGACTATGCCGGCGCGTTCCTCGTCACCGCGGGCCTCGGTGGGATTACTTACGCGCTGACCTTGTGGTCCGCCGAAGGGCATTTCACGACGGAAGCCATCATCGTCGGCGCGGTCGGGATCGTCTTCACCCTCGCCTTCCTTTACGCCGAGCACCGTCGCGGCAACCGCGCGATGATGCCGCTGAGCCTGTTCCAGAGCCGCTGCTTCTCCGGGCTGAATCTCCTCACTTTCCTGCTCTACGGCACGTTCGGCGTGGCGATGCTGCTTATCCCTTACGTGCTGATCACCAGCGGCGGTTATTCGCCCGTGCAAGCCGGGCTCGCCATGCTGCCGCTACCTATCCTGATGACCGCAGCCTCGCCCACCATGGGCGGATTGGCGGCGCGGATCGGGCCGCGCATCCCGCTGACCCTGGGGCCGATGGTCGTCGCCGCCGGAATGGCGCTGTCTTGGCTCATGACACCTGAGGCCAGTTATTGGACCGGGGCCTTCCCCTCTATGCTCGTGCTGGCGCTCGGCATGACCATCGCTGTGGCACCACTGACCTCATCGGTGCTCGGCTCGGTAGAGGAGCAGCATGTGGCGATGGCGTCAGGCTTCAACAGCGCCGTCGCGCGAACCGGCGGCTTGATTGCGACAGCCCTACTCGGCGCCGTGCTCGCGACCAGCGGCAAGCAGCTGTTCGCCGGCTTTCACGTCGCCATGACGGTATCGGCAGCGGTCGCTGCGCTGGCGGGCGTCGTCGCGCTCACTATGCTCGGCGGCGTGAAGATGAAGAAGGCCTAGCCCTTCGCTTTCGCAATGAAGCCGTCGATCACCGTTTCGAGCAGGGTCATCGGCACGCTTCCGCCGAGCACGACCGCGTCGTCGTAGCGGCGGAGATCGAACTTCGGCCCGAGCGCCGCTTTCGCCTTGTCGCGCAGACGATTGATCTCGAGACTGCCGACTTTGTAGCCACACGCCTGCCCCGGCATCGAGCAATAGCGGTCGACTTCCTTAGTGACCCCGGAGCGCGGATCGCCGTTGGTGTTGACGAACCAGTCGATCGCCTGGTCTCGGGTCCAACGCTTGGCGTGAAGGCCGGTGTCCACCACCAGCCGGCAGGCGCGGAAGCCCATCGACTGCAAATAGCCGAGCTCGCCGAGCGGATCGCCGTCATAGACCCCAAGCTCGTCGGCCAGCTGCTCGGCATAGAGCGCCCAGCCCTCGCTGTACGCATTGAACGCCAGCATCGAGCGGATGAGCGGCATGCGGTTGGCATAGTCGCCCTGCCAGACGTGGCCCGGAATGCCCTCGTGGTAGCAAAGCGTCGGCAGCGAGAATTTCGGCCATTCCGACGTGTCGCGCAGGTTGATGTAATATTGGCCCGGCACCTTGCCGTCGATCGACCCGGCCGCGGCGTATCCGCCCGGCGCTCCAGCCTCGATCGCCGGCGGAACGCGCTTGATGATCAGGCGGCCCGGAACCATCGTCGCGAACGCGCGCGGCAGGCGCGTGCGGACGTCGGCGATGCGGCCGTTGAGATAGGCCAGTAGCTGCGCTCGACCGGCATCGTCGTTCGGGAAGAGCTGCTTCGGGTCCTTGCCGAGCGCGCCCATGCGCTCGCCGACCGTTCCGCCGGTGATGCCCTGTTTCTGCATGATCGCTTCCATGCGCGACTGGATCTCTTTGACCTGGTCCATGCCGAGCTGATGGATTTCATCTGGCGAGCGAGTGGTCGTCGTGCCGGCCTGAAGCACCCAGCGGTAATAAGCGTCGCCGTCCTTGAAGTGCCACACGCCCGCGTCAGACTTGGCGGCCGCGCGGTGCTGCTTCAGCTCCTCGAGCTGGCGTTGAAGAGCGGGGATGACCTTGGTCGCCATCGACTGGGTGACGCGGTCGACCAATTTATCGTCGGTCAGCTTGGCTTCGCCCATCTTCTTTTTAAAGGTCGCGAGGACCGCTGAATTTTCGGCGCTTTCTGCAGCGCCGCCGCCGATAATCTTGAGCGTGCTGTCGAGGGTGAAGTCGGGGGCGATAACGCCGATCCCGCGATCGTGCTTCAGGCGCTCGGTCTCGCCGTCGATATTGCGGGCGTAGACGTCGACACGGTCGGCGAAGGCGAGCGCGTCGTCAGCGTTCGCGATCGTGTGACGGCTGTCGAGGAAGTCGGGAACGTCGATGTAGCTGCTGCCGAGTTGGTTCACGACATAGGGCGTGTTGCGGAAGCCGTTGTTGGGATCGAGCACGAGCGGATCGCCGAATGGGAATTCGTAGCCGCCCTGCGCCAGCTCATGCGCCTGCAGCGCAACTGCGCCGTTGAGCTTATCCGGCTGTGAGAGGTCGGCGAGGTCGAGCGCTTTCAGCTTGGTGAGCCGATCCCCGATGTTCTTCTTGCGCGTTTCGAAACCGGCCGGCGTCTGGTCTTGCCATTGGTGATTGAGTGCCGCGAACTTGTCCTTGGCGATGCCGAGGATCGTTGCGTTCTGCGGGTATTCCGCAAGCATCTCTTCGGCGAGACCCTGGAGGGTCTTGGCGAGGTCGCCGCCGCTGCCGGCCTGGCCCGACGGGCCCTTGGCCATCTTGCATCCTGCGAGCAGGCCTGCCGCCGCCGCCGTCCCCAGAAATTCACGCCTGCCCAGCATCGCCCTCTCCTTCTTGAGGGACGCGCTATAGACCGACGTCGTCTGTCGAACAGTGGATTTCGGCGAACATCTGGTTCTTGGCCGCCTAGTCGTTGGCGGCGATGAACTTCTCCACGACCGGCGCGATGCGTTCGCGCCACTTGCGGCCGTTGAAGATGCCGTAGTGCCCGACATCCTTGGCCATGAAATATTTCTTCTTTGGCGCAGGAAGCTTGGTCGCGATGTCGAGCGCGGCCTTGGTCTGGCCGATACCCGAGATGTCGTCGCGCTCGCCTTCGATGGCGAGGAGTGCCGTGTCTCGGATCGCGTCGGGTCGAACCAGCCGCCCGCGATGCTCGAGCTCGCCGTTGGGCAGCAGGTGGCGCTGGAACACGGTGTCGACCGTCTGCAGGTAGAATTCCGCGGTCATGTCGCAGACCGATCGATACTCGTCATAGAAATGCTGCGTCGACGCTGCGCTTTCGTCATCGCCGACGACCAGATGCTTGAACATCTCCCAGTGCGAAATAAGGTGCGAGCCGAGGTTCATCGTCATGAATCCAGCGAGCTGCAGAAAGCCCGGATAAACCTTCCGCCCTGCCCCCGGATAGATCATCGGCACGGTCGCGATCACGTTTTGCTCGAACCAGGCGAACGGCCGTTGCGTGGCCAGCGTATTGACCGCCGTCGGCGCTTTGCGCGTGTCGATCGGCCCGCCCATCATGGTCAGGCTCTTCGGCCGGTACGGGTTCCTGTCCTCGGCCATCAGCGCCGTCGCCGCGAAGGCCGGAACGGAGGGCTGGCATACCGCAAGCAAATGCGGCCGTTCTTTGGTTTTGGTCCCGATTAGTTCCAGGAACTCGACGAGGTAATCGATATAATCGTCCAGATCGAAGGTGCCGTCTTTCGTCGGAACCAGCTTCGCGTCCCGCCAGTCGGTGATGTAGACGTCGCACGTTGGCAGAAGCCGCTCCACCGTCCCGCGCAGAAGCGTCGCATAGTGGCCGGACATCGGCGCGACGATCAACAGGTGCGGACCCTCGTCGTGTCCTTCGCGGTAAAAGTGCTTGAGTTGGCCGAAGGGTTTGCGGAGGAGGATCTCCTCGTGGACCGGCACATCCTTGCCGCGAATGTGGGTAGTCTCGATCCCGAACTCAGGCTTGCCGCGGGGAGCGGCCGCATGAGCGAAGACCTCGAGGCTGGCGGCCGCGATCGGGCCCATCGACGTATAGCCCCAAGGGTTTGCAGGGTTGTTCAGCCATCCGGCGCCCAGACCCGCGAGCTTGCTCGCACCTGCGAGAAAGCTCCGCTGCACTTCATAGGCGTCGTAAAGCATCGAACCTCATATCTACCCTCGTGAACCGAACGGATGTGGCCCTTGTTTGGTTCACTGGCAAGGCAATGTTGCGCCGCAAAAGGACTAGGCTGTGGAAAAGCCGGGCGTCAGATCAGCTTGGTGATGATCAGCGAGACATTGTCTGGAGCGCCGCGTTCGAGGACTTTGGCAAGTAGCCGGTCGGCAATCTCCTCAAGCGAGCCGGTTCGGAGTTCCAGCGCCAGTTCCTGGTCGTCCACCACGCGGGTCAGGCCGTCGCTTGCGACGATGTAGTGATCGCCGCGCAACGCTTCACCCGCGATAACCTCGACGTCGACCATCTCGCGGACCCCGACGGCCCTGGTGATGACGTTGGAGTTCGCATGGCCTTCCGCCTCGTCGGGCCGCAGCATCCCGGCGTCGACCAGATCCTGGACCAGGCTGTGGTCGCGCGACAGCCGGATCAGCCCGTCGTCGCGGAAGCGATAGGCGCGGCTGTCGCCGGCCCAGAAACAACGGAACTCATCGCCCTCAACCGCGACTCCGACTACCGTCGTTCCGATGGTCCGATCGCTGCCGTTGGCGCGTGCGAGCCCGATCAACTGGGCATTCACCTCGTGAAGAACGTGGACGGCATTGCCGACGAAGCTGTCGAGGTTCGGCCCGTGCGGCAGGTTCCGAAGCGCGTCCACAACCATTGCGCTGGCGACTTCGCCGGCATCGTGGCCGCCCATACCGTCGGCAACGACCCACAAGCCCGCGTCGGTATCGGCGAGCAGCGAATCCTCATTGATCTGACGCTTGAGACCGACATGCGTACGGCTCACGCACTCGAAACGCATTGGCCCCCCTTGCGAATCCTCAGAGACCACTACACTAGCAATCGCTTAACGTCTGTGCGATTTCCTTTTTCGTAACGAATGTCGAGAGGGGGCACCTCGACCGATGAATAAAGCGTACAGCAACAAAGCGTTACCCATGGGTACAGTGCTGCGTGAGTGGCG
>Ga0268266_10001996_pt1 | contig 22830 bp, 25 predicted proteins | sample KBSS13metaG_FD_190356 | JGI IMG/M metagenome (GOLD analysis project Ga0268266, IMG submission 190356) | Switchgrass rhizosphere microbial communities from Kellogg Biological Station, Michigan, USA - KBS S1-3 metaG (SPAdes) (version 2) | ecosystem: Host-associated > Plants > Roots > Rhizosphere... | reverse complement strand
TTACCAACAAAGTGCCGGAGATGCTTTTGCGCTGGGTCTATGTCCGGAAGGACGGCAGCTACGAACTCCCTACCCCAGCGCAACCCATCACCGCCACTAACCTTCCGATCGAAGCGCCGAACCTCAAGGCCCTCTGCATCGACACCAGCTTCGACAACTCGCTGCAGCAGGTGGCGGACGTCTCGTTCCACCTGACGCCGCGGACGCTCGCCACCGAATTGCGCAAGCTGCAGAAGCGGGTGCCGATCCTCCTGCACCACCTGAAGCCCCCCTGCGTGCAGCGGATCAAAGAGGAAGTCCGCCAGCTCGGCCACCCGGACGTCGAGTTCCTCGAGCAGGGCAGGGAATACAAGTTCTAGCGATCGGAAGTCGAGGCGCCCCCAAATGTGGTACCTTTTCTAGGGTGGTGCACCCCTTGGAAAATCTGTTCTCCCGCCGCCGGCGCGCCCTGGAATCCGCCGGCCAGCAGAGCCTTCTCGACTTCCTCCCCGAGGTCCCCGAGGCGATCGATCCCCAGCCCGAGCCGTACCGGCCGCCGCCCGCTCCGCGCCGGCCCGGGCCGCCGATGCGCGTCGGCGTCCTGGGCTCGGGGAGCGGCGGCAACGCGGTCGTCCTCGAATCCGGGCCGCACCGGCTGCTGATCGACGCCGGGTTCTCCTGCAAGGAGATCGTCAAGCGGATGCAGGCGCTCGACTTCGATCCCAAGACGCTGGGCGGGCTGATCCTCACCCACGAGCACCAGGACCACTGCAAGGGCGCGCGCCGCCTCCTCAACCGCTTCAAGCTGCCGGTCTACGGCACCGCCGGCACCCTGGCGAGCGCCGGCCTGCGCACCGAGGCGGCGAAGTCCGGCGGCGAGCTCCGCTCCGGCGATCACCGCGAGATCGCGGGGTTCGTCGTCGAGCCGTTCATGATCCCCCACGACGCCAGCGAGCCGGTCGGCTTCGTGGTCGAGGACCCCTGCGGCCGGCGGGTCGGCCTGGTCGCCGACGTCGGCTGCCGCACCAGCCTCGCCTGGGGGCGGCTGCGCGACCTCGACGTGCTGATCATCGAGACCAACCACGATCTCGACATGCTGCGCAACGGGCCGTATCCTTGGGCCCTGAAGCAGCGGGTGGCCGGCCGCCACGGCCACCTGTCGAACCGGGAGGCCGCCGAAGGCCTCCCCGAGCTGGTCGGCGACCGGCTGCGCTGGGTGGTGCTCTACCACATCTCCCGCACCAACAACCTCCCCGCCCTGGCCGCCGCCGCGATCGGCGAGGCGCTGGACCGGGAGGGGTGCCCGGCGCAGATGGCGGTCACCAAACAGGACCATCCGACCCCCTGGCTGGAGGTAACATGATTATGAAGGTAATACTGTGAAGGCACGAGTGACGGTCTATCCGCGCCGCGAGATCCTGGACCCGCAGGGCAAGGCGATCCGCGACGCGCTGTCCCGCGTCGGTTTTTCGGGCGTCGACGACGTCCGCGCCGGCAAGAGCTTCGAGATCTCCCTGGGGTCCGACGACCCCGAGACGGCCCGCCGGCAGCTCCGCGACATGTGCGAGAAGCTGCTCGCCAACACCGTGGTCGAGGACTACGCGGTCGAGCTCCTCGACGGCGACGCGGGAGTCCGTCCGTGAAGGCGGGCGTCGTCGTCTTCCCCGGCAGCAACTGCGACCACGACGTCTACCACGTCCTCAAGCACGTGCTCGGCCAGGAGACCAGTTTTCTCTGGCACCAGGACGACGACCTCCAGGGGAGCGATCTCGTGGTGCTCCCCGGCGGCTTCGCGTACGGCGACTACCTGCGCGCCGGCGCTCTCGCCGCCCTCTCGCCGGTGATGGGCGCGGTCCGGCGCCACGCCGAGGCCGGCGGGCTGGTGCTCGGCATCTGCAACGGCTTTCAGGTGCTGCTCGAGGCGGGCCTGCTCCCGGGTGCCATGCGCCGCAATCAGAATCTCCGGTTCCTCTGCCGGGACGTCTACCTGAAGACCGAGCGGAACGATCTGCCGTTCACCTGGAAGCTCCCGGCGGGGAAAGTGATGCGGATCCCGATCGCCCACGGCGAGGGGAACTACGAGGACTCCCCCGAGCGGCTCGACGCCCTGGAGGCCAACGGCCAGGTCGTCTTCCGCTACGTGACGCCGGAGGGCGCGCGGGCGGACGACGATCCACAATGGAACCCCAACGGCGCGGCGCGGGGGATCGCCGGCATCTGCAACCCCGGGGGGAACGTCCTCGGCATGATGCCCCACCCGGAGCGCTGCTCCGAGCCGATCCTCGGCAACACCGACGGCCTCGCCCTGTTGGCGAGCGCGGTGGAGGCGGGGAGCCGGGTCCTTCTGGAGACTGCCCGATGACGGTGCTGCAGGAGCCCCTGGTCAGCGCGGAGACCGCCCGCTCGATCGGTCTCAACCGTGAGGAGTTCGAGCGGCTGAAGAAGATCCTCGGCCGCGAGCCCAACTGGACCGAGCTCGGCATCACCTCCGCCCTGTGGAGCGAGCACTGCTCCTACAAGTCCTCCAAGATCTACCTGCGGGAGTTCCCGACCGAGGGGCCGCACGTCGTCCAGGGGCCGGGCGAGAACGCCGGCGTGGTCGACATCGGCTACGGCTGGGTCGCGGTGTTCAAGATGGAGTCGCACAACCACCCGAGCTTCATCGAGCCCTACCAGGGATCGATGACCGGCGTCGGCGGGATCCTGCGCGACATCTTCACCATGGGCGCCCGCCCGATCGCCTGCATGGACGCCCTGCGCTTCGGCGAGATCGACGCGCCCCGCATGCGCTCGCTGATCGACGGCGTGGTGCGCGGCGTCGGCGACTACGGCAACTGCATGGGCATCCCCACCGTCGGCGGCGAGACCGGCTTCCACCGCTGCTACAACGGCAACATCCTGGTCAACGCCTTCGCCCTCGGCATCGCCCGGCACGACGAGGTCTTCCACGCCCGGGCGAGCGGCGCCGGCAATCCGCTCCTCTACGTGGGGAGCCGCACCGGGCGGGACGGCATCCACGGCGCCACCATGGCCTCCGAGTCGTTCGACGCCGAGAGCGAGCAGAAGCGGCCGACCGTGCAGGTGGGCGATCCGTTCACCGAGAAGATCCTCCTCGAGGCCTGCCTGGAGGCGATGCGCACCGGCGCGATCGTGGCGATCCAGGACATGGGCGCCGCCGGGCTGACCAGCTCGACCTTCGAGATGGCGGGGCGCGGCGGCACGGGCCTCCGACTCGACCTCGACCACGTGCCCCTGCGCCAGCCGGGCCTCACCCCCTACGAGATGATGCTCTCCGAGTCGCAGGAGCGGATGGTGCTGGTGGCGAAGAAGGGGCGCGAGGAGGAGCTCGAGCAGGTCTTCCGCCGCTGGGGCTTGGAGGTGGCGAAGATCGGCGAGGTGACGGACACCGGCCACGCCGTCCTCCTCTGGCACGGCGGGACGGCGGCCGACATCCCGATCCGCCCGCTCACCGAGGAGGCGCCCGTCTACCGCCGGCCGGTGGCCGAGCCGTCCGACCTCGCCGAGCGCTGGCGCGCCCCCGAGGTGCCGCAGCCGGCCGATCCGCGGCAGGCGCTCGAGCGTCTGCTCGCCACTCCGGAGTTCGCCAGCAAGGCCTGGATCACCACCCAGTACGACCATACCGTGCGCACCAACACCGTGCAGGGCCCGGGCGGCGACGCCGCGGTGCTGCTGCTCAAGGGGACGCCGGCCGGCCTCGCCATGACCTGCGACGTCAACCCGGTCTACTGCTACTTCGACCCCCGCCGCGGCGGCGCCCAGGCGGTGGCCGAGGCGATGCGCAACCTCGCCTGCGTCGGCGCCGAGCCGGTCGGCCTCACCGACTGCCTCAATTTCGGCAACCCCGAGCGGCCGGAGGTCTCCTGGCAGTTCCGCGAGGCGATCCGCGGCATCTCCGAGGCCTGCCGCGCGTTCGGCGTGCCGGTGATCTCCGGCAACGTCTCCTTCTACAACGAGACCGAGGGGGCGTCGATCTATCCGACCCCGGCGGTCGCCATGGTCGGCGTCATCCCGGACCTCGCGGGCGTGCCCGAGGCGTCGTTCCGGAACGCCGGGGACCGCATCGTCCTCCTCGGCGAGGACCGCTCCGAATTCGGCGGCTCGGCCTATCTGCGGCTGCTCCACGACCTCGAGCAGGGGCGGCCGCCGGCGGTGGATCTCGACGCCGAGCTGCGCCTCGCCCGCCTCCTGCGCTCGCTGGTCGCCAGGGGGCTCCTCAGCACGGCGCACGACCTGTCGGAAGGCGGGTTCCTGATCTCGCTGGCCGAGGCGTGCTTCAGCCGCCTCCTGGGAGCCCGGGTGGAGGTCCCCCTCGCGGGGGCGGATCTCTTCTCGGAGTCCCAGGGCCGGGCGATCGTCGCCTGCGCCGCCGCCGCGCTCGGCCCGGTGCTCCGGGCGGCGGAGGAGGCGGGGGTGCCGGCCCGCGAGATCGGCGAGGTCGGCGGGGACGTCCTGGAGGTGCGGTCGGCGGGGGAGACGTTCAGGGCTCCCGTCGCCGGCCTGCACGAGATCTGGTCGACGGCCCTGCCGAAGGCGCTGGGGCTGTAGGTAGGAGATTGTGCGAGAATTTAGCGGCTCGATCTTTCGTTAACAGCAAGTGGAGACCTGGATGGCGGGCAGAGCCGTCCGGGTCTCAAGTGTTTTCGGTCCGAACGCCCGATCCATGACCTGGGGATGAATCTTTCATGTGTGGAATCTTCGGCATCGAAGGCTGTGACGACGCGGCCAACCTGACCTACCTGGGCCTCTACGCCCTCCAGCATCGCGGCCAGGAGAGCACCGGCATGGTCTCCTGGGACGGTCTGCAGCTCCACCTGGAGCGGGGCATGGGGCACGTCTCCGACATCTTCAAGGAGAAGGTGATCGCCCGTCTGCCCGGCCGCCGGGCGATCGGCCACACCCGCTACTCGACCGCCGGGTCGAGCGTCGTGGCCAACGCGCAGCCGATCGCGGTGAAGACCTCGATGGGGCCGGTCAGCATCGTCCACAACGGCAATCTGGTGAACCCGAACGGCATCCGCGAGCGCCTGGAGCTCGAGGGCTCGATCTTCCAGACCACCAGCGACACCGAGGTCATCCTTCACCTGATGGCGCGCAAGCCGAGCGCGGACATCGTCGAATCCTTCATCGCCGCCCTGGAAGAGGTGCGCGGAGCGTACTCGCTGCTGCTGGTGACGGATACCTGCCTGATCGCCGCCCGCGACCCCAACGGCTTCCGGCCACTGGTCCTCGGCGATCTTGACGGCTGCCCGTGCTTCGCCTCCGAGACCTGCGCCTTCGATCTGCTGGGCGCGCGGCTGGTGCGCGAGCTGGAACCGGGGGAGGTGGTGGTGGCGCGCAATGGGCGGGTCGAGAGCTACCGCCTGCCGCAGCGCGCCGAGCCTACCCGCTGCATCTTCGAGCACGTCTACTTCGCCCGCCCGGACAGCCGGCTGTTCGGCGACTCGGTGGCCCAGACCCGGCTGCGGATGGGTGCGCGCCTGGCCCGCGAGGCGCCGGCGGCGGCGGACATCGTCGTGCCGGTGCCCGACAGCGGCCTCTACGCCGGTATGGGGTACAGCCGCGAGTCGGGCCTGCCGCTCGAGTTCGGCATCACCCGTAATCACTATGTGGGGCGGACGTTCATCGAGCCCAAGCAGTCGATCCGCAACTTCGGGGTGAAGATCAAGCTCAACCCGGTCAAGGAGCTGCTGACGGGCAAGCGGGTCGTGCTGCTGGACGACTCGATCGTGCGCGGCACGACCTCGCGCAAGATCGTGCGGATGATCCGCGAGGCAGGGGCGGCCGAGGTGCACCTGCGCATCTCCGCGCCGCCGACCGAATGGCCCTGCCACTACGGGATCGACACCCCGAACCGCAACGAGCTGATCGCCGCGCACCACAGCCTCGAGGAGATCCGCGGCTACGTCGAGGCGGACAGCCTCGCCTACCTGTCGCTCGACGGCATGCTCGGCTCCGTCAGCGGCCCGCGCGACAGCTACTGCACCGCCTGCTGGACCGGCGACTACCGGGTCGTCCCCGAAGACCGCCGTCAGGCCGAGCTGTTTCCGATCCGGGCGGAGGGGGAGTAGGATTTCGGAAGGGGGATCGCCAATGAAGGCTTATCGCGTAGAAACGACCGTAGGTGAGGACAAGAGCCTGCGGCTCGAGCAGGTTCCTTTCCGGGCTGGCGATGCCGTTGAGGTCATTGTGCTCGCGGCACCGGAACGACGCATGACCGAGAGCCCGTATCCGCTACGTGGGACGCCCATCCGCTATGACGATCCGATGGAGCCGGTCGCCGAGTAGTAGGGCCGAAGCGGCGTTCGTATCGTATACTAGCGACATGGCTACCGGATCGACGCAACCCCGTTTCAGCAAGGAAGAGTTCGCCCGGCGCGGCGACGAGATCTATGACCGCGACGTCCTCCCGAAGCTGAAGCCTGAAGACACCGGTAAATTCATCGCCATTGATGTCGAGACGGCGGATTACGAGCTGGCCGCGGACGAGCTGAGTGCCGCGGATGGCGTGTGTGCTCGTCACCCTGAAGCGCAACTCTGGCTCCGGCGGGTCGGTTCACGGCATCTCTACCGCTTTGGATACCACCGCAAGACGGCTTAGCCCTCCGTGATCAACGGGATCGTCAACTCCAAGCTGGAGCCCACCGTTCGCCTCTCGATCCGAGGGCCGGAGGGGGATACCGCTGCTGAGGCTGTCGTCGATACCGGATTCAATGGGTCTTTGAGTCTGCCATTCACGCTGATTGCGGAATTGGGTCTCCGCCTCAGGACTCAAGGTCGTGGTGTGCTCGCCGACGGAACTGAGAAATCCTTCGCTGTCTATGAAGCCTTGATCCTCTGAGATGGCCGGCTGTTGCGCATTCCTGTCGGGGAGATTGAAAACACCCCTCTTCTTGGTATGAGTCTGTTGTACGGCAGTGAGCTGGCCATTCAGGTTATCGAAGGAGGGGAAGTTGCTATTCGGGAGCTGGGCTCTTCCTGACTCGTTCCTGAACGGCGTTCCTCAAGTTGCCTGTCTGGGCTAGACTCCTGCCGTTTTGAGCGGCTCAGTCGACATCGCGGCAGTCCGGGAGTACCTGCTCGGTCTCCAGGACCGCATCTGCGCCGCCTTGGAGGCGGAGGATGGGTTGGCGCGCTTCGCCGAGGATGCCTGGCAGCGGCCGGGCGGCGGCGGAGGGCGGTCGCGGGTGCTGGTAGACGGGGCCGTTTTCGAGCAGGCCGGGGTCGGCTTCTCTCACGTCTTCGGCCCGGGTCTCCCCCCTTCGGCCACCGCTCAGCGGCCGGATCTCGCCGGACGCTCCTTCGAGGCGGTCGGCGTCTCGCTCGTCTTCCATCCGCTCAACCCCTACGCCCCCACGACGCACATGAACGTGCGGTTCTTCCTCGCCGAGAAGGAAGGGCACGATCCGGTCTGGTGGTTCGGCGGCGGCTTCGATCTCACCCCCTACTACGGGTTCGAGGAGGACGCGATCCACTTCCACCGCGCCGCCCGCGCGGCCTGCGAGCCGTTCGGTCCGGAGGTCTATCCGCGGTACAAGAAGTGGTGCGACGAGTACTTCTTCCTCCGCCATCGTGAAGAGCCCCGTGGCATCGGCGGCCTGTTCTTCGACGACCTCCACGAATGGGGGTTCGACCGCACCTTCGCCTTCCTGCGCAGCGTCGGCGATGCCTTCTTGCAGGCCTATCTGCCGATCCTGCGCCGCCGCAAGGGCACCCCCTACGGCGAGCGGGAGCGCGATTTTCAGCTCTATCGCCGCGGGCGCTACGTCGAGTTCAACCTGGTCTGGGATCGCGGCACGCTCTTCGGATTGCAGAGCGGGGGGAGGACGGAGTCGATCCTCATGTCCCTGCCGCCGCTGGTGCGCTGGCGCTACGGCTGGAGCCCTGAGCCGGGGACGCCGGAGGCGCGGCTGTACGAGGAGTTCCTCCGGCCGCGGGATTGGGCGGACGGAGGCTAGGCCGTCCGCTACTCGTGCCGCTCGGCATGGATGCGTTTCAGGGCCTGTTCATAGGCGCTCCGCAGCCCCGTCTCCGCGATGAGCAGATCGTTCATCAGCCCTTTTGTGGAGTCCGACAAGCCCTGATTGACCAGGGAGGCCACCACGTCATCGGCAACTTTTTCGAGGCTCTTCTGGGACGTGTACACCCGGGAGAGAGCCGAGACCGTCTCGTACCGGATCTGGCCGAACGCGTTGGTGGCGAGAGCGGTCTGCCAGGCGGTGTCCTGGAGCATCGGCGAGCTGATGCCATGCCATCCCTCGACCTCGGTCAGGGAGCGGGCTCCCTTGAACGCTTCCGACAGGTGGCTGTGGTAGGGGAAGCTTCTCTCCACCCGGCCTGAGTTCTCCTGGATCTCCCGCTCAAAGTTTTCGAGGGCCTGGCTGGCCAGGCGCTGGTTGTCCCGGTTCTCTTTCCACTCGTTGATGGCCAGGGCGAGAAGGATGCTGAAGACGATCAGCGCGGATTCGAACAGGGCCTTCGACAGAAGCTCGCGGGACTTCGGCGCGGACTTTTCCCGATCCATGACGAACAATCTTAGAGGAAGTAGAAGGAAGAGTCGCGGGATGACATCACCTGAATCCAGGTAAGCTTCCCGCATGAGCCGTTTTTGGTGTCTTCTGACGCTTTGCACTCTCCCTTTGCTGGCGGGTTGCGGCGGCTCCGGGCCGGGCGGCATCCGCGGCACCGTGACCTACACGGGTCCGGACACCGACCGGCCGATCTCCATGCAGGGGGATCCGGCCTGCGCCGGTCTCTACCCGGAGCCGGTCGACAGCGAGGAGATCGTCCTCGAGGACGGCAAGCTCGCCAACGTCTTCGTCTACGTCAAGAGCGGTCTCGAGGGGAAGAGCTTTCCGGCGCCGGCGGAGAAGCGGCACCTCGACCAGCGCGGGTGTCTCTTCGTGCCGCACGTCCTGGGCGTTCAGGTCGGGCAGACGGTGGAGCTCGCCAATAGCGATACGACCTTCCACACCGTCCATGCCCTGCCGGCGTCCAACGCCGAGTCCAACGATCCTCAACCCCAGGGCACGCCGCCGGTCGACAGGAGGTTCGACAAGCCGGAGGTGATGGTGCCGCTGAGATGCGACATCCACCCCTGGATGGTCGCCTATGTCGGCGTCGTCCCCCACCCCTACTACGCGGTCAGCGGCGAGGACGGGGCCTTCTCGATCGCGAATCTTCCCCCGGGAAAATACACGCTGGAAGCTTGGCACGAGAAGCTGGGCACCCAGACGCGGCAGGTGACGGTCGCCCCCGGCCGGGCGGCGACGGTCGATTTCGACTTCAAGCCGAAGCCTTGAGGCTACTCCGGCCTCTGGAAGCGCAACTCCGGGTTGCGCTCCACTCGTCTGAGAAAAGAGGCGATCCCGTCGATCAGAGTGGCGGCGCAGGCCTGCTCGGCCTCGACCGCCTGCTGCCAGTAGCCGAGCGCGGCGAGAGCCTCGCGGTGGACCTGGCGCGAAGAGAAGATCTGGACGATCTGCTCAGCCAGGCGTTTGAGCTCTGCCATGCGCCCTTGCTCGGCGTAGAGCGAGGCGAGCTCGAGCGAGACGAGCGCGGTATCGAAGACCGCATCCATGAGAAGGAATCCGTCTCGCGCCTCGAGGAAGAGGCTCTCGGCCTGATCGGTCTGGCCGAGGCCGCGGGCAATCTTGCCTTCGATCCATTTGCGAGGATTCCGGAACCAGGGCTGAGGGAACTTCTGATAGAGCGGCCTGGCCTTGACCAGCAGTTTATGGGCGGTCATGAACTGACCGGTCTCGGTCAGATTGTCGATCAGGTTGTGCCAGGCGATGAGCCGCAGGCGCGGCTCACGGGTCGGGTCGATTAGATCAAGGGCCCGGTAGAGCAGCGCGATCCCCTTTTCTGGCTCGCCGGCGACGGCATGGACCGAGGACGTCCTGACCAGCGCCCGGCCGGCCCGGTGCGTCTCGCCAAATTCCAGAAAGATGATCATGGAGCGGCGCAGGAGACGCAACGCCTCGGGGAACCGGCCCTGCTTTATCAGGAGCGACGCCTTGAGATCGAGGACCAGAGCCTTCTCCATGGAGTCCCCCGTCCCGAGGCGGAGGAACGAGAAAGCGAAGTCGAACGCCTCTTCGGCTCCCCGAAGATCCGATCGGACCCGGCGCGAGTTTGCCACATAGGCCCAGGCGCGCGCCCGCAGGTCGTCCAGCGGCGCAGTTCCATAGGTGGAACCGTCCAGATAGTCCAGGACCTCGACGGCGAGCAGCGCCAGGCTTTCGCCGAGGGCCGGATCCTGAAAGTTCGCCTCCTGGCTCTCGTGCAGCAGGCGCTCGCAGAGACCCCAGGTTTGAAATCGGGGGCAGTTGCGGACGAGGAGGGTACGCCGCCCGGCGGGAACCTGCATGAGCTCCGCGTAGAGTCCCGGGGCCTCCGCTCGCTCCCGGGCGTAGGCGCCTTCAACGGGAGCCAGGGACCGGGAGGCGTTCGCCAGGACGGGATCGTAGTGAGTCGGAAGGGCCTGCCGGCGCTCGAAGGGGAGCACTTTGCTGGCCAGGGGGCTCGGCCGGAGGTGCAGAAGCCAGCGAAGCTTGTCCTGGCACTTCGAGCAGCTGGCGAGGTGCTTCAGGCATTTCGCCCTGACTTCCGGACATGCGGAGGCGGGCTCCTGGAGCAAGAGATCGTGGGGGTGGATTCTCACTGGCGCGGGCCCTCCCGGAACAAAAAAGAAAAAATAACCTCTCAATACAAGTGGTTGCTTCAGGCGGGCAAAACGGGACAAGAAGGGAGCACCAAGGGCGGTGCTCCCAGAATCTTTTACCCGGTTAGTGAGGGTCGCCGTTGGGGTCCAACTGGCTCGCGACCTTGGAGTGCGGAGACTTCGCCGCATGCGACGGGCTCCAGGAGAAAAGGGAGGATATCCAGCCGGCGAACAGGGTGAGCGCGCCAGCCTCCCGGTCCGTGGGCCTCGTGGGATGACCCAGAGGGAAGGCACTCAGGCTTCCTGCTGTTAATGAAGAAATAATCAATGAGGCGATGGCGAATCGGATCTTACGGGACATTTCCTCTCCCTCCTGACAGTCTCTCGAGTATCCTTTGTAGCTACCCAAGGACTGCTGATTGACTTTTGAGCTCTCCGCCTCTTGATGTAAGGGAAATCCTCCGCGCCTGGCCCGTGGCAAGGCCAGCCGGGAAGAATAAAGCCCATTATCTAGCATTTGTTGCGGGAATTGAACATTCCCGCGATTTTCGAGGCGTTCCGTCGTGTGGCTACCGCAGGCCCCGGCCCCGCAGAAACTCCGCCATCAGCTCCCAGAGCCGCTCTTTGCGATCGGTCAGGCGGTGATCTCCATCGGCGAAAAGATGGAGCTCAATCTCCTGGAAGGAGCAGTGGGTGGTGAAGTCGAGGACGCTTCTCCAGGAGACGGAGGTGTCGAGCTTCCCCTGGAGGAGGAGGGCGGGTGTCCGGTAGCGGGCGAGCAGGGTCTCGGCGGGGTGGGCGCGGAGGTCTTCGATCAGCGCCCAACTCAGCTCGCAGGAGACGAGGTCGTTCTGGAAGTGGATCCTCCCCGTCTCCTCCCAGGCGCGGGCCCTCTCGGCTCCGGCCCAGGCGAGGAGCCCCTTCTCCAGCTCGAGCGCCGGGGCGATGTGGAGGCCCGCCACGATCTCCTCCGGATGAAGGGCCGAGTACCAGAGCGCCGTCCCGCCGCCCATCGAGGAGCCGATCAGGATCAGCCGCCCGAAGCCCCGGTCGCGCAGGAAGGCGTGGACCCGCCCTACATCTTCCAGGTTGCGCGTCAGGGTGAGGCCGGCCATCTCGCCGCCGGAGAGGCCGTGCCCCTGGAAGTCGAAGGAGCAGAAGCCGAGGCCCGCCGCGAGCGCTCGCCCGCGGAAGAACTCCGCCTTCTCCCCGGACTGCTCGGAGCCGAAGCCGTGGAGATAGAGGATGCAGGGTCGGTCCGGGCCGGCGGGAGGCGAATCGAAACGCACGGCGAGGTGGGAGACCTCGCGGCCGTCCTCGAGAATGGGGAGCCTCTCCATGGCGGCCCTGGACTGTGACACCGGCCGGCTCCCCGAGGCAAGAGGTGCTATCCTCCTGCCGCAACTTTTTTGATGGGGTCCTGGCCCCCGGGAGGCGATACGACAGATGGGAAACGGCGATCGTCGCGAGATCGCGGGCTGGCACAGCCCGAGCCTGGGGCAGCACATGCCCATCGTCTCCTACGGCCACTGGGGGCACCCGCTGCTGCTCTTCCCCACGGCCGCCGCGGACTTTCTGGAGAACGAGCGCTTCGGGCTGATCGGGGCGGTTCAGCCGGCCCTCGACGCCGGCCGGGTGCGGGTCTTCTCGATCAACAGCATCAACAACCAGGCCTGGATGGACCGCAGCCTGCCGGTCCCCGAGCAGGCGCGGCGGCAAGCCCTCTACGCCCGCTACGTGGAGGAGGAGGTCGTCCCCTTCATCCGCCAGGTCTGCCAGTCGTCCGACCTCCGCATCGCGACCTCGGGAGCGAGCTTCGGCGCCTTCCACGCCGCCAACACGCTGTTCCGCCGGCCGGACCTGTTCGACGGCGTCATCGCGATGAGCGGCTTCTACGACCTCGGGCCGGACTATCTGCGCGGGTATGGCGACGACAACTGCTATTTCAACAATCCGGCCTCGTATCTGCCCAACATGGAAGGGCACTTCCTCGACCTGCTGCGGACCGCCAGGATCCAGATCCTGACCGGGCAGGGGGACTACGAGGCTCCGGACGCCTCTCGGCAGCTCGCGGAGATCCTCTCCCGCAAGGGCATTCCGCACACCTTGGACCTCTGGGGGTACGACATACCCCACGACTGGCCCTCGTGGCGCAAGATGCTCCCCTATGGGATCGACCAGATGGGCTGGTGATTCGTGGCCGCGCCCCTGCCGCCAGACATCCAGGAGATTCTGCTGGCGCTCGACGACAGCGATCGCCGGGCCGGGTTGCTGATCGCCGGTCTGGACGACGAGCGGTTCAACTGGCGGCCGGACGAGCGGTCATGGAGCGTCGCGCAGTGTCTGGATCACCTCAACGTCGCGAACCGCGCCTATCTCGGCCCGATGCGCGCGGCGCTGGAGCGGGCCCGGCGGGAGGGCCGGGTCCGGCGGGGCGCCATCCGGCCCGGTTTCCTGGGGCGGTGGTTCGTGGCCACCCTGGAGCCGCCGCCGAAGCGCAGGCTTCCCGCGCCGAAGAAGATCGTCCCCGCCGCGCGCAAGGGCCGGGACGAGGTGAGCGGCGAGTGGCGGCGGGTTCAGGCCGAGGTGAGAGACCTCCTGCGGGCGGGCGCGGAACAGGACCTCAACGGAGTCCGGTTCGTGAACCCGTTCCTCTCGCTGATCCGCTTCAGCCTCGGCACCGGTTTCCAGGTGATCGCGGCGCACGAGCGCCGGCATCTCTGGCAGGCGGAACGGGTCATGGCGAACCCGCGGTTCCCCTGAGCGGGCTCCACCCGGCGTGCAATCCCCTGCCGTTCGGGTTAGACTTGCCGCGCGGCGGCGCCCGACGGCGCTCCGATCGCGAGTTTTCTCCATGAATAGAATCTCTTACATACTTTCCACCGCGGCCCGCGGGGTGCGCTCTTGAACGCCGGCACGGTCGAGGAGAGGCCTCTTCCCATCGCGGCGCGCGACTTCTGGGAGATGACCAAGCCGGGCATCACCCTGATGGTGGTGCTCACCGCCGGCCTGGGATTCCTGCTCGCCGAGCGCGACTCCTTCTCGTTTCTCCTGCTGGTCCATACCCTGCTCGGCACCGCGCTCGTCTCGGCCGGCGCCTCGGTCCTCAATCAGTTCCTCGAGCGCGACACCGACGCCCTGATGCGGCGCACCGCCGTCCGGCCGCTGCCGATGGGGCGGATGGACCCCGACGTGGCGCTCCTCTATGGCGTGGTGCTCGCCATCGCGGGCCTCGCCGAGCTCGCCCTGGGGACGAACCTGCTGACCGCCCTGCTCGGCGCCGCGGCGCTCGTCGGCTACGTTTTCGTCTACACGCCGCTGAAGCGGATCAGCTCCTTCGCCACCGTGATCGGCGCCATTCCGGGCGCGATCCCGCCGATGATGGGCTGGAGCGCCGTCCGCAACGAGCTCGACCTCGCCGCCTGGGTGCTGTTCGGCATCCTCTTCTTCTGGCAGCTCCCGCACTTCCTCGCCATCGCCTGGCTCTGCCGCGAGGACTACGCCCGCGGCGGCTTCCCCATGCTGCCGGTGCTCGATCCCGAGGGGACCCGCACGGGCCGGCAGGCGATCCTCTACGGGGCGGCCCTGGTGCCCATCTCGCTCCTCCCTTCGCTGCTCGGTCTGATGGGCACCGTCTACTTCGTGGGCGCGCTCGCCTTCGGGCTGATCTATCTGGGATTCTCCTTCGGCTTCGCCTCCGTGCGGTCGAATCCCGGGGCGCGGCGCCTGATGTTCGCCTCCCTGCTCTACTTCCCGGCGCTGCTGCTGATCATGCTGCTCGACCGGGCGGTCTCCTAGGGAAAGTGTCCGGCCAGACCGGAAGCACGGCGGCCACGGCGGCCGTGGAGGGGCGCGGCGTGCGGTTCTCGTATCCCGCCAAACGTTCCGCCAGGCGGCGCGGCGGTCCGGTGCCGCCGGCGCTGGCGGGGGTCGACTTCCAGGTGGCGGCGGGGGAGATCTTCGGCTTCCTCGGACCCAACGGCGGCGGCAAGACCACCCTGTTCCGCATCCTCGCGACGCTGGCCCGGCCGGAGAGCGGCACGGTCCGCGTCTTCGGCGCCGACCTCGCCACGCAGGCGCGGGAGGTCCGCCGCCGGCTCGGCGTCGTCTTCCAGAGCCCTAGCCTCGATCTCCAGCTCACCGTCCGCGAGAACCTCGTCCACCAGGGGCATCTCCATGGCCTCGCCGGCCGGGATCTCGCCGCCCGGATCGCCGACGGCCTCGAGCGCTTCGGCCTGACCGAGCGGGTGGATCAGCGGACGGCGGAGCTTTCGGGGGGGCTGCGCCGGCGGGTGGAGATCGCCAAGGCGCTGCTTCACGCGCCGCGCCTCCTGCTGCTCGACGAGCCCAGCACCGGGCTCGACCCGGGCGCGCGGCACGATCTCTGGGAGACGCTGGAGTCGCTGCGGAGCCAGGGGGTGACGGTGCTGCTCACCACCCACTTCATGGAAGAGGGGGACCGCTGCGACCGGCTGGTTCTGCTCAGCCGGGGGACGATCGTGGCCGAGGGGACGCCGGCGGCGCTCAAGGAGGAGATCGGCGGCGATGTGATCACCCTCACCGGCCGCGACCCGCAGGCGCTCGCGCGCGACCTCGCGGCGCTTCACCCCGAGCTCGCGCCGGTCGTGCAGGACGGCGCCGTGCGCCTGGAGCGCGAGCGCGGCCACGAGCTCGCGGCTCGCCTCGCGGAAGCGCTGCCGGGGCGGATCGAGTCGGTCACCGTGGCGCGGCCGAGCCTGGAGGACGTCTTCCTTCGCCGCACCGGTCATCGGCTTTTTGACGAAGGGGAGGAAGCCCCGTGACCGGCCTCGCCGCCGCGACCCTCTGGCGCCGCGAGCTGACGCGGTTCTTCCGCCAGCCCAGCCGCATCGCCGGCGCGGTCGGCACGCCGCTGATCTTCTGGCTCCTGCTCGGCAGCGGCCTCTCCGGCTCCTTCCGGCTGCCCGGCGGGCCGGCGGGTCTGAGCTACTTCCAATACTTCTTTCCCGGCACCATCGTCCTCGTGCTGCTCTTCGCCGCCATCTTCTCGAACATCTCGGTGATCGAGGACCGCCACCAGGGGTTCCTGCAGGGGGTGCTGGTGGCCCCGGTCTCGCGCTCCACCCTGGTAGCAGGCAAGGTGCTCGGCGGCGCGACCCTGGCCTGGATTCAGGGCGTGGTGTTCCTGGCGCTGGCGCCGCTCTCCGGGGTCCATCTGACGGCGGGTTCGGCGCTGGCGGCCGTGGGGATCCTGGCGGTGCTGGCCCTGTCGCTGACCGCCCTGGGCTTCGCCTTCGCCTGGAAGCTCGACTCGGTCCAGGGGTTCCATGCCATCATGAACGTCGTGCTCATGCCCATGTGGCTGCTCTCCGGCGCTTTCTTTCCCGTCAGCGGCGCGCCCTTCTGGCTCGGCGCGCTGATGCGGCTGAACCCGTTGACCTACGGCGTCGCCGCCCTGCGCGGGGTGCTCTATGGGCCGGCTACCGCGCCCGGCCTGCCCGGGCCGGCGGTGTCGCTCGCGGTGACGCTCGCCATGGGGCTCGCCGCCTTCGCCGCCGGGCTGCTGGCGACCCGCGGCGGGAGGGTCGACTGATGGCTCTTTCCTCCGGCCTGCGCCGCGGCCTGATCTGGGCCCTGCTGGTGGCCGCCCTGGTGGTGGTGGTCACCGCGACCGCCCTCGACCGGCTGGGGCGCACCGAGCCGCCGCCGGTGCTCGATCCCGCGCCCGCCTTCACGCTGACCAACCGCGACGGCCGCACGGTCCGCCTCCAGGATCTCGCCGGCCATCCGTGGATCGCCGACTTCATCTTCACCCGCTGCCCTGCCTCGTGTCCCATGATGACGGCGCGGATGGCGCGGCTGAACCGCGAGCTGCCGGACGACCTCGCGGTGCGGCTGGTCTCCATCTCGGTCGATCCGGAGCACGACATCCCCCAGGTGCTCCAGCGCTACGCCGAGTCGTACAAGGCTCCGGACCGCTGGCTCTTCCTGACCGGCGGCAAGGAGGAGATCTACCAGCTCTCCCGGAAGGGGTTCAAGCTGGGGATCGAGATCCCTCCGCCCTCGGGCCCCGGAGGCCCGCCGGTCGAGCCCATCCTCCACAGCACCCGCTTCGTGCTGGTGGACGGCGAGGGGCGGATCCGCGGGTATTACGACGGCTTCGACGAGGATTCGATGAAGAAGCTGCGGCGGGATCTGGAGGCGGTGGGGGAGTAGGGAGGCGGGGTTCAGGTCGCGGTGCCGGGTTTTTTCCTCCACCCGGAAGGGGGGAGGTCAGGAGGGGGGCTTTGCGGAGTCCACGGGACCGCTCCTTGGCTGGGGCGGGCCCCCTCCTGACCTCCCCCTGAAGGGGGAGGAAAAAGGCTCCTACTACTTGGCTTTCTCTTCCACCACCCGCACCTCCCCGTTCCCCTTCGGGCCGGCCACCGTCTGCTTGCGGCCCGAGGGCCAGGTGACCTCGACGGCGTCGATCTTCGCGGCGCCCCCCAGGCCGAAGTAGAGCGGCAGCTCGCAGCTCTGCGAGAGATAGCCCGACTTGCCGTCGTTCCATTGCGTATAGGTCTTGCCGCCGGCCTTCACCTCGACCTTGGCGCCGATGGCGTCGCGGTTGGAGGCCGTCCCCCGCAGCCGGACCTTCAGATAGCGCAGGCCGGGCTTCTTCTGGGCGAGGTTGCTGATCAGCACCATCGGCTCGGAGTTGAAGTCGTTGGTCACGATGTCGAGGTCGCCGTCGCCGTCGAGATCGAGGATCGCCGAGGAGCGCGTGCCCAGCGCGCTCATCACCTGGACCTTGCCCGACCGGCCGGCGCAGGGCTTGGACGCCTGGTCCTCGCCGTCGCAGTCGAGCTCGATCATCAGCTCGTGGGTCCGCCCCCCACGGCGGGGCTCGACGCCGAGGATGAACTCGCTGTCGCGGAAGATCTTGCCGCCATCGTTCAGCCGCAGGGCGTTGATGCCGTAGCGGAAGGGGAAATTCATGCTGGCGGTGATGAAGAGGTCCTGGTAGCCGTCGGCGTTGATGTCCCCCGTGCTCAGCCCCCAGGGCCAGTAATCCTCGACGTTCATCGCGTCCGAGACCTCCTCGAACTTGCCGCCGCCCAGGTTGTGGTAGAGAGAGTTGCCGAAGATGTTGTTGGCTCCCCCCTGGAGCTCGGCGTCCGACCACTGGATGTCCGACTTCCTGCTCTCCTCGTTCACGCCCACGGCCTTGCTCATGTCCGAGTGCATGTCGGTGATCATGACGTCGGCCCGGCCGTCATCGTCATAGTCGAAGATCTTGATCCCCATCGCGCCCCAGGAGGTCTTCGGGAAGTACCCGGCGGTCTTGTCCACGAACCGCTTACCCTGCTCGTTCTCGTAGAAGTGGTGGTCCCCCTGCATGTTGAGGACGTAGAGGTCCGGCCAGCCGTCCTCGTTGAAATCGGCGATCGTGGCGTCGCCGCTCCAGCTGCCGTCCTGCAGGCCGACCTCCTTGGAGACGTCCTTGAACCGGTGGTTGCCCAGGTTCCTGTAGAGGATGCTGAGCTCGGTGCGGTCCGGATGCAGATGGCCGGAGAACGCGTCCGTGAGGCCGATGTAGTAGCCGCCCCGGCCCACCGCGTTGGTGGTGTAGCGCCCGACGTTGGTGACGAAGAGGTCGAGCAGGCCGTCCTTGTCGAAGTCGAAGAAGACGGCGCCCGAGGAGTGGCCGACGTAGTCGAGCCCCGCCTCCCTGGAGACGTCCTGGAAGCGCCCCTTGCCGTCGTTCAGGAACAGGTGGTTCCCCTTGCGGACGGTGGTGACGAAGAGGTCCGCATCGCCGTCGTTGTCGACGTCGGCGAAGGAGGCCGCGACCGCGATCTGGTCCTTCAGGCCGACGCCGGCCTCGCCGGTGAGGTTGCGGAATTTGCCGTTCCCCAGGTTCTTCCAGAGCTGGCTCTCGCCGAGCTGGCTGACGAAATAGAGGTCGGGGAGCCCGTCGCCGTCCACGTCCGCCGCCGCGAGGCCGTTGCCGTGGTCGTAGTGGACCGCCTTGTAGTCGCGCCCACTGTCGTCGGTCCCCTGGTGGCGGAAGGTGATGCCGCTCTCCGGCAGGCGATCGGTGAACTGGAAGTCGTGAAAGGCCCCGATCTGCTTCGCGGCGGCGAGCTGCGCGGCCTTGCGCGCGGGCAGGGCGGCGACCCCCTCGTCGTACTCGGGGAAGTAGTAGACGTGGGGCCCGGAAGGCAGGTTGGGCTTGTGCTCCGCGGCCTGACCCGCCGGCACCTCGACGGCGTGCTTGTGCTCCATGGCCGGCTGAGCGGGCAGCGCCCCGCCCGACAGCAGCCCGATCGCGGCCAGGGCCGGCCCGGCGAGCCGGATTCCGCCGCGCCTGACATGGCGAAGATGTGGCCTCTTGCTCATGATGGTTTTCCTTCCTCCCTGTTCCCACGGGATCGGATCGGCCGGAAACGTTATCATCCTCCCGCCATGCCCGACATCCACGATCTGCCCGCGGTCAACGCGAGCCTGAACGCCCTCGCGGCCCTGCTCCTGGTGACCGGCTACATCCTGATCCGCAAGCGCCGGTGGGTCGCCCACCGCAACGTCATGACCGCGGCGCTCGCGTGCTCGGTCCTGTTCCTCACCTCGTACCTGATCTACCACGCCCACGTCGGCTCCGTCCGGTTCCCGGGCCAGGGGGCGGCGCGGACGGTCTATCTCACGATCCTGGCGACCCACACCGTGCTCGCGGCGGTAGTCCCCTTCCTCGCCGGCATCACCGTCTTCCGCGCCTGGCGCCGCCGCTACCCCCAGCACAAGCGGATCGCCCGTTGGACCCTCCCCATCTGGCTCTACGTGTCGGTGACCGGAGTGGTCGTCTACTGGATGCTCTACCGGATGGCCTGGTGATCGGCCTGGTGACCCATCCTTTCTTCCCCCGCCGCCGTACTTAGGAGTAGACTCGGGCCTTAATTTCAGAGGAGACTGAAAATGAAGAAGCTGGACGAAAACGTCAGCCGGAGAGACTTCGGAAAGCTGGCCCTCGCCGCGTTCGGCGGGGTGGTCGCCGGTTCGATGCTGGGCGGCAGCCTGCTGTCGGCGGGCGAGATGAAGGAAGGCGCCAAGGCCGACGCCCACGCCTGCTGCGGCCTGAACGCTTGCAAGGGGCAGGGCAAGGGCGCCGACAACGCCTGCGCGGGCCAGGGGAGCTGCTCCACAACCGAGGCTCACGGCTGCGCCGGCTCCAACGCCTGCAAGAACCAGGGCGGCGAGGGCGTCAACGCCTGCAAGGGGCAAGGGAGCTGCAACGTCCCCATCAAGGGGGACAACTGGAAGAAGGCGCGCGCCAACTACGAGGCGTCGATGAAGAAGGCCGGCAAGAAGTTCGGCGCGGCCCCGGCGACCTGCGGCTCGTAGGTCCTCGCGAGGTGTAATACCTCGCGATCCTGGATTGTTCTATAGGGCGGCCCTGTGGGGCCGCCCTGTTTTCCCACCCTGAGGAGTCGCACCATGCCCCTGCCCCGCCTCGGCTACGACAACCTGGGCCTCGGAGTCGGACTGCGGTCCACCCATTTCGACTACATCCTGAAGAACCAGCCGGAGGTGGACTGGTTCGAGGTCATCAGCGAGAACTTCATCGACTCCCAGGGGCGCCCCCGCTACGTGCTCCAGCAGATCGCCGAGCGCTATCCCGTCGTCATGCACGGCGTGTCGCTGTCGATCGGCTCGACCGATCCGCTCGACTTCGAGTACCTGGGCAAGCTCAAGCGGCTGGCCCGGGAGACCAACGCCCAGTGGATCTCCGATCACCTCTGCTGGACCGGCATCCTCGGCCGCAACACGCACGATCTGCTGCCGGTGCCGTTCACCGAGGCCACCCTGCGCCACGTCGTCGAGCGCGTCCGCACCCTCCAGGACTTCCTCGAGCGCCCGTTCGTGCTGGAGAACCCGAGCTCCTACATCACCTTCCAGGACTCGACCATGGACGAATGGGAGTTCATCTCCCGCATGGCCGAGGAGGCCGACTGCGGCCTGCTGCTCGACGTCAACAACGTCTACGTGTCGAGCTTCAATCACGACATGGACCCTGACCAGTTCATCCGCTCCCTGCCGCACGAGCGGATCGTGCAGTTCCACCTCGCCGGCCACGCCAACTACACGAAGTACATCATCGACACCCACGACAACCACGTCGTCGACCCCGTCTGGGATCTCTACCGCACCGCCCACCAGCTCACCGGCGGCGTCTCGACCCTGCTCGAGTGGGACGCCAACATCCCCCCCTTCCCGGTGGTGCACGCGGAGGTGCTCAAGGCCAAACGCTTCATGGGCGAGCACCTGGAGCCGGCGGCGGCCGCTCCCGAAACCGAGCCCGCCATGGCCCCTGGCGAAGGGGAGACCGTCTTCCACCCGCTTCATCAGATCCTGGCGGAGGTGGAGTGAGCGAGCGCGGTTCTTCCCGCTCCCTGGACGTGGTGCAGCGCTGGTTCCAGGCGGTGGTCACCCATCCGGACGGAGTGGAGGGGGGCGTCGAGTCCGAGGAGGCGCAGCGGCTGATCCGCCTCAACCGCTCCGAGCTGGAAGCGGTGATCGGGCGCTCGCGCAACCTCACCGCGGCCGAGCGGATGGGGATCTACGCCAACGCCTACTACGCCCGCCTGCTGGAGTGCCTGGCGTCCTTCTTCCCGGTGCTCCAGAAGGCGCTGGGCGAGGAGGTCTTCGAGGGCTTCGCCTTCGAGTACCTGCAGCACTACCCGTCGAAGAGCTACACCCTCGACCGCCTCGGCGAGAGCTTCGCGCGCTTCCTCGCGGAGACCCGCCCGGAGCCTGAAGAAGGGGAGGAGCCGGGGGCGGTGGGGTGGCCCGACTTCCTGATCGACCTCACGGTCTTCGAGTGGAACCTCAACCAGGTCTTCGACGGCCCCGGCGTCGAGGGGAAGCCGCTGCTGACTGCGGAGCGGCTGCAATCGTTCCCGGCGGAGCGCTTCGCCGAGGCGCGGCTGGTGCCGGTGCCCTGCCTGCGGCTGCTCGCCTTCCGCTTCCCGGTCAACGCCTACTACACCGCGGCGCGCCACGCCGGCGAGGGGAAGGAGGCGCCGATCCCCGACCCCGCGCCCGAATACGTCGCGCTCACCCGCCGCGACTTCGTGGTGCGGCGCTTTCCGCTCAACGCCGCCCAGCATGCCCTGCTGGAGAAGATCCTCGTCGGCGCCCCCGTCGGCGAGGCGATCGCCGCCGCCGCGGAGATCAGCGGCCTCGACGACGAGGCCCTCGGCGCCGAGCTCCAGGCCTGGTTCCGTCTCTGGGTGGCGGAAGGCTTCTTCCAGTCGATCGACTGATTTCCCGCCCTGGGGGGGCGTCGGAGGCCGGAAGCCGAACTAAGCCATTACCGCCCCGCCGCAGAGATCCGCCACCAGATCGGCGAATTCGGTCCCGAACCGGTGCGCGTCCCCCGGCCAGCGGGCGAACAGGTAGGAGCCGTCGCGGACGGTGAAACCCGCCGCGAGATTCTCCGGGCTGTCCCGAGTGGTGGACCAGGGCCCGCGATCGAAATCCTTGGGCTTCGCCTGCCGGACCTCGTCCTCCACCGTCGTCGACGGGTACGTTCGATAGTAGTCGCCAAGCCAGACCCGGGTGAGCCACCAGGCGAGAAGCTCCTGCCGCTTCGTCAGCGCGGTCGTCCTCTTTCCGGAGAGCAGGGACGCGCCCGTCGCGGTGCGGGAGCGAGCGGCCACCAGCACGCCATGGCAGATGGCTCCGATGGGCTTGTTCCGCTCGGCCATCTCGATCACCTTGGCCTGGACCCGAGAGGATTCCAGGTACTCCCTCATTCCCGGGGCATGACCCCCGGGCAGAAGAATGGCGTCGAACGTCCGCGCCGTCATGTCCTCATAGGAGATGGGATGCTTGAACTCTTCGCTTAGCTCCATCTCTCCATAGGCCCGGCGCGCGTCGGCGTTCGCCCGGAGAACGGGTGCGAGGACGGAGAGCCCTTTCCCGGTGAGCATCCTGGCGTCAGCCTTTCCAGGCAATCCGTTGGGGGTGGCGAAGACGACCTCATGGCCGCGAGCGCGCAGGATCCGCCAGGGCACCGCCGTTTCGGTGGGGTCGAAATCGGAATTCGGGATAGGCATCAGGACGGTTGGCATCGTGACTCCGGATCTTGTCAGAGATGAAGGCGGCCGGCACAGTCGGCAGGCTGCTCTGGCCGGGGACCGTCTCGATGG
>Ga0268266_10001990_pt1 | contig 22894 bp, 20 predicted proteins | sample KBSS13metaG_FD_190356 | JGI IMG/M metagenome (GOLD analysis project Ga0268266, IMG submission 190356) | Switchgrass rhizosphere microbial communities from Kellogg Biological Station, Michigan, USA - KBS S1-3 metaG (SPAdes) (version 2) | ecosystem: Host-associated > Plants > Roots > Rhizosphere... | reverse complement strand
GATCGCTGAGAATTCGCCCTCCAGGCCATAGATGCGGACGTTCCCGATATTGTCGACGCCACCCTTGAACGGGATTGGGTCTTCCGCTGCGTACTGGAAGTTGTTGTCGTCGTAATAAAAGGCCGCTAAATTGGCCCGAAACTTTCCGTCGAAGAACTCGTTCTTCGAACCGACCTCATAGGCAGTGATGGTTTCCGGCTGCGCCGCGTAATGCACGATCATGGGCGGCGAATTTTCGAGATTGCTCGCGCCCGGTTTGAAGCCGGTCGACCAGCTCGTATAGAGCATGTTCTCCGGCGTGAGCTTCACCGAAACCTCGGCGCGGCCTGTCAGCGCATTGCCGCTTTGCTCGATATGATTGATCGGTAGGTAGTAAGTGCTGACGTCGCTGGCGACGAGGTCGTGGGTGTAACGGGCGCCGCCGGTGATATCGAGCCAGTCCAGCACGTGATAGGTGCCCTGGCCGAAGAAGGAATAAGACTCTCGGGTAGGGATCGAATCCGTCTCGAACCCGTTGCCCAGGAAGGCCAGGTTCCGGGGATCGTAGTTGCTGCTCAGCGGCGTGCTGGGCGTGACGCCGGTATATTCCAAGAAGCCGACATGGTTGCGCACGTTCAGATAAAAGGCGCCGACCACCCAGTCGAGCGGGCCGCCCGGCAGGGAACTGACATCGACTTCCTGGGTAATCGCGCGGTTGGCGCGGTGCGTGTCGGTGACGATGTCGTGCGCGAAGGGGTTGAGGGCATAGGTCAGCCGGTCATTGTCTAGCGTTTGGCGCTCTTTCAGATACTGCCAGCTGGTCGTCGATTTGATCGTCGCCCAGGGCGTATCGTACTGGATGATGGCGTCAAACACCTCGCTGCGCATGCCGAACAGGCCGGGGAAGTCCTGGCTCAGAGTGCGCGGGTCTGGGATCGGGTCATAGATGTTCTTCTGCGCGCGGTCGTGCTCGTCCGCGTCGAAATAGTTGGCGCCAAGCGTCACCGACAGCTCATCGGTCGGCATCCACAGTACCAGTAGGCGGGCGGTGACGCTGTTCTCGTCGTCCAGCGCATAGTTCGGCATGCCCGGGATATCGACCGCCTTGGCGAAGCCGTCATGCCGGTTCTGCAGGAGGGCGGCGCGGATCGCTAGCGTATCGGTAACCGGCACGTTAGCCACCGCGCCGAACCGCACCAGGTTGTAGCTGCCATAGCTCAGATTGGCATTGCCGCTGAACTGGTTAAGAATCGGCTGATTGGAAATGACGTTGATCGCGCCGCCGGTGGAATTCTGTCCGAACACTGTGCCTTGCGGACCGCGCAGCACCTCGACCCGCGCGACGTCCAGGAAGTCCGCATTCAGCGCGACGGGGTTGGAGATGAACACGCCGTCGACATGGTAGGAAACCGAAGGTTGGGCGCTGTCGTTCTGCGGGGCCTCGAAGCCGACACCACGGATGGCGACGACGCGGTTGTAACCTTCGTTCTTGGCGATCGTGAGGCCGGGCGCATAGCCGGAAAGGTCAGCCGGTTCGACGATGTTGGAGACAGAGAGCTTGGACCCTTCAATCGCGGTGACTGCGATCGGAGCGGTCTGCAGCTTCGCGGATTTCTTCTGCGCCGTGACGGTGATTTCTTCGAGTGCCGGGGCCCCCGGCGTCGCCGACGGCTGGTCGGTCGACTGCGCGTGCGAGGGCGGTGAATAGATGAGGCAGGCCAGCGAGATGCCGGCGAGAAGGCTTTGGATCAGGCCCTTGCTAACGCGATTCATTTCTTTCTCCCTGTCTGACCGATGTTACGATCTCCCCCGCGTACCGTTTCCCGTTCCGGGATTTGAAAAATCTTCTGCAAGCGACATGCCAGAATTCGGCGTCGGCGCGCCGGCGGCCTCCAGCGCGCAAAGCGCAGTTTTCCGGGGCTCGGCGCGGCTTCGATGAGTATCGTTCCTGATTAGTAAGTAAGCAGATTATGCTATTTTTCGGGCCGGTCGGGGCGCTTGCCCGCCCGGTGTTTCGCTGGCCGGAAAAAGGGAGGCCAGTGTCGCCTGCGGTCACATGAAGCGGTCGCTGGGGCAGCTTGGGAAGCCGATCACGGCGACGTCCATTAAGTAAGCAGATATTGCCTACAAATGATGCAAGCGGCCGTCATAGTGTGACGCGCGCTGCAGCGTCCCGAACAGGCCGCGGCGGCTCCGGTGTGGCATAGCGCTTGCTTCGATTCCGGCGCTACCGTAGCTGGAGGATAAGACGAGAATGAAGCTATTCCATGCCCTGATCGCATTGGGCGCCCTGGTTGCCGGGGCCGCGCACGCGGATGAGAAGGTGCGCTTCCTGCTCGATTGGAAGGCGCAGGCCGAGCATGGCGGCTATTACCAGGCGCAGGCGCTCGGCCTCTATAAGAAGCACGGGCTCGACGTGACGATCATGGAAGGCGGGCCCAGCGTGAACAACCAGCAACTGATCGCGGCTGGGGCCGTCGAGATGGCCCAGTTGTCGAGCGACATCGCGGCGTTCAACCTGGTCCGCGCCGGGGCGCCGGTCCGGGCGGTGATGGTCTCGTTCCAGAAGGATCCGCAGATCCTGATGACCCATCCGCGCGACGACGTGAAGTCGCTGGCGGACATGAAGGGCAAGCCGATCATGATCGCCGACACGGCGGTCAGCACCTATTGGATCTGGCTGAAATCGGCCTTCGGCTTCACGGACTCGCAGATCCGCAAATACAACAACAATTACGGCCCGTTCCTGGCCGACAAGACCGCCATCGTCCAGGGCTATGTCACCAACTCCCCGCTGCTGGCCGAAAAGGCAGGGGTAAAGCCGCAGATCTTCCTGTTCGCGGAAAACGGCTATCCCAGCTACAGCGCCATCGTCACCGCGCCGCAGAAGTTGATCGACAGCAAGCCGGAGGTGGTCCAGGCATTCATCGATGCCACGATCGAGGGCTGGAACAGCTATCTGGCCGATCCGGCGCCGGCCTGGGCGCTCATCAAGAAGGCCAATCCGGACATGACGGATGAGATCAACGCCTACGTCTTCGACAAGCTCAAAAGCTTCGAGATGGTGACCGGCGGCGACGCCAAAACGATGGGTGTGGGCGCGATGACCGATGCGCGCTGGAAGGCGATCTTCGACGAAATGGTCGCGGCCAAGATCTATTCTCCGACGATGGATTATACCAAGGCCTTCACGCTGCAGTTCGTGAACAAGGGGCATGGGCTGGCAGCGAAGCCCTGAGCCTTATAGCTTTTCCAGATAGCAAACGACCCGGGCCTTAAAGCGTTCGCGGCTTTCGGCCGTTGTCACGTTCATGTGGTAGTTGGCGAGGTAGAAGCTGCGCGTGCCGGGGCCGCAGAACCAGGTGAAGAAACGCGTGATCTGCGCCCGCGGCAAGTCGCCCAGCCATTTCACCGCCCACCAGGACTGACCGTAGGTCGTGATCCCCCCGACCAGGCCGATGTTGGTGAGCTTAGGCGTCACCCTCCCATCCCTCAGAGTGAAGGCGATATCCGGGCCCATCGTGCGGTCGAAGAAGCCCTTCAGGATCGCCGGCACGCCGTACGACCAGACCGGAAAGCAGAAGATTACGGCTTCGGCCCAGCGCAGCTCGGCAATATAGGGATTGAGCTCGCCGCGATTCTCGCCGGCGTCGTGATAGTTGAGCCGCTCCTCCCGCGACATGCGGGGATCGAAGCCGGCCGCGTTGAGATCCAGTGTGCGCACCTCATGTCGTTTCGACAGCGTCTCGACCGTCAGCTGGAACAGAGCGCCATTGAAGCTTTCGACCACCGGATGGGCGAAGATCACAAGAAAGCGCATGGCTCAGCCCGCGCGAGGCCTGAACAGGCCGTCCAGATCCCGGAAATCGGGCAGGGGCACGTCAAGCTTCCTGCCGCCGCGCAGGACGATGCGGTCCGTTTGCGGCCGGGAGATCAGCTCGTCGTGGCTGCGGGCTGAGAACAGGATCATGTCCGCGGGAGCGCCGACGGTCAGCGGTGCCGGATGAAGGGCCATGATGCTCGAGGGCGTGGTGGTCACTGACGCCGGCCATTGCCCCACCGGATAGTCGAGCTGCCCGGTCAGCGTGGCGATGCGGAACAGCTCCAGCATGTCGTAATCGCCATAGGCGTAGAACGGGTCGCGCACATTATCGTTGGCCAAGGCCACCGGGATACTGCGCGCGGCGAATTCGTGCAGCAGCGTGATCCCGCGCCAGCGCGGCGTCCGCCCCGGGTGGCGGTCCTGCATATGCAGGTTGGTCAGCGGGAGGCTGACGATGGCGATCCTGGCCGCGGCGACGAGGTCGAGCGTGTGCGCGATCTCGCTTTCGCTGTGCAGCGCCAAGCTGCAGCAATGTCCGGCGACGATCCGGCTTGTGAATCCGCAGCGCAGCGCGGCCTCGGCCACCGCGCGCAGGCCCTTGGCCTCCGGATTCTCGGTCTCGTCGACATGCAGGTCGAGGTCCAGCCCGTGCCGGCTGGCCAGGGCGAACAACCGGTCGAGCATCGCGTCGAGGTCCGGCAGGGGATAGATGAAGGCGCCGAGGATGCCGCCGGAGGATTTGACCAGCGCTGCCAGCCGCTCAGTCGCATCGGCATCGCGAAGATCGTCGAGTGGAACCAACGCCACGGCTTCCAGCGCGATCCGGTCCTGCCACTCCCGGCGTAGCTCGCGGAATACGCCCCAGCTGATGTCCGCCTGGGTGGGGATCGAATCGATATGGCTGCGGATCGCATTGGTCCCGTGCGCAAGGGCGCAGCGCAGCCCGAACTCCATCCGGGCGCGCACGTCGTCGGCCGACCAGCGCGCGGCGCGGTCGCGCGAAACGGCGTCGAGATTGCTGTAGAAGCGCCCGTCCGTATCGTTGGCGCGCGGCCAGATATAGCCCTTGTCGAGATGGGTATGCAGGTCGGCGAAGCACGGCCAGACCAGCCCGCCACGCCGATCGACCGAGGGTTCGTCGCCTTCGGTTCCGGGGGCTGCGATCCCCGCGATGACGCCGTCGCGGATGGTGATGTCGACCCGCCGGTCTTCGCCGCCCGACACCCAGCCGGGCAGGGTGCAGTTGCGCAGCCGGCAGGCGCCGGCGGGCGGAATGTCGGGCGTCAGGAGGCCGCCTCGTCGACCGGCCGCAAGAAGGCCATCAGCATTTCGGTCGCATGGCGCTTCCGGTCGGCCCTCCATTTCCTGCTGTGCAGGTTGGTGCTGAAGATCGCCGACAGGGTGTACGCGTTGGACAGGTGGAAATAGCTCAGCGCCACCATCGATACATAAAGCTGCAGCGGGTCGATATCGGACCGGAAGATCTTCTCCTCCTCGCCACGCTTCAGCGTCGCCTCGATCAGGACCAGCAGCGGCGACGACATTTCCGCCGCACGGTTGGATTTCGACAGGAAGCGGCCGCGCAGCATGTTCTCGCCGCTCCACAGGCTGACGACCTCAGGGTGCTCGGCGAAGTAGCCGAAAGTGAAGTCGAACAGCTTCAGCATCGCCTGTTCGGGGGCCAGCTTGTCGAGGCTCAGCAGTCCTTCGCGATGCCGGATATCGCCGTACACCTGCTCCAGCACGGTGAGGTAGAGGTCCTCCTTGCTGCCGTAATAGTGATACAGCATGCGCATATTGGCTTCGGACCGCTCGGCGATCGCGTCCATGCGCGCGCCGCTAAAGCCGTGCTCGGCGAATTCCGCGACCGCGGCTTTCAATATCCGCTCACGCGTCGCTGCTGCGTTGCGGGGGCGTTTTTCCGGTTCCGGCAGGGGAACGACCTTCGTGTTTGCCACGAATACACTCTCGAGACTGTTGGTTTTCGAGCGAAGCCTTCGCCGGTATCGCTCGCTGCTCTTAAACTCGCGCGACGACCGGGAGCAAGCGGATTCGCATGCTGCACTGCGAAGTCAGCAGGAACTGCGTAATTACGCCGCCTGGTAGGTCAGGCGGAACATCTCATCGATATGCTCGCCGACGGTACAGGGCTCGTATTTCGGTGCGCCGGTGGAGGGGCGGCAGGTCGGCAGGCACTCGACCCGGTAGAAATATTCCGGGTTGAAGAAGGCGGCGACCGAATAGCGGTCCCGGCCGCCGTCGTTGTTCAGCACGCGATGGCTGTTCGAATGGTAGAGATCGTTGGTCCAGCGGCGGATCATGTCGCCCAGATTGATGATCAGCGTGCCCGGGATCGGCGTGGCGCGGATCCAGTCGCCCTGGGCATTCTGCACCTCCAGCCCGCCCACATCGTCCTGCAGCAGCATGGTGATCGCGCCCCAGTCGGTATGGGCGCCGGCGCCCAGCTGGTTGAAGGCCGCGTTGGCCGGATGCGGCGGGTAATGGAGGATCCGCACCGTGTACATCGGCGTGCCCAGCCCGGCGACGAAAAAGCCTTCGTCCAGCTCCAGCGACAGGGCGATCAGGCTCATCAGATGGCGGCCCAGCCGTACGATGCAGTCGGAATATTCGGTCATCTGCCCCTGGAAGCCGGGCAGGCCGTCGGGCCACTGGTTGGGGCCGTATTGCGGCACCTTGCGCAGGGTGAAGGGATGGTCGGGCCCCGGATCGGCGCCGATCATGAAGGATTCCTTGAGGTCCGCCGGAGAGCCCTGATCCAGCGTCTGCGCCATCATCGGCTCATAGCCGTGCATGCAGTCCGAATTCTCCAGCCCCAGCGCCGCCTTGGCGTCTTGGGGAAGCGCAAAGAACTGGCGCGCATGGGCGAGCTGACCGGCAACCAGCTTCTCCGGAATGCCGTGGTTCTTCACGTAGAAGAAGCCGGTATCGCGGCAGGCCTTGTGGATTTCCCACGCCACCGCTTTGCGCTTGTCGAGATCTGGGGAGAAGCTGTCGGTCAGGTCGATGACCGGGATCGATTGGGCGGGCTTCGCCGGCGTGTAGATGATCATGCCGTCTCCTCCAGTTGTAGGATTGAAAGCGTCAGGGAGGACGGGGCGTCCACCCCATGTGCGATGGCGAGCGTGACGATCCGGGCATCGATCTGCCGGGAGCGGGTCGGGTCCTCGCCAGTGCCGGGATTGACCGGATAGGCCGGGAAGGATGCGGCCGCCACGGACAGGCGCAGCTGCTCGCCCTTGGCAAAGGTGCAGCAGGTGGCGCGCATCGGCACCTCGAGCGGTTCGTCTGAGGGCTGGGCGACATGGCGATACCCGTCCGCCAGCGGCAGCACCTGTCCGGACGCGGTGATCATCGACAGAGTACAGGAGAGATCGAAGCTGGCGGCGTCGCTGCCGGCATACAGGGTCGCGGTGATCGATCCCGCCAGCGTCAGCGGCGCGTCGAACGGGGTGGTGGTGAAGGTGAGAACGTCGGGCCGCGCATCGACCGCACCTCTGTCGACCGGCCCGGGTGGGGTGCCGAACGTCCCACCAACTGCCGGGACGGCCCGCCACGGATCGTGCACGATGTGATCGGTCGCCGGTGCGCCCGGTGTGGTCGTCAGCACGCCTTCGCCGGGATCGAGGGCGACCCGTCCGGCGCCGCCCAGGAACAGCCGCTGTCCGGCATCCGGCCAGCGGTCGAACCGGCGCCAGTCCTTCGATCCTATGTCGAACAGCGTGACCGGCGCTTCCCGGTCGACGCCATTGTCGATCCCCTTCAGCCAGCGGTCGAACCACCGCACCTGCAGTGCATCCACCGGCGAAACCGCGTCCGCGCCGAAATCCAGCGCGCCGAGCTTCCGGCCCCAGGGGAAATGCGCCCAGGGGCCGACGATCAGCTTGGCCGGGACCTTTCCGGCGGCGATGCGGCGATAGCCGGCAAGGGTCCCGGGCAGGTGCGAATCGTACCAGCCGCCGACGAACAGCGCCGGCGGGCCGGATGCGGCGAGGAATTCGGCGTCGGCGCTGGGCGAGATCGCCTGCCAGTAGGGATCGTCCTCCGGCCGGTCGATCCAGTCGTGATAATGGCCATAGGCGCGGTGGCGCTCGATGACCTCCGGGCGGGCCGGCACCGGGTCGGTCAGCGGCAGGGCGCGCGAGGCGACGAACAGCTCCTGGAAGGCCGTCAGGTCGCCGGCCAGCCGGGCATTCTCCGCCGCCATCTGGATGCCCCAGCCGAGGCTCGCGGCCAGGCAGAAGGCGCCGTTCTCATAGGCCCAGTCGGTGCGCAGGTCCCAGCCGATCATCGCCGGCGCGATCGCCTTCAGCGCCGGTACGCCCGCCGCCGCGGCCAGCAGCTGGTTCGAGCCCTGATAGGAGAAGCCGTACATGCCGACCGCACCGTTCGATCCCGGTAGCGCCGCGGCCCAGGCGACGCTGTCGGCGCCGTCGGCACGGTCGTCGGCGAACAGCCGGTAGGCGCCGGCCGAGGTGCCGCGCCCGCGCACGTCCTGGACCGCGACGATGAAGCCCCGCGCCGCATACCAGGCCGGGTGAGCATAGCAGATGGTGTTAGCGATCTTGCGGCCATAGGGCTGGCGCATCAGCAGGACCGGGAATGGCCCCGGCGTATCCGGACGGTGGACATGCGCATCCAGCCGCACGCCGTCACGCGTCACCATCGATTCGGTGACGGCGGGCCGGACGGGCAGCAGGCCAGGGGCGGCTTCAGTCATCGCGCGGTTGCGGCCTCCAGGCTGAAGCCGCGCATCTTGCCCGGATTGAGCAGTCCGAACGGGTCGGCGACCCGCTTGAAAGCGAGCTGCTCCGGGTCGGTCTGCTTCATCCCGCCGTCTTCCAGCACATAGGTGTGCGGATTGAAGATGGTGAAACCGCGATCCTCATGGATGCGGATGATCTCGGCCAGCCGCTCCGGCGTTGAATAGCGGACGATCTGCAGGCCGAAGCAGCAGACCTGCCCGCCGAGCTTCACGAATTCGAGGTGCATCGGCACCTCGTCGCCGAACAGGGCGATCATGTCTTCGATGCCGGTCAGATGGTCGGGTGCCGGGAACAGGGTCTGGAGATAGGTGATCGACTTGTCGATCTTCAGCCCCTGCAGGGTCGTGTGGTTCCAGCTGTACTCATAGATCGGCAGGGAGCCGCGGGCAGCAACCTCCCCGGCGGTGGCTCGGTAGATCTCGCGCCCGCCATGCCCGGCCAGCAACCGGCTGAATTCCGCCAGGCTGCCCTGGGCGATCATGAACAGCCCCAACGAGGCGCCCGGCGTGAAGCTCGCGGCCAGGGTGCGGAAATAACGCGGAATCGACGGATCGACCGCGGTCACCAGCTTCTTGACGACGGCCGGATCCTCGCCGACCGCCTGGCAGAAACGGGCGAGTTCCATGAAATTGTCGATCTCCACCGCGATCTCGACCCAGTTCTGCGCCGGTTCCAGCGGCATGCGCACTTCGGTGATGATGCCGTTGGTACCGTAGGCATGATGCACGCGGTTGACGTCGGGGCCGGTCAGGTCGAGCACGCGCGGCTCGGCCTCAAGCGTGACGACCCGCAGGCCCGCGATGCCGCCATCGACCAGCAATCCGTGATTGATCGCTCCGACGCCGGTCGACCCGCCGGCGACGAAGCCGCCGATCGTCGCGGTGCGCCGGGTCGAGGGGTACATCTGCAGTTCCCAGCCCTGCAGCCTGGTCCTGGCCTCGATATCCTTCAGCTTCGCACCGGGGCCGGCGCCCACCACGCCATCCACCACGTCGCCGACGACGTCCATCTCCGACATGTCGAGAATCACCCCGCCCGACAGCGGCACCGCCTGGCCGTAATTGCCGGTGCCCGCACCCCTGACCGTCAGCGGCAGGCGATGCGCGGCGCACAGCCGGGCGATGTCGAGCACCTCCGCTTCGCTCTTCGGCGTCACCACGATGTCGCCGAACCGGCCCTCAAGCTGGTCCTTCAGGATCGGGCTGTACCAGAAGAAGTCGCGCGATTTCTGGCGCACGACATTGCGCTCCATCGACCATGGGATGCCGCCCAGGGCGACGGTGAAGCTCTGGAGGTCGGCGGTTTCGGTCATCGGTCAGCTTTCCCGCTGGACGGCGCTTTCATGCCAGCGCCTGAGGAGAAAATGTTGCAGCCCCACCATCAGGAAGAAGATCACCAGCCCCAGCCCCGACAGCAGGGCCAGCGCCGCGAACATGCGGGGGATGTTGAGCTCGTTGGCGGATTCGACCACCCGCCAGGCCAGCCCGGTGCCGTTGCCTGAGCCGGCGACGAACTCGGCGACCACGGCGCCGATCAGCGCCAGCCCGCCGGAAATCCGCATGCCGGCCAGCAGGTAGGGCAGGGCATTGGGCAGGTCGAGCCGCGTCAGCCTCTGCCAGGGCGAGGCGCCGTACAGCTTGAACAGGGCATTGAGCTCGGGATTGACGCTTTTCAACCCCAGCGTCGTGTTCGACAGGATGGGGAAGAAGGCGACGATGGTCGCCAGGATCAGCAAAGCCCGCTCCAGATGCTCGATCCCGACCCAGATCAGGATCAGCGGCGCGATCGCCACGACCGGTGTCACCTGCAGGATCACCGCATACGGGAACAGGCAGAGCTCGAACAGGCGCGAGCGGGCGGAGAGGATGGCGAAGAACAGGCCGCCCATCAGCGCGATCACGAACGCCTCCATGGTGATGCGGAGCGTCACCCACAGCGAGGCCAGCAGCGACGGGAAATCCTCTGCCAGCGCCGCGCCGATGGCGGACGGCGGCGGCAGCACGAATTTCGGCACGTCCATGGCGCGGACCAGGATCTCCCACAGGCCCAGCAGCAGGATGCCCAGCGCGACGGGAACGGCGATGCGGATGGCGAGGGGAATTTCGCGCATTTCAATGCTCCCCGTCGGCGCCGGCCATGGCGCGATGCAGCTCAGCCGAGGCGGCCCTGCACAATTCGCCATAGTGCAGCGAGGTGCGGAAATCATCGCCGCGCGGATAGGGGGCGGCGATGGGCAGGTCGGCGATAACCCGGCCTGGCCGCGCGCTCATCACCAGCACGCGGTTCGACAGATAGACGGACTCGAACACGCTGTGGGTGACGAAGATGACGGTCAGCCCCTGGGCCCGGAAGACGCGCAGCAGGTCATCGTTCAGCTTGAAGCGGGTAATCTCGTCCAGCGCGGCGAAAGGCTCGTCCATCAGCAGGATGGCGGGTTCGGTCACCAGCGCGCGGGCGATCGAAACGCGCATCTTCATGCCGCCCGAAAGCTGCCGCGGGTAGGCGGTGGCGAACCGCTCCAGCCCGACGCTGGCCAGCGCCGCCATCACCCGGCCGGCGGCGGCCTTGCGCGGCACTTTGGCGAGGCGGAGCGGCAGATAGGCATTCTCGAACACGGTCGCCCAGGGCATCAGTGTCGGCTCCTGGAAGACGAAGCCCAGCTTCGGCTTGGCCCGGCCGCGCGCGTCATAGTCGGAGGTCGGCCAGTCGATGGTGCCGGTACTGGGGTCGGCCAGGCCGGCGATCATGCGCAGCAAGGTAGACTTGCCGCATCCAGACGGCCCCAGCAGGCTTATGAACTCGCCATGCCCGATATCGAGAGACGTTTCGGCGACCGCGACAGTCCCGGTGGAATAGGTCTTGCCGACGCCGGCGAGACGGATCAGCGGACGCGCGGCCTTCACGGTGAGGCCACCAATGCCGCTGCCGTCGGCCGAGGGGTAAAGCGCCATCAGCCGCCGGCCCTCCTCAGCCCCGCCAGCACGGCTAGGTCCTCCTCGTCCAGTTCCACGCGCTCGCCGCCGCGGATCAGTGCGGCGAAGCTGTCGTCCGGCGCCATGAAGGTCAGGCAATAGAGCCGGCCGGGGCCGGTATTCTCGATCTCGTGGGGCGTCCCCGGCGGCAGGAACAGGCTGTCGCCCTGGGTGAGCGCGATGCGCCTGCCGTTCGAATGGGCGACGCCTTCGCCGCGCAGCACGAAGAACATCTCGTGCCCGATCGCATGTTCGTTGGGCGGCGTGCGCCCGCCGACATCGAAGATCTCGACCGCGCAGACAAAGTTTGCCTTGTCGCCGATCGGGTCGAAGACCAGGGCCAGCCGGTTAGTATCGCCGGGCGAAATCCGCCAGGCCTGATACTGCGAAGGCTGCTTGGCGATCATGCGCCGATGCCGGCGATGATGTCGTCCGACTGGGCGACGAAGCCGAAGCATTGCTTGACGTTATAGATCGTCGCGTCGGTGCAGAATTGTGGTGAGGTGGTGGCCGAACAGTCCTCCACCAGGATGCAGTCATAGCCCAGGAAATTGGCGTCCTGCAGCGTGCACAGCACGCACTGGTCGAGATTCACCCCGCCGAACAGCAGGGTCGATACGCCGAGATTGCGCAGGATGCTGTCCAGCGGCCCGTCCCAGAATCCGCTCATCCGGAACTTGTCGATGCGCAAATCCTCAGGAGCCGGCACCAGCGCGTCGACGATTGCCGCGCCCCAGCTTTCCTTCTCCAGCACCTTGGCCCCGGTCGCGGGCGCCGGGTCGCCCAAGCCCACCCCTTGGCCGGTCGGCTTGTAGACATGCAGCACCGAGGGGCTGAGATTGAGCCGGTCGGGCCGGTTGCCCCAATTGACCCAGACGATCTGGACCCCGGCGTCACGCAGGGCCGGCAGCAGGCGGTTCAGCGGCGCCAACGGCCTGCGGGCCGGGGCTATGTCCACGCCGATATGATGCAGCCAGCCGCCTTCGGTGCAGAAGTCGTTCTGCATATCGATGACGATCATGGCGCTGCGGCTGAGATCGATGTGCAGCGCCTGCGGCTGTGCCGCGAAGCTGGCCGGATGCACGGTGGTTGGGGGCCGGATCAGGTCGGCCGACCCGTCCGACACGCGCCATTGGTTCAGCGGTGCCGAGCCGAGGGGAATGCCGGGTGGGTCGAACGCCATCGATGCCTCCTCTCAGGAAAAATCGCGCTGGAACGAGATATGCGCCGCGACCAGGCGCCAGCCCTCGGGCATCTTCACCCAGGTCTGGCTCTGCCGGCCGGTCGCGCCGCCGCCCTCGCGCACGAACTCGATATTGGCGGTGGCGAAATCGGTGCCGAAGCTGGTGATCGACTTGCGGACGATGCTGCGCTGGGGCGAGCCGCCGGGTCGGGCCTTGCGGAATGCCTGGATCTCCTCCGTGCCGTAGAGCGCCTCGCCGACGCCGTAGCGCAGGACCTTCGGCGATACCCAGAACAGCTCGTCCAGCACAGCGATGTCGTTCGCCATCAGCGCTGCCTCATAGCGCTCGAAGGCGGCGGTCACCTCGGCCAGGGTGGCGGGATCGTCGATCAGCATGGCGCGATCTCCGCGCCGACGATTCCGGCGGCTTCCAGCGCGGCGGCGATCCGGAAGGCCACCGCTTCCGCCCAGGGCGCGGCGATGATCTGGATGCCCAGCGGCATCTTCCCCGGTCGGCGGATCGGGGCGCTCACCACCGGCAGGCCGACGAAGCTGATCGGCTGGGTATAGAGGCCGATATTGGCGCGCATCGCCACACGCTGGCCGCCGATCATCACCGTCTCCTCCCCGATCGCGGGGGCGGGGAACGGCGTTGCCGGGGCGATCAGCACGTCGTAGCGGTGAAAGATCTCGGCCAGCCGCGCCTGAAACCAGGCGCGGAAACGCTGGGCCTGCAGAATGATGCTCGCCGGGATCAGCGCACCGGCCAGCAGCCTGTCGCGCGTCGCCGGATCGAAATCCTGCGGCCGGCTCTTCAGATTGGCCAGGTGGCGGCTGCCGCCCTCGGCCGCCGAGATGCAGAAGGCGGCGGCGCGGGCAGTCTCGGCGCCCTCGACCGTCACCGGCGAGGCTTTCAGGAATTCCGCAGCAAGATCGACGGCTTCTAGGGCCTCGGAGGTCGCGCCTGTGTGGAACCATCCATCCAGCGTGCCGACGCGCAATCCCCCGGTTCCGCCCAGCAGGTCCGGCAGGACCAGCTCGGTCGGACGGTCGGCCTGAGCCCGGTCGGCGGGGTCGGGACCCTGCAGCGTGTCGTAGGTCGCGGCCAGATCCGCGGTGCTGCGGGCGAACGGGCCGGTATGGTCCAGGCTGTTGACGAAAGCGAAGGTGCCGGCGCGGGACAGCCGGCCGAAGGTCGGCTTCAGCCCGAACACGCCGCAGAAGGCCGCCGGCACCCGGATCGAGCCGTTGGTGTCGCTGCCCAGCGACAGCGGCACCAGCCCGGCCGCGACCGCCGCCGCCGACCCGCCGGATGAGCCGCCGGCCACCCGGTTCAGATCGTGCGGGTTGCGGGTGGCGCCGTAATGGGCGTTCTCGGTGGTGAAGCCGTAGGCATACTCGTCCATATTGAGTGCGCCGAGCAGGACCGCGCCGGCGCTGTCCATCTGCCGCACCAGCCCGGCATCCTTGCGGGCGGCCGGCGCATCGCGATGGATCTTGGAGCCGGCGACCGTCGGATGTCCCTCGATGTCGAACAGGTTCTTGACCGCATAGGGCACGCCAGCCAGCGGCCCGGGATCCTCGCCCGTGGCCACCGCAGCGTCGACCGCCCGTGCCGTCGCCAGGGCGCGGTCGCGCGTGACCGTCGTGAAGCAGTTCAGCGCCGGGTCGCGCTGCTCGATCCGCTCCAGGCAGGCCGCGGTGACGTCGGACGCGGTGAAGCTGCGGGCACGGACGCCCTCGGCAATCGCGGCCGCGCTGAGATCGGCGAGCGCGCTCATGGCCGGAACACCGGGGCGACCTCGATATCGTCCGGCAACGGAAAGCTCATCGCCAGATCCCCTAGCTGGAAAAGCCGCTCGAGATTGGCGATCACGCCGGCGCGATAGGCCTCGGGTATCGTGAGGTCCAGAACCTTGCTCGCCGTATCCGCATAGGCCGCGACCTGGTCGGCGGTGAGGGCGTGTTGTCCGGTGGTTTTCATCATGCGTTACCGATCGACATGTGCGGCACTTTCTTCGGTGCGTGACTAGGGGTTAGCAAATGCCGTGCCATCCGGACAAAACGGGATTTCCCTTGATGGACAGCGTTCTGCGGGCTTGTAAGTAAGCAGAATATGCCTAAAAAATGGTCCCTCCTACCCATTATCCTGCCCATTCGGCGTTCACTAAGTAAGCAGACTCTGACTACTTTTTACCAGGCCGCCACGGCGCCGTCGCTGCGCGGATCGGTGGCGCCCTCCAGCATGCCGTCGGCATGGCGGACGATGGCGCCGGCATGGCCCATGGTGCTGGTGAAATCGGCCAGGATCTCGACATCGTGCCCGGCCGCGCGCAGCGCCGCGACCGTTGCCGGATCGATGCGGTTTTCCAGCTTCAGCGTGGTGCTGGCCTCCCCCCAGGTGCGGCCCAGCAGCCAGCGCGGCGCGGTGACCGCCGCCTGCAGCCCGGCGCCGAACAGGCCGTAGCGGGAGAAGACGGCAGCCTGGGTCTGCGGCTGTCCCTCGCCGCCCATCGTGCCGTAGACCATCCACCGCCCGTCATCGAAAACGGCCATGGCGGGGTTCAGCGTATGGAACGGCTTCTTGCGCGGCTCCAGCCCGTTCGGTCCGCTGGTTTCCAGCGGGAAGGAACAGCCGCGATTCTGCCAGGTGATGCCGCTCTCGGGCAGCACGACGCCTGAGCCGAATTCGAAGAAGATGCTCTGGATCATGCTGACCGATCGGCCGTGATCGTCGATCGCGCCGAGCCAGACCGTATCGCCGCCCGAAGGTGGCGTTGGCCAGGGCAATGCTTTGTCTGGGTCGATGCGCGCGGCCAGTTCATCAAGCAAGTTGGCATCGAGGAAGCTCGCCGCCTCCTGCCGCATCCAGGCCGGATCGCAGACTTCGCGGTCGCGCACGAGGAAGGCCTGCTTGGTGGCCTCCACCAGCCCATGGATATGGGCGAAGCCCTCCGCCTCCGTGACGCCCAGCCGGTCGAACAGCGCCAGGATCATCAACGACGACAGGCCCTGGGTCGGCGGTGGCATGTTGAACAGGCGGGCTCCTGTGACGCCGACGGTCAGTGGCGTCTTCACCTGCGCGGCATGGGCGGCCAGATCGTCCGCCGTCAGCGGCGAGCCGGCCCGCGTAAGGTCGCCCGCGATCGCGCGGGCCAGGCTGCCGTGATAGAAGCTGTCCAGCCCTTCTTCCGCCAGATGGCGCAGCGTGCGGCTGAGAGCGGGAAGCCGCATCGTGCTGCCCTCGGCCGGCGCGGCGCCGTCTTTCAGGAAAGTGCCGGCGAAGCCCGGCACAGGCGCCAGTTCCGCCAGCTTGCCTGCCGTTAGCTCATGCTGGCTGGCCGTGACCACGAATCCGTCCTCGGCATAGCCGATGGCATCGCGCAGCAGCCGCGACAGCGGCAAGGGCGCCTGCCACAGGGCGCTGATCTTCAGGGCGGCCTCCCAGCCGGAAACCGTGCCGGCGACGCTGTTGGCCGCGAGCGGCCCGCGCTGCGGTATCGCCGGCAGGCCGCGATAGAGGCCAGCACTCACTGCTGCCCCGGTCGCGCCGCAGGCATCGATGGCGACCGGGTCCTGGCCCGGCTCGGCAATCAGCCAGAAGCCGTCGCCGCCGATCCCGGTCATGTGCGGGTAGACGACGGCCAGGGTCGCGGCGATGGCGACCGCTGCCTCCACCGCGTTGCCGCCATCGCGCAGCACCTGTAGGCCGGTCTGGCTCGCCAGATGGTGCGGCGAGGTCACCATCCCGTTGCGGGATCGCGGGGTGTTCAGCATGGGCGGTTCACGCGGGCAGGGGGGGGCGATCGACCAGCGCGGTCAAGGGAAACCGGTCGATCTCGCGCAGCAGTTCGATCAGCCCGGCGGCGGCATGGCTGACGATCAGCCCGCCGCGCTCGGCATCGGCGTCCAGCGCGTTGCCGCAGGCGCCGGCCGGGTTCAGGTCCTGGGTCTGCCAGCCGAAGCCCACGGCGGCGCCTTCCGGCTTCAGATAGCGGTATTCCTCCTCCATCGCGATCGAGGCCGGCACGAAATTCCGCCGTTCCGCGTCGCGCACCAGATCGGGCCGCAGATGCAGCATGATCGAGGTTTCGCCCGAGCCGCCATGGATGCCGTGGCGGTTCTCCTGCTCCGGGAACAGGTCCGGCGGCTTGCCGACGCCCCAGTAGCTGGCAGCCACCACGAACATCTTCATCCGCACCCGCAGGTCGCGCGCGACCACATCCATCAGCTGGGTCTGGCCGCCATGGCTGTTCAGGATCAGCAGCTTGCGGATGCCGGCCCGCGCGACGCCTTCGCCGACCTCCGTCCACAGCCGCAGCAGGGTCTCCGCGGTCAGGGTCAGCGTGCCCGGAAACGCCATATGCTCGTTCGACTTGCCGATCGGCAGCTGGGGCAGGAAGGTAACCGGCAGATCGGGGGGGAGGCTGGTCAGGACGGCCTCGGTCACGCCCTGCATGACGCAGCTATCGACGAATACCGGCAGGTGCGGCCCGTGCTGCTCCACCGCCGCGACTGGCAGGACCGCGATGGTGCGCGGATCGAGGTCCTGGAAGTCCTTCGTGGTCATTTCGACCCACAATTTCTGCGGCCAGACTTTTCCGGTTCCAAGCATCAGGACCCTCTCGCTGCGTGTAATCGCGCTTTCTCGGCTTGCAAGCATTGTGCCACGCCTGCCACCTTCGATCAGCCTCTGCGTACTGGTGTCGACGCCAAAATATTATGCAGAAAGTGCTTACTTATTGAGCATAAGGAAGAGCCAACGCATGCATTCCATGCGCTTTCCGTCGGCACGCGCCTTGCAGAGCTTGCCCGGAACAGATCGGGTGGTTCCATGCAGTTGCCTCCAGACCGTTTGGCTGAATTTCTCGGTGCGCTCGGCGACATTCCGGTCGAGACCGCGCCTCATATCCTGAAGCAGAAGTCGCGCGACTTCTTCTGGTACAGCCCGATCCTCACGGGCCAACTCGAAGGTCGCATCGCGGATGCCGTCGCCAGCCCGCGCGACGAGGCGGACGTGCTGCGTATCGCCGAACTCTGCGTGCGGTACGGCGTCCCGCTGACGCCGCGCGGCGCCGGGACCGGCAATTACGGCCAGGCTGTGCCGTTATCCGGCGGGCTTGTGCTCGACATGTCGAGCCTCGACATGATCGGTCCGATCACGAACGGCGTGGTCCGGGTCGGCGCCGGCGCCAAGATGCGCGCCATCGAGGACTCCGTGCGGGTGCAACGATGGGAACTGCGCATGTTCCCCTCGACCGTCCGCACGGCGACGATCGGCGGCTTCATCGCCGGCGGAAGCGGCGGCGTCGGCTCGATCAATTTCGGCATGCTGAACCAGCGCGGCAACATCCCTGCCGTGCGTGTGGTCACCGCTGAGTCGTCCCCGCGCGTGCTCGAGCTGCGTGGCGATGCGGTCAATCAGGTCCACCATGCCTACGGCACCAACGGCATCATCACCGAGCTCGAGGTGGCCCTGGCGCCGGCGCAGGATTGGGTGCAGGTCGGCGTGACCTTTCCCGATTTCGCCCGGCTAACCCGGTTCTGCCAGGCGCTCGCGGAAGCCGACGGCATCGTCAAGCGGCTGATTACGGCGATCCAGGCGCCCACACCCGGCCGGATGCGCGCCTTGCCGTTCGCCGTTGCGCCCAACGCGTCTCTCGGCCTTATGCTGATCGCCGGCGGCTCCATGGAGCCGTTCCATGACCTGACGGCCCAGCACGGGGGCGATATGGCATATCTCGCCACGCCGTCGGAAGCGGTGGCCAAGCGCGTAACCCCGATCTACGAGTTCACCTGGAACCATACGACCTTGCAAATGCTGAAGGTCGACCGGACGATCACCTACCTCCAGACCCGCTTTCCGGCGGATGGGGGGCTGGATCTTGTCCACGCCCTGGCTCGGGAACTAGCGGGCGAGGTGTTGATGCATCTTGAATTCGTGCGGGTGAATGGGCGCCTGCTGTGCAGCGGTTTGCCCTTGGTACGCTACACCACCCCGGAACGGCTGAACGAGATCATCGCAATCTTCGACGCCCACGGCGTCTTTGTCGCCAATCCGCATACCTATGTACTGGAAGACGGCGGCAAGAAGGAGACCGACGCGGCGCAGGCGGCCTTCAAGGGCGCCGCCGATCCCTTCGGTCTGCTGAATCCGGGAAAGATGCGCGGTGCCCCCGCGCCGCTGCCTTTACCAGCCTAGGCAGCCGGGTGGTCGGTGTAGGTCTGGCCGATCTTGGCCAATATATGAGCCTCGGCTGAGACCGGCGGGTACTTGGCGGGATTGTCCGCGGTCGCGCAGGAGGGCAGGCAGGCGATCTCGGATGCATCGTCGGGGGAGGTGAAGAACACGATCGACAGGCGCCGGCTGCAGCCGGTCAGCGCCCGGGGCGGGTTGATCACGCGATGGATGTTCGACCGCCAGCGGTCGTTAGTCCAGCGCTGGATCAGGTCGCCGGTATTGATCGTCAGGGTTCCCGGCAGCGGCGGTACGTCGACCCAGGCGCCATCGGGTGCCAGAACCTGGAGCCCGCCGGGGGCATCATCCTGCCGCAAGATCGTGAATCCACCAAAATCGGTATGCGGCGCGCTGCGCAGCTGACCCGGCAAAGGTTCATCGCGCTGGTCCGGATATTCGACTAGGCGCAGCGTATGCGCCATACGCGCATAATGTGGATCGAAGAAATTCTCCGGCAGCTCCAGCGCCAGCGCGCTGATCCGCATCAGCGTGCGGCCCAGCGCGTAAGCCGATGCGGCGTAACGGATAGCAGTCTCACGGAAACCGGGCGGGGTGTCCGGCCACGCCATCGGCCATTCGTCATCATGGACTGGGTTTGGCACGACGAATGATTCGCAGATATCCGCCGGCACATCCGCGCCCATGGATTTGCCCACATTCTCGGTCAGGGGCGGAATATAGCCGCGGACACGTCCACGCAGGTCGGAGAGCCGCGCAATCATTTTGTCGCGGGAGGGCAGATCAAAGAATGCACGGGCCGCGCTGTAGGTATCGTCGATGACGTCGCCCGCTATGCCGTGCCCGGCAATATTGACGAAACCGACCGCATTCAGCGCATCGCGCCACTGACGCGCAACCTCCAGCCGTGCCCGGACACCGCCCGCGTGGAATGGAGCGATATCGACCACCGGGATGCGCATGTCTACTTCATCCATATGTAAGCAGTTTATGCATAGTTATCGATTTGGAGGCAGTCGTCCAGAACTTTCCTTCGCTGGCGCCTCGTTTCAGCTCGGATTGGTGGTTTTCGATTGCCGCAAACCTGTCTTGTCTCCTAAAGCTTCGGTTCGATGAGGATCGGAACGGGGAAGGGCGGAATATGGCTTTGCTGGATGCGGTGTCGAGCAGAGTCCGATGTCCGGTTTTCTGGCAGGTTGCCTGAAAACGGCCGGTCCGAAATCGCCCCAACTCAGTCGCCAGGAACCTGTCGTCATGATCCTCAAAGCGGACATGGATGGCAGGCGGGAGACTGGACTGATCGTGCAGGCGGATGGTCGAACAGCCGATCGGTTGGATCGATGAGCTGTTACCATCGAAAGCCGTTTTCATCTAGGTTAGGATCCTTATCAGACTCGCAGGTCCGGCCATGAGTTGGTGGGTTTGTATCTCAATCGTATTTTTAGCTTACCTTTTTAGCTCGCTGCTTTGGGGCCGCCGCGGCGCAATCGTGTGTTTCGCCGGAACTCCTGCTGTCTGGCTCACACTTTATTCTTTCGTATGGCGCCCGGATACTGATTTCTGGGGAAGAAAATGGAAAGCCCTGGAGCTTATCCAGGCGCTTATATTGAGCACGGGCACAAGCAGTATTCTGATTTGGATATTCGGGTTTCCGGCAGTGACGCTCGGGCTGGCACTGAACCGGAGTTATCGAAACCGTTATGGCGTGCGACCGTAGGCGGACTGTCGCAATTTGCGCTAGCAAAGGCGGCAATCGCCCATTTCGGTCGCCGACCGGCTGGTACGGCAAACCCAGAAGCGGACATGGATATCGAGGGCCACGCCGGCAGGTGACGCCCAAGCTCGCTATTCAGGATCGATCCGCCGATCCTAAAACCGGTCGTTTGCCGGATTTGATAATAAGTGCGGCTGCCGATCGGCTCGCCGTCCTCAACGGAAACCTCGAATTCCCAGCCAGCCTCCTGCTTCACGCTGCGGGAAGCGCCTCTTAAGAAAATCGATCAGTTGCCTGCGCTGGTCGCGTGGAAACGCGACTAGGGCAATCTGAAATGTCCTACGGTTCTGGAATTGCAGCAAGAAAGTTGCCTCCCCACCGTTTCCCCAAAATTTCAGTTCGTTCCAATCGATTTTCTGATCCCGCCGGAAGGCGAACCGGATATGCAGCGCTTCGTCTAACAACTCGAACGTCTTCGGAACGAAGGCCAACCATACGACCCATGGAATGAGGATTATTGGAATAGCTAAGGTGAGCACGTAATCCAACGACCACCAATGGTCTTCCTGAAACCCTTGCCACAGGTATGTGAAGAGCGTCACCGCCACTAAGCCGCCGAGGACTGTTCGGAGGAAAAGCCAAAGACTTGGCATAAGCTTCATGGAGCACCATTCACTGCCGACGCTGAATGCAATTTCCACGAGCTACGCGTTCCGATCAATGCGAAAACGAGAAAGAGGAAGGAAGTCGCGAGCGAGCGACCCATTCCGCCCGATACCGTTCTCTAATGGGTCAAGGGCGGCAGCTCGATCGTGAGCGGTATTTGACGTCGTCGGGTGCCTGCGTTCTCTACGTGCTCGTGTGGCACTTGATGGGGTTAGCTGGGTGCGGAGCGGCTTGGTTGAAATCGCAGTCGGTCGACAGATCGACCGCGTGCTACAGAATCGGCGCCGTCATCCACTCCCTCCCTCGGGCGTCGCTCCCGCTCGGGAGCTCGGTTCGGCCTCCTGTCCGGTTGATGCTGCTCGGCTAGGCGGGTTTGAACTCGGTGCCGTGTCGCAGCATGGCATGCATGATGATGGCCAGACGGCGTGCGAGCGCGATCCGCGCTTTGCGCATCGTCGAGCGCTTTGCGATGGCGAGCGCCCAGTCCTTCAGTTTCAGCGGCCCTTTATAGCGCGTCAGCATGACGTTCGCGGCCTCGTAGAGCAGGGTTCGCACGCGTCGGTCGCCGCACTTGGAGATGCTGCCGGTATAGTCTACTTCGCCCGACTGATAGCGACGCGGCACCAGGCCGAGATAAGCACCGATGTCGCGAGACCGCTTGAAGCGTTCGGGATCGTCGACCGCGGCGGTGAAGGCGAGCGCGGTGAGTTGGCCGACGCCTGGGATCGTCATCAGCCGCCGGCATGCGTCGGACGCCCGGACCATCTTGTTCATGTCCGCGTCGATCGCTCCCACGGCCGCGAGCACGGCGTCACGCGCCGCGATGAGGCCTCGCATGGCGACGGACAGCCCGGTAATGCCTTCGCTTGCCCGGAGCGCCTGTTCGATGAAGGTGGGGCTCAGCCCGCGGGGCAGCCGAACACCGAACACGACGGCCAGGCCGCGGATTTGGTTCTCCAGCGTCACCCGCTGGCCCACCAGCTTCTTGCGCGCGATGATCAGCGCGCGAACCGCGTGCGCCGGCAACGACTTCACGTGCACGGGCTTGAAGAAGCCGGTGCGGGCGAGATGCGCCAAGCCCCGCGCATCGTTGCGATCGGTCTTGTGGGTCGTCAGCGACTTCAGCGCCTGGTAAGCCTGCCGGCTCTCGATGCAGACGACCGGGACGCCGCATGTGGTCAGGCCGTGATAGAGCATCGGCGCCATGCGGCCGGTCTCGAATACGACCCGCCGACAGGCCGGGGCGCCGGCCAGTGCAACTTCTATGTCAGCGGGTGTGGACGGCACCTTCACCTCGCGAACGACCGCGCCATCTCGGTCCACGACGCAGACGTGCGTCTCTTCCATCGACACGTCCAGTCCAGCAAAATACTCCATGATCAGCCTCCTCTTCCAATGCCGGAGACCATCTTATCGGTCTCCGCGGGAGAGCTGCTGACCATTACCCAATGTTGAAAAAGTCGATGTTGATTACGGTTTGAAGTCCTGATTCAGTCCTCTCAAGAAGAGGAGTGGGTTGCGATGATGGGCGATCGGACGGTGGTGCAAGAGGCCCTGTTTTACGAGTTCAGCCTCGA
>Ga0268266_10001989_pt1 | contig 22898 bp, 24 predicted proteins | sample KBSS13metaG_FD_190356 | JGI IMG/M metagenome (GOLD analysis project Ga0268266, IMG submission 190356) | Switchgrass rhizosphere microbial communities from Kellogg Biological Station, Michigan, USA - KBS S1-3 metaG (SPAdes) (version 2) | ecosystem: Host-associated > Plants > Roots > Rhizosphere... | reverse complement strand
AGACCGCGCTGGTGCTCTCCTGGTGCGGTACCCGAGGGCTTCTGACACTGGCTACCTCATTCGCCCTGCCGCGTGAGTTTCCGGGGCGCAACCTGATCATCCTGAGCGCCATGGCTGCCGTCATGGGGACACTGATCATCCAGGGGCTCACACTCGAGCGCGTCATTCACTGGTTTGGCGTCGCGGATGACCATGGCGAGACGACTGCGAACATCAGCCGCGCGCGTACACAGGTGCTCGAAGCGGGCATTGCGGCGGCGGAACGCGAGCCGCCGGCAGTTGCCGTGATTCTCAAGAAGCAACTGCAGGAGTCGATGAAGGTGGCCCGGTCCAGGCACGACCCGCAGGCGCCGACGCGATTTGACTCGGCCCATGCGCGCGCAGTGGCGGCGCAACGCTCGAAGCTTCACGACTTGCGCGGCGCCGGCGAAATTGATGACGACGTGTTCCATGTACTCGAGGAGGAGCTCGACTGGTTGGAGCTGGCCGCCTTGCCGAGCAGTGAAATCGAGGTTGTGGAGGGCTGATCTCGAGGTGCGGGCCGACGCGCTTCAGCGATGAGAGCCGTGCCGATCTTTATACGGTCCTCGCAGGAGGCGAAGCTGGGACAGCGGCCGCTTTCCAGGCTCACTGTACGCAGGACGCGGGTATAACGGCGGATGTTGGCTGAAGCGGGAAGCGGCAGCCGGCCTGCGGTAATGACCCGCAGCAGGCTGTCGAGCTCCGTGATGAGTTGGTGGTAGCGCGGCGCGCAGCTGCGGGACCAGGTGCGCAGCACTGACTCAACATACGACTGCTCCATTTCCACGAAGGCGAGGTCCAGTCCGCTCGCGGCAGACCGCTCCTCCAGGACGGCAGCGGCTCGGGCATTGAGAACCTCGAGCAAGCCACCCAGGGTGATCAAAGTCCCGAGGGTGGTGCGGGAGACGCAGAGCCAGCGTGCACGATGGATTGACAGCTCCGCGAGCACGGTGTTGGTCATGGCCGCCGCCGCGAAGAATCTGGTGTAGGCCGCGAAGCGAGCGTCGAGCCGCGAGTACGTGCAGGCGCGGCGGAAAAACTCCTTCTCGGGTGCAGCGCTCAATGTTTGCCGGTGCCGGGTTCAGCCATCTTGCGGTGCTGCTCCGCGAGAACCGAGGAGGGAGTGACGGAAGCCATCGCTGCCTGAAGCTTGTTCTTCCAGCCCGCGACCACGTCGCCCTCGCCGTCCATCATGGCCTTGAAGCCGATGCGGGCCACTTCGTCCGCATCCATCTTCTTGTCGGACCCGACCTTCGTGTCCTGCATGCCGGCGCGATCGAAGAACTCGGTCTCCGTGGCTCCCGGCATCAGGCAAGTGACGCTGACACCTGTGTCCTTCAACTCGTTGCGCAGTGCCCAGGAGAACGAGTCGATGAAGGCCTTGGTGCCGTTGTACACCGCCTGGAACGTGCCGGGCATGAAGCCGGCGATCGAGCCGGTAATCAGGATGCGGCCGCTGCCGCGCGCGCACATTTCCTTGCCCAGCCGGTGGATGAGAGCGAGGGTCCCGGTGATGTTGGTGTCAATGACCTTTACGATGTCGTTGAAGTCCTGGTCGAGGAAGGCGTGGCCGAGCCCCTGACCGGCATTCGCCAGCAGCGCGGCCACCGGACGTCCGCGAGTTGCCGACAACAGCTTGTCGATTCCTTCCGGAGTTGACAGATCGGTTTCAACCGACTCCACGACGCCGCCCCGTCCCTGCAACTCGGCCACGGCGGCGGCCAGGGGCCGATCGGCCGCGATGATCAGGTCGAAACCTTCGCGCGCGCATTCGCGGGCGAGACCGAGGCCGATGCCGCTCGAGGCGCCGGTTACGATGGCGAGGGGTCGGATCGTGGTGTTCATAAAAGTCTCCTCGAGTGTTGGAAAATCAACGCTGCAGCAGCTCGACGACAGCAAGGAAGATCCGATCGAGCGCATCGATTGCAGACCTTCACCCGAAGCACGCCGCATGCCCGGTTTATCTAACACAGGTTATGAACCAGGGCTCAGCCGCGGGATTGAAACGTGCTGGACTGCCTGCGTGTTTCCCCCGTGAAAAGGTGTCGGGCCATGCCTATTGAAATCACTTCTCTCAGCCTGGCGGATGCGCGCCAGATCATTGCGGCCGGCGAGCGCAAGGCGCAGGAGCTGGGTATTCCCTACAACCTCGCGGTGGTGGATGCCGGCGGCAATCTGATCGCGCACGTACGGATGGATGGCGCGTGGCTGGGCAGCATCGATATCTCCATTCACAAGGCGTTTACGGCGCGGGCCTTCGACATGTCCACCGGCGATCTGTCCACCATGGCTCAATCAGGCAAGCCGCTGTTCGGAATCAACAGCACCAACCACGAGCGGGTGGTTATTTTCGCGGGCGGCATGCCGATCAAGCGCGGCACGAAGGTGATCGGCGGCGTCGGTGCGAGCGGCGGCACGGTCGATCAGGATCAACAGGTGGTAGATGCGGCGGTGGCGGGATTCACGAGCAAATAACGCAGCGTCCAACCGCGAGGTTGCGAAGGGTTCGAGGCCTCGCTGGCCGTGAACTTACCGCGGATGCTCGCCCGCGCGCTGGAGCGTTTCCAGCGCTTGGGTGACAGTTTGTTCGCGGACGGAGTCTGGTGGAGACGGGGCGAAGTCGTATTTCGTCACACGCGTCGGCCGTCCACGCCGCGCGAGTGCCAGGTACACGAGACCGGCGGGGTTACCATCTTCATCGGGGTCGGGGCCGAGGACGCCGGTTATGGCAAGCGCCAGCGTTGCTTCGGAGCGCTGCAGTGCGCCTTCCGCCATTTGAAGCGCCACTTCCGTGTTGACTGCGCCCGCTTCGGCCAGGAGTTTCGGGTCTACTCCCAACACCTGAGTTTTGTGTTGCTTGGTGTACGCGACGAAGGCACCTTGGAAGCAGGAGCTTGCGTCCTTGCCGTGCGTCAGGCAGGCAGCAACCAATCCTCCTGTGCAGGACTCGGCGGTGACGACAGTCAATCCGGCGGAGCGAAGCCGCAGCATGACAGCGTCGGCTTTGTCCGTCAGCTTCTCGTCAACACAACACCGCATCGGTCAGCGGCCCTTCTTGGCCGCCTCCGCCTCGGAAGCCGACTTCACGTCCTTCTTCTCTTCCGGCGGCGGCAGGACTGCCTTCAGGCCGAGCGCCTTCAGGCGCAGTTCCCGCGCCCAGCCCTGGGTGTGATACAGGTGCTCGTCTTCTTCCTCCTCGACCTGCTCGCAGGCGGCCGTCAACGCCGCGCCGGCTGTGCCGTCGGCCGATTTGGCGCATTCGCAGATGATCTCCCAGTTGGCGTGATCCTTGGTCTCAGCCAACAGAACGCTGTCGCAAGCGACGAGCTCGGCGGCCTGCTCGTCACCTTCCGCCTGCGCCATCTCCATCGCCCGCACCAGAGCCATCCCGTTGTGCTGGATGATCTTGCATCCGGGCGTCATTTCGCCCGGATCCCAACCCATCTTTTCGCACAGATCGGCCAGGATGACGACGTGATTCTGCGTCTGCTCCAGGTACTTCTCCCACTCCTCGCGCAGATCATCGTTGAGTGCGCATTCGAGCGCTGTCCTGTATACGAGAACCCCGCCGCGCTCGTGGACGAGTGACTGCAGCAGGTGTTCTTTCAGTTGTACGGTGTCCATTGTCACTCCCGAAGTCAGATGCGAGGGGGATCGGTTTCGCGGGCAAAGTGGCGGTGGGCGGCCAGGGCGCCGATGAAGGCGCTGAGGGCGGCCTCGCGCTGCGCATCGTCGAACTGCAACAGCCCGGCGTCCTCCTCGCCTGATGCCGGGATACCCGCTGCTTCCAACAATGAGGCGGAGGAACCGAGCAACAGCATGGGCTTGCAGTGACGGTACTGGTCCTTCAGGAACTCCAAGGCATGGCCGCTCTCGGCCAGCGCCGCTGCGGCCTCCTCGCCACCCGGGACAATGACCGCGTCCCACAAGACCGACGGCGCCGCCTCCAGTGTGACCTCCACTTCCACAGGTCCGATTGCGCCGAATTTGACTGCCACAAACCGGGGCACTGCTTGCGCCCCGGTCAGTGCGGTGTGCAGAGCTTTGGCCGCTTCGATGTCAGAACCGGGAGCTACCAGGATGGCCACGCGTCGCGTCTCGATTCCGACCTCGCCGGGTCGCGCGAACAGCGACAACGCCTCGGACGATTCAACTTCGGGCTTCGGAGCGCGTCGCAGCGCCCTGGGGAGCGGCTCGGGAAGGTCGGTGATACCGAGTCCGTCCGCGACTGCCCGGGCGAGCTCTTCGGCCACATTGCGCAGCTGGGCAATCACCCGGAGCCTGACAGCGCTGACCTGTACACGAGTCAGCTCGAAGCGGTAGGCGCGGATGATGTGCTGCTTCTCCACATCGGACTGACTGTTCCAGAACAAGGTGGCCTGGTTGTAGTGCTCGGCGAATTTCTCGGGCTTGCCCCGGACTTTGTCGCCTTCGGTCGGCTGTGGGAACGAGGTGAACCCCTGAGTGACACCCGCTTGAAACGGGCAGCCGCCAGCCAGCGAGTTGGGTTCGTAGGCGACGCGGCCGCGCGCGATCGCCTGACGATGGAAGCCGTCGCGTTGATTATTGTGAATCTGCGCGACGGGGGCGTTGATCGGGATCTCGTGGAAGTTGGGACCGCCCAGGCGGGTGATCTGGGTATCGACGTACGAATGAATGCGACCGGCCAGCAAGGGGTCGTTGGTGAAGTCGATCCCCGGCACGACATGCGCCGTGCAGAAGGCAACCTGCTCGGTTTCGGCGAAGAAGTTGTCGGGATTGCGGTTCAACACCAGGCGGCCGATGGGACGCACGGCCACCAGCTCCTCCGGCACGATCTTGGTCGCATCGAGCACATCGAAGCTGAAGCCTTCGGCCTGTTGCTCGGTAAAGATTTGAACCCCTAACTCCCATTGCGGGTACGCGCCCGCCTCGATGGCTTCCCAGAGGTCGCGGCGATGGAAATCGGGATCGGCACCGGAAATCTTCACGGCCTCGTCCCAGGCGAGGGAGTGGGTGCCGGCCACGGGGTTCCAATGGAATTTGACGAAGGAGGACTCGCCTTGCGCGTTCACGAAGCGGAAGGTATGGACACCGAATCCCTGCATCATGCGGTAGCTGCGCGGGATGGCGCGGTCGGACATGACCCACATCAACATGTGGGTGCTCTCGGGCATGAGCGACACGAAGTCCCAGAAGGTGTCGTGCGCCGTGGCCGCCTGCGGCATCTGGTGGTGCGGCTCGGGCTTGGCGGCATGGATGAGATCGGGGAACTTCATGGCATCCTGGATGAAGAACACCGGGATGTTGTTTCCCACCAGGTCCCAGTTGCCTTCGTCCGTATAAAACTTGACGGCGAAACCGCGAACGTCGCGGGCTGTATCGGTGGAGCCTCGCTCACCGACCACCGTGGAAAATCTGACGAACACCGGTGTGCGTTTGCCCGCTTCGGCGAACGGCGAAGCGCGGGTCAGGTCGGTGAGAGGTTTGTAACACTCGAAGTAGCCATGCGCGCCCGAGCCGCGTGCGTGGACGATTCGTTCCGGAATGCGCTCGTGATCGAAGTGGGTGATCTTCTCGCGCAGGATGAAATCTTCCAACAAGGCGGGGCCGCGCAGGCCGGCCTTGAGGGAGTTCTGGTTGTCGGCGACCGGCACGCCCTGATTGGTTGTCAGAGGCTGCGCGCCGGAATCCACGCGCACGCGGTCCAGCGAGCCGGAGGCGGGGTTGAAGGACAACGGGGGATTGCCCGAGCCGACCTTCGTCGAGGCGTTGGTTTCGGTCAGCGTGCTGCCGGTGATGGCGGGATCGGGCGGTACTTCGTGCTGCCCCGCCGCAGCACCGGTCTCGCCGAATTCGCTGGGCTTGGCTGCGTTGTAGGGAAATTGTTGGCCGATAGCCTCGGCACCCGCGAGTTTGGCGGCGGCCAGGTCGCCGGATGCGTCCGCTTTGAAGCCGCCGGCGGGGCCGCTCATTGTGCTTCGGGCGCTCGACCGGGACGCAGCGCTGGATGTGGGGCCAACACCGGGCCTCGAGGTCGCACCCGGTGGCCTCGTAGCTGCGGCCCCTGTCTTTGGGCCAGAACTGCCACGCACGGGAATGCCGGATCCGCGCGGATCAACGGTTGGCGGTTTGCGTGGAGCCGCCTGTTTCGCGGGCGGCTTCCTGGAGGAACCGGAAGAGGATTTGCGCGTGGCCATGAGTTTGCCTTCTCGAACGGATGCTGTTGGTATGAGTTGCGGGCGGTGCAGCCTGACGGGCTGCCCCTTCACAACGTACCGGCACCCAGACCGTTCCGAGACTCGCCACGAACAACAGGCGAGCCGCGCGGCAGACTAACGTAGGTTATGGGACCACTCGTCGTACCAAAGGCGCATGCAATGGGAATGCATCACCAGGACGGAACCGGCATGGATCTCGAATTCAATCTGGTCGGGAGTGATGATCCGGTCACAGCAGTTGCAGATGGCACCTGTGCCGTTGCCGCCGAACAACTCGTGAGCTGGGCCGCGCGGCAACATGCCGCTGCGCATGCGCTCGCGCACGAGCGTTCTTTCGTGCTGGGCTGGATCAAAGATCTCGGCAGAGTCGTCCATGGACGTGTGCCTCGGTTGGGGAATGGCGCCGACTATAGCGGGTTTGATCCGCCGCCGATCTAACAAATATTAGAGGCCGATCGACACGTAACTTACATTGAGCGCGCACGCACGGAACTTGCTCGCGCTCCTGGGTCACCACCGAAGGAACACCACCATGCTCACCGATCCGCGCTCCGCGGGCCCACGCCCGCCGTTTCCAAAGCAACAACAGGCCGCGCCCGGCAAGACCGCACAACTCGACCCTGTGCCGGATCACGGCGAGGCCAGCTATCAGGGACATGGGCGGCTGGCAGGATGCAGCGCCATTGTGACCGGCGGAGATTCCGGTATCGGACGCGCCGTCGCCATCGGCTTTGCGCGTGAGGGCGCCGACGTATTGATCGCATATCTGAATGAGCACGATGATGCGGAAGAAACTGCCAATTGGGTTCGACGGGCCGGCAGCAAGGCAGTCGTCGTGCCGGGTGATGTTGGCCAGGAGGCACACTGCAGGCAGTTGGTTGCGCGCGCCGTGTCCGAATTCGGCAGGCTCGACATCCTGGTAAACAACGCCGCGTTCCAACGCACGCATGAGAAGTTGTGGGATTTCAGCGCGGAGGAGATCGAGACCACCTTCCGTACGAATATCCAGAGCATGTTCCATCTGGCCAAGGCGGCAGCGCAGCATATGAAGCCCGGTAGCTCGATCATCAACACCGCCTCCATCCAGGCGGACAAACCCTCACCGAGCCTGCTGGCTTATGCGACCACCAAGGGTGCGATCACCAATTTTACGGCCGGGCTCGCACAGCAGATGGCGGAGTCGGGCATCCGTGTCAACGCTGTCGCGCCCGGACCGGTGTGGACTCCCTTGATACCTGCGACCATGCCTGCCGAGCAGGCGGCCCACTTCGGCCAGGACAGCCCGTTGGGCCGGCCGGCACAGCCGGCGGAGCTCGCGCCGGCCTATGTGTTTCTCGCCTCGAACGAGGCGACTTACATCAGTGGTGCCATTCTTCCGGTCACCGGAGGCAAACCATTCCTGTAATCCGGTACGAAAAAAAGTTAACTTTAACCTAGGTTAAGAGCAGCCCCCGTGGCGTGATGCAAACTTCCAGCCCGCCTGTGAAGGACGGATCTCGGGCACGAGCGCAGCCATATGCGGGATACAGTGATGTCGTCTACTTCCGAACAATCACCGCCGGGCGCCATGGCAGGAAATGCATTTCAAGCGGATGAGCGCCAACGCTTCTTCGATGTCCAACGCCAGGTGCGGGGCCTGTTGGCCGTTGTGCGGTCGATAGTGCGCCGGATGGCGGAGAGCTCGCCCTCGGTCGAGGACTTTGCCGGCCACCTCGAAGGGCGATTGGGCGCGCTCGCGCGGGTCCAGGGTCTGTTGTTGCGTGCGCCGGAGGCAGCCGTCGACCTGGAGGAGTTGGTTCGCGCGGAGTTTCTGGCGCAGGCTACCCCGGATGAGCAATTCGAGGTCGGCGGTCCGCGGATTGCGCTGAACGCCAGCCAGGCCGGTACGATCGGCCTGGCTTTGCACGAGCTGGCGACCAACTCGATCAAGTTCGGGGCGCTGACGAGCCCCCGCGGACGCGTCCGGGTCGAATGGACCCGTTCCGGGGAAAGCCCGGATCGCGCCACTCTCGACTGGCGCGAACGGGTCGAAAATGTGATACCCGCGGCCACCTACCAGGGGTTCGGGTTCGAGCTGATTGCAAACACACTGCCCTACGAGCTGGAGGGAACCAGCTCGATTGTGCTGCACCCCTCAGGGCTGCAGTGCTCGGTCACTTTTGTGGTGCCGTCGCCGCACGAATAACTTCGGCAACCGGAGCAGCCTCATGGAAAACACCCCCCTGCATCTGCAAACGGCTGACTACGAAGACGAGTTGAATGGCTTGCGCTCCACGCTCGTGGAGTTGATCCGCAGCCGGACGCACACGGCGTAACGAGCCTAGCTTGGTCATCCAAACATCCATCGGCAGCCTGATTCGCAAGCTGGAACACTGTGCCCTGCTCTCCACGGAGGATAAGCGCGCCCTGGAGAATGCCTGCGGCTCGGTCCGCCACCTGGGTCCCCGGACCAGCCTCGTCGCGGAAGGCGACCCGGCACAACGGGTCAATGTCATCCTGGAAGGATTTGCCTGCCGTTACCGGCTGCAATCGGACGGGCGCCGCCAGATGGTGGGCCTGCTGTTGCCCGGAGACATGTGTGACATTCGCATCTGCATCCTCAGTCGGATGGATCATTCGATCGGTACCCTGAGCACCGTGCGCGCTGCCCAGATTCCGCGCGAGACCGCCGATCTGCTGCTGGAACGATACCCGCGCCTGGCGCGTGCGTTCTGGTGGTCCACCCTGGTCGAGGAATCGATTACACGCGAGTGGGTGGTGAACGTCGGACACCGCACGGCTTTTGAACGGATGGCGCACTTGTTCTGCGAGATCTTCGAGCGCCTGCATACAGTGGGACTCACACGGGGCGACACCTGTGATCTGCCGCTGACTCAGGCTGAGCTGAGCGACGCGCTCGCGCTATCGGCAGTCCACGTCAACCGTGTGTTGATGGAAATGCGGCACAACCAGCTCATCACTCTGCGCAATCAACAGCTCACGCTGCATGATTATCATGCACTGCGAATCATCGCGGGCTTCGATGCCCGCTATCTGCACCTGGACGGCATCAAAGGGCCCTCCTTCACGGCCGAACAACGCACCGCGTAACTAGAGCAGACGCGCCTGCATCTCGGCGTGAAAAAAATGGCACGCCACGTGCATTTCGCTGATCAGCTTGCGAAAGTCGGCGCAATCGAGACTGCGTGTGAGGCGCGCGAAGTGCGGGTCAGGATATTTGAATCGGCGCGCATTCAGCCGGTGCGCCGGCAGACTGACAACGTCCGACAACGCAATGAGCTCATCGCGCATCTGCAGTAATTTCGCGTGCAGTCGCAGATCCGCGCCCAGATCCGCCGCGATCGCGAGAAAGCAATGTCGGCCGCTGACATCCTGATTGAATGAGGGGTCCGCCCGCTCGGTGAAAGGCCGGCTGTAGGAAATCAACGCGCCGAGCAGAGCAGCTGAATACGAGATCGAGGCCGTGCGATGTTTGCCCAACTCGCGCAGGAATCCGCCGGCGACCGCCAGGTCCCGGGCAGCATGACGCGACCAAAGCTCACCCTCGGGGGGGTGCGCCATCCTCTTCTGAAGAAGCTGCCGGTGAGGCATGCACATCCAACCTGTAATACGTGGGAGCGGCGTTTAACTTAGCACCGCGGATGCAGACCGGCTCTAACGTGCGTTAGCGGATCCAGGTGACGACCAGCCAGCCGGTGGCGAGGAACGTGAGCGCCGTGGTGCTCCAGCCGAGAACATTGATGAGACGACCGTTGGTAGCCTGTCCCATCAATTTGCGGCTGTTGGTCAGCAACATGATGATCAGCAGTAGAGGTGGGACGGAGAAGCCCTGCACGATTCCCGACCACACCAGGGCGCGCATCGGATTGAGCCCGAAAAAATTCGCGGCCACCGCGATAGCGGTAACAACCGCGATGGTCGCGTAGAACAACTTGGTCTCATGAGGTTTCGCGCGGAGGCTGCCCGGCTTTCCGAAGCCTTGTACCAGGTCGTACGCCGCTCCGGTCGTCATGACGGGCACGGCAACCACGCCGACACCCACCATCCCGATCGCGAACAGCGCGCCGGCCGCCGGGCCCGCGAGCGGCGCGAGCGCCTGTGCCGCCTGTGCGGCTGAATCCAACTCGGTGTGACCGGCGGGATGCAGCGTGGCTCCGGTGGTGAGGATGATGAAATATAAGATCACATTCGAGAATGTCATTCCTATCAGGACATCGCGGCGGGTGGTCTGCAGCGAGCGGTGCTCCTCGACTTCCTGGTTGGACTGCCACGTGTAGATGTACGCCGACAGTGACGTGCCCATGCATGCAACCAACATGGAAAGGAATTCCTCATCCGGATGAACTCGCGGCAGCACAGTTGCCCGGATCACCTCCAGGGGATCGGGCTTGGCGAGGATCGCCGCCGCCACATAGGCGAATAACGCCAGGGTCAGCCATTGGAATATTTTGCGCAGCAGCGCATACGAGCCGAAGATCTGGAAGGCAACGAGACCTACGGCGGTCGCAATGACAATGAGCGGGATCGGAACGGGCACGAGCAGGTTGAGGCCGGCGCCGATGCCCCCAAGGTCCGCGGCCGCCTCGATGACGTTGCCGACGATCGCCAGCGCCAACATCGGAAACAACACCCAGGGCGGGAGGTGCTCCCGGATCGCCGCAAACAGGCCCTTGCGGTGGACCTGGCCGAGCTTCGCCGACAGATAGACGACGGCGTACATCATCGGCAGCAGAACCGGGGCGATCCACAGAAATCCGAGCCCGAATTTCGCGCCTGCGCTCGCGTAGGTGCCGATGGCGGACGGATCATCATCAGCCGCGCCGGTGATGACGCCCGTCCCCAGGGCAGTCAACAATCCCTTACGGTTGGGCATTCGCCGTGCGGCTGGCTCCCGGCAGGTCGTTGGCCATCTTTGCGTGCTCGGTCAGCGTGGGCAAGGTTTTCTTCGCGAAGGCAGCGAGATCAGGATCGGAGGATTGCTCGGCACCCCGAAACAGCGCGATGGTCTTCTCATGGTCCATCTGCATCTGCTTGGAATAGGCGGTATCGAACTCAGTGCCCTTCTTGTTGCTCAACTTCTGCAGGATGGCCTGGTGCTCGGAATCGAGCGAGGTGGGCACCGCGAGGCCTTTGGACTTGGCGATGCGGGTGAGCTCCTCGTTCGCCTGGCCGTGATCGCGCAGCATCTGCTCGGCGAACTGTTTGATTTTCGGGTCCTGCGAGGTAGCCCGGGCTGCCTTGGCGAGCGCGACTTCGGTCAGGCCGCCTTCGGCCGCTTTAGTCACAAACTTGGCCGGGTCGGCGCCGTCCTGATCCGCCTTGCCCATGGCCATGGCGCCATGATGCGGACTGACAGGGGCGGACGGCGGCTCCTGGGCCTGGAGGGATGAAATGGCGCCGACGCTCAGGATGAGTGCGGTCAGGGTGATGGCTCTGCTCATGATGGATCTCCTATGGTGAGTCAGCGGCAAGCGCGATGCCGCTGTGACGCAGTTGTGATGTCAACTCGGATTTCAACAGCGCGAGGCCGGCCGCATCGGACGCCTCACAGCGTGCTGTCAGCTTGGCTTCGGTGCCGGACGTGCGCAGCAGCCACCAACCGTTCGGGGTCGACACCCGAATGCCATCGATGGTGTTGACGTCAGCGCCTTCACGCATCAGTCGTTTTTGTACCTCATGCACGACAGCGGTTTTACGATTCTCGGGGCAGGGAATGCGCATCTCCGGGGTCGCCACGGTGGCCGGCAGTCCGGCACGAAAGTGGGCGAGACTCACATCCAGTCGCCCTAGAGCGCACAACAAGCGCATGGCTGCAAACAACGCATCGTCGGTGCCGTGCCAACAGTCGGCGAACAGGATGTGACCGCTCATCTCTCCGGCCAGCGCGGCTCGTTCGTGCATCGCGGCCTGGCGCACCAGGACATAGCCGGAGGGGGCCATGACGGGCCGGCCGCCGCAGCGGGCAATTTCGGAAAACAACACCTCGCTGGACTTCACGTCCCCGACGATGGTGGCACCTGGATTTTGCCGGAGCAGGTCCCTGGCCAGCAGCAGCAGAAGTTGATCCGGCCAGACGATGACGCCTTCCGAGTCAACCACGCCGATGCGATCACCGTCACCATCGAAGGCGATTCCGAGGTCAGCCTGTTCCGTGACCACTGTTTGCTGCAGCTGACACAGATTGCGTGCGACCGAGGGGTCCGGATGGTGAGCCGGGAAGCTGCCGTCGACTTCGGCATTCAGCAACACGTGCCGACCTGGAAGTTGTTGGGTCAATGATTCGATGACGGCACCGACCGCTCCGTTGCCGCAATCCCAGACAATGTGCCGCGGCGGTGTCGTGCCGGCCATCTGCGCCAGCTTTGCAACATAGGAATGGATCGGCGAGCCTGAAAAAGCCCACCGTGCACCGCCGGCTCGGAAGGCCAACGGGGCCGATACGAGCTCACACAGGGCCGCGCCGAACACGGGCTCACCGTCGAGCAACAGCTTGAAGCCGTTTTCATCGCGCGGGTTGTGGGAGCCGGTGACCATGATGCCGCCTGACAGCCCGGCGGCGCGAACGGCGTAATGCAGCAACGGGGTAGGCCCGAGACCTACGGAATACACCTGCAGGCCACCTGCCAACAGGCCGTCGATGAGCGCACTTTCCAGGGCGGCGGAGCTCAGCCTGCCATCGCGACAGACGGCCATGCGCCACAGGTTGCGACTCGCGCCTACAGAAGCATAGGCAACTCCCAACGTGAATGCATCATCACAGGTTAAATACTCGCCGAAGCGGCCGCGAATGTCGTACGAACGCACGATCATCGGGTTGATGGATTTGACTGAGCGGCGCATGAACATTCAACGAGCCGGCGGTAGTGCGGGTTCCGCCCGCGCAACGGGTGCGTGGCTTGCTGGATGAAGCGTATGAAGTTGGTTGTCTTCGGATTGACCGTGAGCTCGTCGTGGGGAAACGGGCATGCCACCTTGTGGCGCGGCTTGATACGGGCACTGGCGCGGATGGGTCACGATGTTACTTTCTTCGAGCGGGATGTGCCCTACTACGCTCAACATCGTGATTTGACGGACATCCCCGGCGCCCGGCTGCTCCTGTATGCCGGCTGGGAGGAGAGCCTGCCGCAAGCACGGCGGCACGTGGCCGCAGCGGATGCGGTGATCATTACTTCTTACTGTCCGGACGCAATCGCCGCCACGCAGTTGACGTTTGCACAAGCGGCGCGGGCCGTGCGTATCTACTACGATCTGGATACGCCCGTTACGCTGGCTAAACTGCGTTTGCATGGAGCCGTCGATTATGTGCCGACCGAGGGGCTCGGAGACTTTGATCTCGTCCTGAGCTTCACCGGCGGCGCCGCGTTGACGGCACTCGAGCAACAGTTGGGAGCCGAACGGGTTGCGCCGTTGTATGGGCACGTGGACCCTGATCAGCATCTGCCGATCCGGACCGACGCGGCGAGGCGTGCGGATCTCTCGTATCTGGGAACCTTTGCGGCCGACCGACAGCAGGCGTTGGAGCAGCTGTTCGTGGCCCCGGCACGGGAGCTGCCGAACAAGCGGTTTGTGCTGGGAGGCGCCGGCTATCCGGACGACTTTCCCTGGCAGGAGAATATCTGGTTCCTCAACCACGTAGCGCCGCCTGCGCATGCTGCGTTCTTTGCCAACTCGCGACTGACACTCAACGTGACACGGGCGGACATGAGCGAGCTGGGTTATTGCCCCTCCGGGCGGCTGTTTGAAGCAGCGGCGTGCGCGGTGCCGGTGTTGAGTGACAGCTGGGAAGGCATCGAGCGATTTTTCACGCCCGGCAAGGAGATCCTGCTGGCCGGCTCGACGCAGGAGGCCTGCGCGGCCATTGAGTTGCCGGGGCCGCAGCTCGAACGGATCGGGCGGGCGGCCCGGGAGAGGGCTTTGACCGAGCATACCTCGGCCCGGCGCGCGCAACAGCTCGTTCAGCTGCTGGAGGATCTATGATGTGGGGTGTGATTCCGGCAGCCGGCAACGGCACCCGCATACAACCGTTGGCGTTCTCGAAGGAGTTGCTGCCGGTCGGCGACCGCGGTGGTGAACGACCGAAGGCCATCAGCGAATACCTGGTGGATCGGCTGGTCGCAGGCGGCGCTGACAAGATCTGCTTTGTGGTCTCGCCGAGCAAGGCCGACATCATCCAGTACTACGGCAGCGGTATCGGCAACACGCAGGTTGCCTTCGTCGTGCAGCCGAAGGCCGCCGGACTGTGTGATGCCATCTTCCGCGCGCACCTGCTCATCCATCCCGAGGAAAGCGTCGCCGTCGGGCTGCCGGATACGATCTGGTTCCCAACCCATGCGCTGTTGGATCTACCGCACGATCGGCTGGCTTTTCTCAGCTTCCCCGTCGACCATCCCGAGCTGTTCGATGCGGTCGTGGCCGATGAATCGGGCCGGGTTCAGGAGATCCAGGTCAAGGCGGCGCATGCGCGCTCGCACTGGGTGTGGGGCGCGTTCCGGCTGCCGGGCAGGATATTCCACGAGTTGCATGGCTTCTGGAAGCAACGTGGCGAGCAGGACGAATACATCGGAACCCTCGTGAACGCGTGGCTGCGCGAAGGCGGAGAGGCAGTCAGTGTCAACGCAGGCGAGCGCTACGTCGACGTGGGCACGCTGCACGGCTATCGGGAAGCCATCACCCTACTCAACCATAGTACTCAGCCCCAAGGTGAGTGATGAGCTCCTCGCCACGCAGGTGTCGCAAGGTGTTCTTGAGCTTCTTCAACTGGATGAACAGGTCGTGCTCGGGATACAGGTTGGCCGCGTGCATGGGGCTCTTGAAGTAGAAGGACAGCCATTCCTGTATGCCGCTTCTCTGGGCGCGCGCCGCGAAGTCCATGAACAACACCAGGTCGAGCACCAGCGGCGCCGCCAGGATGCTGTCGCGGCACAGGAAGTTGACTTTCAGCTGCATCGGATAGTTGAGCCAGCCGAACAGGTCGATGTTATCCCAGCCCTCCTTGTTGTCGCCGCGAGGCGGGTAATAGTTGATCTGGACCTGGTGCGTCAGGTTGGCATACAGGTCCGGGTAAAGCTCGGGCTGCAGCAGGTGGTCGAGCACGCCTTTCTTGCTGACCTCCTTGGTGCGGAAGTTCTCCGGATCGGCCAGCACCTCTCCGTCCCGGTTGCCGAGGATGTTGGTTGAGTACCAGCCACTGATGCCGAGCATACGCGCCTTCAGGCCTGGGGCGATGATCGTCTTCAACAGGGTCTGGCCGGTCTTCAGGTCTTTGCCGGCAATCGGTACGTGCCGCTCGACGGCCAACTCCACCAGTGCGAGCGCGTCAACGCTCAGATTGGGCGCTGCGTTGATGTAAGGCACGCCCTCCTGGATTGCAGCATAGGCGTACAACATGCTCGGAGGAATGGCCGGGTCGTCACGGTCGATGGCCCGCTCGAGACCGGCGACACTGGCGTGGATGTCGGATTCCAACTGGTAGGCCTCGGTGCTGCCGCACCAGGCCACCACCAGGCGCGAGGTAGCGTTCTGCGCGGCGAAATGCCTCATGTCCTGGCGCAGCTGCTCAATCAACTGCCGCAGGCTGCCTCGTTTGACATTGGGTCCATCCAGGCGGCTCACATAGCGGCGGTTGAACACCGCGGAATACGGGCGAATGGCCTGCAGCGGCTGGCGTAGTTGCTCGCGCAGGTGGGGCTCGAGCACCCCTGCGGTCTGCGCTGCTTCGTAGGCGTTGTCAGGGAAGATATCCCAGGCGCCGAAGACGAGATCCTCGAGACTCGCCAGAGGGACGAAGTCACGGATCAAGGGCGAGCGGTGCTCGGTTCGCTTGCCGAGCCGGATCGTGCCCATCTGCGTGAGCGATCCGATCGGGGGAGCGAGCCCCGCCCGAACCGCCAGCACGCCTGCGATGAAGGTGGTGCTGACGGCACCCAGGCCGACGAGCATGACGCCGAGCTTGCCCTTGGGAGGCTCGATGTTGATGGCCGGATGTCTCATGATTCACCTCGAATGGCTGCCAGCTCCTGCTGTCGCAGGCTCGCTGTTATGTTGTCGCAGGCCGGATCGGGCTGCGCGAGATAGATCTCGTGACCGGGACGAGCCGTCACGCGAAACCCGGCCGAGCGCAGCAGGGCTTCGATGCAGGCGTGGTTGGGTGCCCACCAGTTGGTGGGATCGCCTGCCAGCTGCCGCTCAATGAAAGCCATGCATGGCCACCCCGGCTGCCTCAGCGGGGAGCGGTCGAGGAGGTCCACCGAAGGCGGGATGTCGGCAACCCCATCGCCGGGCATTGACAGGGTTTGCAACACCAGCGTGCCGCGGGTGACGCTGCTGAGAATGTCCAACGCCAGCAGCGGATGGCGCAGGTGATAGAGCACGCCGAGAAACAACACGATGTCGAACTTCTCGGAGTGCCGGGCCAGTGAGTAGACCGAGGCGCGCCGCCATTCAATGCGGTCCTCGAGCCCAAAGCGCACGGCGGCCCACGCAGCCTGGCGCAGATAATGTGGGTCGATGTCGATTGCGGTGACGCGGGCGCCGCGGCGCGCCAGCTCGAAGCTGTAGAAGCCGGCGTTGCAGCCGATGTCCAGGGCTCTCAGCCCGCGCAGGTCCGCGGGCACGAACGGGGCGATCTGTTGCCACTTCGAGTTGGGAAAGTCACCGAGGCAGTGGTCCGGTGCCGTTTGCTCCCCGCCGGGCAGATGCAGGTTGTGAAACCAGGGCGCGAGCCGGGTGATCTCGGGCGAGCTCATGCGCCGCACTCCATTCCAACCTCCGCGGACCGGTGGAATGCACCTGCGACCTCCGCCAGGTACGCTTCCAACTGCAAGGCGCGATGGAAGGACGTGTGTTCCGTCAGAATCCGGCCCCGGGCACGGGCCGCGATCTGTTGCAAGTACCCCGGATCGCAGTCACGCAGGTAGTGCAAGGCCGCGGCCGCATTCTGAGCGATGAGGATTTCCTTGCCGGGGATGAAAAAATCCTCCAGCCCCGGCCACGGATCGCTCAGGATCGGCACCCCGCACGCCGCGGCTTCAAACAGGCGCACACTGGGGGAATAACCGCTCGCAATCATGTCCGCGCGCGTCACGTTCAACGTGAGACGCTGGCTGTTGTAAAAGGAGCGATGCAGGACGGGTGGCAGATGATCGACGCGGTGGACGTTGGGCGGCCAGCGAATATCCGCGGGGTATTGGGCACCGGCCACGGTAAAGCGGCCCGCGCCCCAGCTGCGGGCGGGCTCGAGCAACAACTGCTCCAACATCGGCTGACGGTCGGGACTGTAGGTACCCAGGTAGCCCAGGTCGAAGCACTTTCGCGAGCCGACGGCCGGGCGGTAATCAACGGGATCGACGCTGCAGTAGAACGGCCGCGGACGCTGCGCATCAAACTCGTGCTGCAGGCGGTGGAGAATCGGGCCGCCGGCGAACGAAAGGTACAGATCGAAGCGCGGCACCAGATCGGCGCGCAGGTAGTCGCATTCCCCACTCGTCAGCCGGGCCACGGTCACAGGGGTGTCGATGTCATAAAACGCAGTCACGCCCTGGGCCCGCGGCAACAGCCAATCGGCGAGCAGGGCCCCCTGCGGCACGTAGGATCCGAGAATGATCAGGTCTGCATCAACGTCACCGGGAAACAGCTCATCGAGCTCGTGGAGGCCGCGATACAGAGTGACTTCGCAATACCGCTGGCGCGGCAGGTCGCGATTGTCCGCGTACCATGGCACGTCGCGCTCCAGGAATCGCACCCGGTGCCCACGGCTGGCCAGCGCCTGGGCGAGAGCCCGATAGGTGGTGGCGTGCCCGTTGCCCCACGCGGAGGTGATGGAAAGCCCGAAGATGACGATATTCATGCGGCCACCTCCCTCGTCGGTTTGCCTTCGAGAATGCCTTCCACCTGCAATGCGCGCTGCGCGTAGGTGTGTTGACTGAGCACTCGCTTCAGGGCCGCTCGGCCGACTTCCGCAGCCCGCGCCGGGGTCAGGCGCCCCAGGTGCTCCGAGACTTCGTTGCCGTCATGGGCCACGAGAACTTCCTTGCCGGGCTCGAGGAAGGCTTCGATACCTTCCCAGGCGTCCACTATGAGACAAGCTCCCGCACCGGCGGCTTCAAACACGCGGGTGGGTGGTGAGAATCCCACGCGTGCCATGCTGTCTCTGTTGATGTTGATCACGGCACGCGGCGTGCAGTTGAAGGCATTGTGGGATTGGCTGTAGACGTGGCCGAGACGGCGGACATTGGCGGGGATGTCGGGAGCTGACTCCCAGCCATTGCCGCCGAGCAGAAACCGATCGTCGGGGAAGTCCAGGGCCGGTTTGAGGAAGAACTCCCGGACGCGCTGCTCGCGGTCCGGCAGTCGATTGCCCAGGAATCCGAGCAGGCCCGCGTATTTATAGTTCGGCCGTACGGGGTGGTGTGTAATCGGGTCGAGGGCGTTGTAGATCGGAACACACGACTGTGCGCCCCAGCCACGATACTCGTCCACGACGGCGCGGCCGCCGCCGTAGGTAAAGATCAGGTCGTAGCGCGGGATGAGTGAGCGGAACGGGTCCTCCGGATCATTGCGGATCCGCTCGAGGGTTGCGGGGGCATCGACATCCCAGAAGATGATTCTGTTACCGGGACGGCGCAGGGAGAGCACTTCGCGCTCCAGCAAGGCATCATAAACACCCACACCGCTCGCTTTTACAACAATGTCAGCGCTGCCCGCGTTCTCCAGAACCTCCTCGATGGCAACCGGATCCGGCGGGTACACCACGACCTTCGCCCAAGGAGGATCTTCCATGTCCCGGTGCTGCTGGCGCTCGAAAGCATCGGGCTCGTAGAAGGTGATCCGATGGCCACGACCGTCCAAGGCCCGGATCAGGCCGCGGTAGTAGGTCGCAGCGCCATTCCAGTAGGCCGAGACGAGGCTCGATCCCAGGAACGCGATGTTGAGTTGGGTATTCATGGGCTCAGGCGCTCCCGAGGCTGACATAGATCGACAACAAGTCGCGCACCCGGTGCGCGCAGGTATGCCGGCGGCGCACGGTGGCGCAGCCGTGCAGGGCCACCGAGGAGGCAAAATCCGGGTCGGTGCTCAGATTGTTGAGGTGCTCGCGCATTTCAGCGGAGGTGCGCGCCACCAGATAGTCCTTACCGGGCTCGAACAGGTGCTCCGCATCCTCCCAGGGTGCGCTCACGAGCGGGATACCGCAGGCAAGCGCCTCGAATACCCGTATCGTGGGAATGCCTGGAAGCTGTTCTGTGTAGTAGCGACGAGGAACGTGCACGGTCATGCGTGATTCGGCGAATACCCTGGGCACCTCGAAGTTGGGTACCCAGCCGCAGTACTCGATGTTGGCACGGCGGATTGCGGCAAGGGCCGCGGGGGGATAGCGCACGCCATACACCTTCGCGTGCAAGCCGAGAGCGCTGACGGGCTCGATGAGAAAATGGCGCAGCTCGCGAGCCCGTTCATTGTCACCCCAGTTGCCGACCCAGGTCAGATCGGAGCTGGCGGTCCTTGGGGCCTGCGGCTGGAAGATCCGCGTGTCGGCCGCCTCGTGCCAGACCCATACCTGCGCGGCCCAACCATTGTCGACATACGCTCGGCGCAGCACCTCGCCGAATGCCAGCACGCCGTCATAGTTCGACAGATCGAAGCGACGCAGCTGCTCCGGAGCGCTGACGGCGCGGTGATGGGTATCATGGAACAACAATCGGAAGCCGCAGCGCCGGCGGCATTCCCCGACACGCCGTATCAGCTCGGGCTCGTTCCATTCATGCACCAACACGAGATCCATGCCGTCGAGCGCCGCATCGAGGTCGAGCGTATCGAGATCGTAGGACCGGCTGCGCATACCCGGATAGGCCTGCTCGAAAAGTCGCAGCGCCTGGGAGCCGTGCTCGCGTTGCAGGTGGTTGGCGCTCCAGCCGTTCAAAGGCTCAAACACTTCCACCGAATGACCGAGGCTGTTCAGCTCGCCGACGACGCCACGCAGGAAGTGCGCGTTGCCATGGTTCCAATCGGACACCAGGGAGTGATAGAAGAATGCGCAGCGCATGCGGCCCTACCCCCCGTACTTCCGCAGCATCCGGCTGCGCCCGCTCGAGTCGATGAGCATCCGGTACAGAGCGAGATATTTGTGCATCTGGCGAGCCGGGGTGTAGTGCCGCGCCTGGGCCATCGAACGGGCAGCGAAGCGGCGGCGCAGGCCTTCGTTCGCCAACATCTCCTGCAATGTATCGCGCAGGTGTTCGCCGTCATCAGGGGCGACATATCGGGCTGCCGGTCCCCATACCTCACGCAAGCTCGGGATGTCGCTCAGTACCAGCGCGCAGCCGGACAGGGCCGCTTCGAGAGCGGTCAGACCGAAAGGCTCGTAGTGGGCGGGCAATGCGTAGATGGCGGCGCGCGAATACCAATCGGCAAGCTCCGCTTCCGGCAGTGATCCCAACATTTGTGTATTCGGCAGGTTGGCCGGCGTGTCGTTCGCGTGGGGACTGCGGACCTCGCCCGCCACCACGACAGGCGCACCGAGGTCAGGGGCCACTGCGGCGAGCGCCTGCAGGTTCTTGGCGGGATCCCACAGACGCCCGGCGCTGAAAATGAGCTCTTCCTTGCGGCCGGGGCGGAAGTGTCTACGATTGCGTGCGTTGGGAATGCTCATGGAACGGCGGAAGGGGCCGTAGTAGCCGGCGAGCTGACTCAACATCACCTCCGTGGGTGACACGACACAATCCGCGGCTTGCAGGCTGTCGGTTACGCGTCGTTTGTAAACGTTCCACTCTGCCGGCAGCGGATTCTCCCTGGGCTGAGTAGCCGCCCACCAGGACAATACACAGGAGTGCCCTACGGACAGGACGGGCGACCGCCACGGCAGATCGCCATGCACGAGATGGTTCAGGTGAATGACATCGACGACGGCGTCCCGTTCGATTGACAGCAGCCAGTCGCCGGCCTTATCCAGGTCACTCCAGGGATCGGACATCCACTCGAGCTTGTAGCTCGACTCGCACATGTAGACATTGGTGAGGCGGCGCAGCTGAGCCCGTTGTGTATCGGATGGAAAGCGTCCCAACACGGCCACGATGACCTGAACGCGCTTGGCCGCCAGGGCATTGCACAGCTCGACGGTGTAATTCCAGACTCCGCCGATCGGATCAGTTGTCATCAGTACGCGCATCAGGCCCGTCCGTAGATCCTGTCAACCAACAGCTGGACCTCGTGGAGCCGCGTGGCCTCGCTCCTGAAATGACGGTCGGTGGAGAGTTGGCGGACCCAGTTGCAAGCGGGTCGGCCACCCCAGGCCGTGTCTCCCGCCGCGATGCGGCGTGCCGTCGTGCCGGTACAATGTTGCGCAACAAACTCATAGAAGGAACCACCGACATTGCGCAGACTGGCCGAGCCATGTGTTCCGTAGAACACGGCCTCGATGACGGCATCGCAGCCTGCGGGAAGATTCCAGGAGCAGGCGATGCGAGCCGACACGCCGGTATCCAACTCGAGCTCTGCGTAGGCGTGATCTTCCAGCTCGCGCAACGGTGTACGCAGGAGCTTGCCGTCAGCCCGGAGACGGCTCGTCACGGAACGGACCGCAGGGTAATCGAGCACCCACAGCAGCAGGTCCAACAAATGGATTCCCAGGTCCATCACACAGCCGCCGCCGGATTGTTGCAGGTCGTAGAACCAAGGCTTGTCGGGACCGTAGGCGTTGTGGAAGACCAGGTCCACCGCGTACAGGTCACCCAGCTCGCCCGTTCGCACGAGCTCACGTATTTCAGGTACGCCCGCCACGCACCGATAGCAGAAGTCGACATTCAACAGTCGATCACGCACCCGCGCCGTCTCGATGACACGGGCGGCCTCGGAGGCGGTGCGTGCGAGTGGTTTCTGACAGAACACGGAGCAACCAGCCCGCAGGGCCGCTTCGGTTTGCTCGGCGTGCAAGCCGCTCGGAGTGGCGATCACGATGCCGTCGAGTCTCATGTCCAGAAGCTCATCGTAGCGATCGGATGTCACTGCCTGAGGCGCGTGCTCTGTTGCGCCGCGCGCGGCGGCGGCGGAAGGGTCGAATATGCCGACAATCTCCGCTTGGTGTTCACGCGCTATGGCTGCGAGCCGATTGCGACCGATCCAGCCGACGCCGGCAAAACCTATGCGGGGCTTCAATGACATATCAGTAACGCCTTCAGAAAGCCGTCGGGGCGGAGGGCCAGCGTCTCGAAGGCCGCAGCAGCGTCCGCCAAGGGGAATTGATGAGTGAAGAACGCGGATATCTCCAACTCACCGCTCAGACCGAGTGCCAGGGCTTCCCGCATGCCACGCAGGTAGGCCGCCGGGTCGCGCTCGTGAGCGTTGACGACATCCAGGCCGCGCCAGTTCCACTTCTGGAGGTCGATCCGGCGGTCGCCGTCCTGGTGATATCCGGCGATGACCAGCCGACCCCCTGTTGCTGTGAGATCCGAAGCAACGTCCAGTGCCTGCTGTGAGCCGACACATTCAATGACGCGCTCGCAGGCACCGCTGAGCTGCCCCAGGGCTCGAGTGTCGGTGAGGCTCACGAGCTGTCGGGCCCCGAACTTTGCGGCGGTCTCGAGCGCAAACCCCCGTCGCGACAGTGCGATTACATCCGCGCCGGCACGCACGCAAAGCCGTGTCAGGATGGCGCCGAGGAACCCAATTACCACAATGGCAACCCTC
>Ga0268266_10001988_pt1 | contig 22904 bp, 14 predicted proteins | sample KBSS13metaG_FD_190356 | JGI IMG/M metagenome (GOLD analysis project Ga0268266, IMG submission 190356) | Switchgrass rhizosphere microbial communities from Kellogg Biological Station, Michigan, USA - KBS S1-3 metaG (SPAdes) (version 2) | ecosystem: Host-associated > Plants > Roots > Rhizosphere... | reverse complement strand
TTCCGAAAGAAGTGAAAGATCACGAGAGCCGTGTGGGAGTAACCCCTGCGGGAGCGAGGGCCCTGGTAGAGGCCGGGCATAAGGTCCTGGTAGAGCATGATGCCGGCGTACTTTCGGCTATGCCTGATGACGAGTATCAGGATGCCGGTGCCGAAATCGTTGGATCCGCGCATGATGTATGGCGTCTTGCGGATATGGTGGTCAAGGTAAAAGAGCCGGTCGAAAAGGAGTACAGACACTTCCGCGAAGGCCTGTTGCTGTTCACGTACCTCCATCTGGCTCCCCTCGAGGACCTGACGACCGCTCTGCTTCAAAAGAAGGTCACGGGAATCGCCTACGAGACGGTGCGGGACCGAACGGGTGCGCTGCCACTCCTGACTCCCATGAGCGAAGTGGCTGGACGGCTCAGTGTTCAGGTAGGTGCGGAGTATCTGACAAAGGAGCATGGCGGCCGCGGGCTGTTGCTGGGAGGAGTTCCCGGGGTTCCACCTGCCTCAGTCTGCATCATCGGCGGAGGAATTGTCGGGACCAACGCAGCCAAGATTGCCTTGGGCATGGGCGCGAAGGTTACCCTGATCGATCTGAACCTGAACCGGCTTCGTGAGTTAGACGATATCTTCAACGGGCGAATCTTTACCATGGCCTCCAACAGCTACAACATCGAGCGCGCTACCCGCGAAGCCGACCTGCTGATCGGTGGTGTATTGATTCCCGGAGCCGCGGCTCCGAAGATTGTGACCCGCGCCATGGTTGAGAGGATGAAGAAGGGTGCAGTCATCGTGGATGTCGCTATCGATCAGGGAGGGTGTATTGAGACTGCGCACCCGACAACGCATAGCAATCCGTCCTATGAAGTGAATGGGGTTGTGCACTACTGTGTAACGAATATGCCCGCAGCTGTACCGAATACGTCGACTCTTGCCCTTACGAACGCGACGTTTCCCTATGTCATGAAGCTGGCGAAGACGGGAGCGGAAAAGGCCATTCAGGAAGACAACGGGATTGCTGAGGGAGTAAACACCTTTAATGGCATGCTGACCTACGAGGCAGTTGCAGCGTCCCAAAAGCGGGAATGGAAGAGCGTAACAGAACTGGTCTAACCGTCCTCGACGGCGGAGGAGTTCGATGAACGATAACAGGCGAAAGGTACTGAGCATTGCGCTGGGAACCTGCCTGCTTATCCTGTTAGCGGCGCTTGCGGCTCTGAATGCCTTTAACCAGCGGTTCCTCGATCCAGAGACGACCGGGCAGATCTTCATCTACACTGGCCTGTCGATTGTGGCGTTTCTGCTGTTTGTCGCAGTTCTGATCATGCTGGTCCGCAACGTCCTGAAGCTTTACGCGGACCAGCGAAGCCGGGTGATGGGAACGAGGCTGCGCACCCGGATGCTTTGGGGAGCTCTTCTTGTAAGCCTGCTTCCTATCTCTTTCATGTTCGCCTTCAGTTATCTTTTGCTGAACCGGGCAGTGGAGCGATGGTTCTCGCAGCCTGTGACCGAGATGCGGGATGCCAGTACCAATATGGCTTTCGAGCTGGCGCGATACACTTCGGCCAACGCGAGGGCCGAGGCAGAATCGATCGCGACGACTCTGCCCGATGTTGGAGATAAACAGCCAGCCGGACGATACTCCGGCGAAGTGCAAACGATTCTGCGGCGGCACGAGATCACTTTGCAGAGCGGCTTCGTTGTCGTCTATCACGATCAAAGGTTCGTAGCTTCTTTTCAGATGCCAACTGAAGATGGGACTCCTGCGAGAGTGAAGCCATGGATCCCTGATGCGAGAGGTGGCCGGGAAATTCCTGGGCGGAGCTCTGACGTGATTCCGGCTGCTGGAAGCGATTCAAAGACCGAGGCAGTCTTCGCGGCTGCACGGCGCAGCGATACCCCCGCGTTCAGCATAGGCGATACGGATTACGCGCTTGGCACGGCAACAGCGAAGGGTGGAGTGGTTGTAGTCGTCGGGTTGCCGATGCCGCATGGAATGGCCGACACCATGACCAGTCTTCGTACGGCGGCCGATACTTATTGGACGCTCTTTCGCAGCCGCCGGCAGTTGCGAAATCTCTACATGCTCCTGCTGTTGATGATGACCAGTCTGGCGCTGTTCTCCTCCAGCTGGCTGGCATTGCACCTCTCCAAACAAGTCACAAAGCCGGTAGAGGCCCTCGCCGATGCCATGGCAGCGATTGCGTCCGGGGACTATGCGCATCGAGTGAAGGAGAGCGCGACACAGGAATTGGGCGAGCTGGTACGGAGCTTCAACCATATGGCGGCCGATCTGGAAGGAAGCCGCAGGGCCGTGGAAGAGTCGACCATCCAGTTAAGCGCTGCCAATGCCGCGCTTGAAGCGCGTAGAGGCGAATTGGAGACCATGCTGGAGACGATCCCAAATGGCGTGGCAACGCTGGATGCGGAACGCAGAATTATTCTGACCAATCGCGCACTCAGCGAGATGATCGACCCCGGCGGTCAGAGGCCCTTTTTGGGGCTTGCGGTAGAAGAAGTCTTTCCTGCCGACGTAGCGGAAGTGCTGGATCGCCTGATCAACCGCAGCCATCGTATGGGGTCGGCTTCGAGCGAGATTGAGATGGCATCCCCCGCCAGTTTCGGAGGCACTGTCAACCTGCTGGCCACCGTTGCGCTCCTTGAGACCTCGGTGGGCAATGAACGAATGCGGCGTGAGCACCAGGGATACGTTGTTGTGCTCGAAGACGCGACAGAGCTGCTGCGAGCGCAAAAACAGTCGGCGTGGAAAGAAGTTGCCCGGCGCGTGGCGCACGAGATCAAGAATCCTCTGACGCCGATCGGTCTGAGCGCAGAACAGATTCGTCGCCACATCGATCGCTTGTCGGAGACATTACGCTTCCACCAGATAGAGTCTCCTTCACCGCCGGTAATCCGGCGATGCAGCGAGGTCATCTCGAGTTCGGTGGAGAGCATGCGCTCGCTGGTCGACCAGTTTGCGGCTCTGGCAGAGTTTCCCACCTCCCAGCCTCGACCCGCCGATCTCAATACGATTGTCGATAATTCTCTGGCCATGTTTGCAGGGCGGATGCAGACGATCACGTTAATTAAACGCATGAGCAAAGGTCTTCCTCTTGTGATGGCCGATCCCGAGGCTTTGAAGCGCGCTCTAGGTAACCTGATCGACAACGCTGCGGAGGCCATGCAGTCCAGTCTGCTTCGGGAACTCAGAATCACAACGAGTCTGCTTGAGAATGGGATGATCGAGCTAACGATAGCCGACACAGGTTCAGGCCTGACCGATGAGATGCGCGAGCGGCTTTTCCTTCCTTATTTTTCCACCAAGCAGCGCGGCACGGGATTAGGGTTGGCGATTGCGGCGAAGATCATCCAGGAGCACCAGGGAACGATCCGCGCGGAGAAAAATGTTCCTGCGGGGGCGAAGTTCATCGTCGAGTTGCGTCCGGCGGTCAATGGTGAGGGAGAGCAGGAGATATCTGCGACAACCTTGCACGGCAATGGAGGAGTGACGGCTTGAACCACATCCTGATCGTCGATGACGAAGGTGAGATTCGCGAATCGCTTGAGGGAATTCTGCGCGAAGAAGGCTATCTCGTCACAACCAGCGCAACTGCAACAGAGGCGCTTGAACTGCTGCGCGATGTCGACTATGACGTCGTGCTGCTGGACATCTGGTTGCCCGACCGCGACGGACTTGAAACGTTGGGAGAGATACGTGCCCTTGAGAGCGCATCCGTGCCTGAAGTCGTGATCATCAGCGGCCATGGCACCATCGAGGCCGCAGTGCGGGCGACTAAGCTGGGAGCGTACGACTTTCTGGAAAAGCCGCTCTCGCTTGAGCGCACTTTGATTGTAGTTAAGAACGCGATGCGTGCCCGGCAGATGCGTGAGGACAACGCCGAGCTCTCCCGGCAGCTTGCGATCAGAGGTAACGTCACCGGACTGAGCGTCGCGATGAAAGCTCTGCGCCAGCAGATCCAGTTAATGGCACCCACGAACGGCCGCGTGCTGATCTTCGGGGAGAGCGGAACCGGCAAGGAGCTGATCGGTCGTGCCATGCACGCTGCAAGTCTCCGTAAAGACCGGCCGTTTATTGAACTGAATTGCGCGGCGATTCCAGAGGACTACATCGAAAGCGAGCTGTTTGGCTATCGACACGGAGCCATTCCCAGCGGGCCTCCGGAGAAGCGCGGTACCTTCGAACGCGCCGACGGAGGCACACTCTTTCTCGATGAAGTCGGAGACATGAGTCTCAAGACGCAGGCAAAAGTTCTGCGAGCTCTCGATGAGCAGAGGTTTCTTCCTGTAGGAGCCTCGCATCCGGTGCATGTGGATGTACGTGTGATCGCCGCAACAAACAAGGATCTGGAAGAAGAGATCGCTCGCGGCAACTTTCGCGAAGATCTCTTCTATCGGCTGAACGTGATCCCGTTTTATGTTCCTCCGCTTCGCGAGCGTAAGGAAGACATCCCTCTACTGGTAAAGGAGTTTCTAAGCGACTTCGGTCCACGTTACGGTCGGCCCCATATGGAGATGGCGGAGGAGGCGCTTGCCGCGTTGAAGCAATATCACTGGCCAGGAAATGTGCGTGAGTTGCGCAACCTCGTAGAGCGTGTGCTCATCCTCAACCCAAAGGTGCAGCGCATCGAAAAGAAACATCTTCCCATGCTGGTTTATCGCGGACCGAAGTTGACCGACTCTGGGCGGATCAATACAAAGACGGACGAGTTTTCAAGCCTCGTAGAGGCGCGTGAAGCCTACGAGCGTGAATTCATCCTGAAGAAACTGGACGAGGTTCACGGGAATATAAGCCGCGCCGCCGAAGGGCTGGGCCTGGAGCGAAGCCATCTTTATCGCAAGATGAAGGCGCTCGGCGTCAATGTGAAGGAATAGGCAGCTTTCAACCGAACTGCTTCAAGTCCATCCCTAACGAATACGCTTCCTGGTCAGCTTCTATCTCCTGCCACGTCACCTTGCGTCCCGTTTCAGCAGACTTCCGCGCCATCATGCAGCTGCGAGCGGTTTCGACTCCTACAGCGATCTGATTCTGCAGCTTGCCAGAGACGATGCTCTGCACGAAGTCGCGATCCTTCATCGCGTCTGCCTCGGCAAGATTGTCGGAGAAATCTCCGTTCGCAGCGAACTTGCCTGTGGCAGCGGCGCTTGCGCTCCAAGCCCACGGGTTGGTTCCGCGAATCTGGAGCGGCCCGCTGTAAGGAGCGTCGGCCAGGCCCTCGCTGCCGAAGATGCGCTCGGCGACATCGAAGAAGTGATTCTTGTTGAACTGCGTCGAGGTAAAGCTAAGCTCGACATCACCGGGATACGTAAAGATGACCTCGTAGTTGTCCGAGGTATCTCCCGCATTCTGCATCACCTTGCGGCTGCTCTTCGCGTACGCCGAGACGGGATGCCCCTGCATGATCCAGTTGCAGACATCGATGACGTGGATGTTCTGCTCGAGCAGAATGTCTCCCGACAGGTTGCGGTACAGCAGCCAGTTGCGGAGCCGGTACTCATCGGAGGACGGTGTGCCGCGATCGACCATGGCTGCAGGCGGAGCGTTGTAGTAGCCCGTGAGCTGAGCAATCTTTCCGATCTGGCCTTCATGAATGCGGCGAACGATCTCAACAAAAGGAGGAGCCGAGCGGATCTGGAAACCTACCGCCATGCTGACCTTACCGTTCTCGCGACGACCGATCTCAAGAGCGCGCCGCGTCTGCGGAACATCGACACCCACCGGCTTTTCACAATAAGCGTGCTTGCCCGCAGCGGTCACACCATCGAGATGTTCGACGTGAAAGAAGGGCGGGGTGGAGATCTGAATTGCATCGACGTCTTTGCAGGCAGCGATCGCTTTGTAAGCCTCGTGGCCGTGGAATGTACGTTTGGCATCGATCGCAGGCAAGCCAAGCGAGGCATTCACGGCATCGAAGTGCTGTTTCCCCGTTGCGAGTTGATCGGGAAAGATGTCAGCCAAGGCAACGATCTCGACTCCCGCATTCTTCGCAAACGAAGTCGCAACCGATGTGCCGCGCCTGCCACATCCCAGCAGGCCCCAGCGCACGCGGGAGTTTGCGGCATAGCCGAAGGCGGTCTCTGGCTTTACGATCATCAGACCGCCTGCGGCGGCAGCGCCCTGCACAAATTTACGTCGATTCATTGCGGTGCGAGTTCCTTCCTCAATTTCAATGTAGGGTCAGGCAATCTTCAGTTGGGCGAGGATGCGCTCAAGGTAGACCTTCTCCTCGCGAACGTCTTCGATCTGTTTCGGCCCCGAGGTCTCTCGCTCGATGCTGACGGCTCCCTTGTAGCCCGCCGCATGAAGCTCGCTGAAGACCTTCGCGAAGTCTACTTCGCCCTTGCCGATGACGACCTCTTCGCCAAGCTCTTTGGGATCGGTCGGCCACTTGCCATCTTTGGCATGCATGGCGCGAACATATGGGCCGAGAACCTTGACTGCATCAACAGGATTGGCCTTTCCGTAGAGGATGAGGTTTGCCGTGTCGAGACCCACACCCAGTGCAGGATGATTGACGTCCCGGATCACCCGCAGCATCGTTGTAGGTGTCTCCTGGCCGGTCTCCATCAGGAAGCTCTGGCCGTTTCCCGCACAGTGAAGCGTGAGCTCGCGAATCGCCTGAACGGTCTCTTCATAGAGCTCGTCCTTAGGATTCTCGGGAATAAAGCCGCAGTGAGTCTGAATATTGCCGATGCCGAGTTGTTTCGCAAAATCGGATGTCTGTTTGAGCGCGTCGATACGGGCCGCGCGATAGGCGCGTGGAACAACTCCAATCGTCGATGGACCCTCTACAAAGTTCCACTTCAGCGGCTGCGGATTGACCACCTCTGCGGTTGTCGCCACCACTTGGTGCTTATCGAGCGCATCGCGCATCTGTGTCACCAGCGCCGGTGTGAACTTGCCAATGTAGTTATCCAAGGAGAGGAAGCACGTAGGGATGCCAAGCTGACGAACAACCGCGATCTTCTCTTCGGGATTGGGAAAGGGTTTGATGAGTAGACCGAGAGCAAAAGGCTTGTACCTCTCAGAAGCTTTTTGCTGCGAGAAAATCTTGGGTTCCAAGGCGACTGCGGCTGCAGCTTGTGCACTAAGCTCAAGAAACCTTCGTCGGTTGAAGAGGGAGGATCTGGAATGCAACTGGTTCTCCACCTTTCCTTGCTTTACGACATGCGAGATGGCCGTGCTCTAACAGCTACGAACTGAGGAATCTTTGCGTATCAGGAGAATATGGGCTCATCGATGGAGCGTCAAGATAGCGCACTAAAGCTAATCCTGCTCCTGCCTGTCGATCTGCTTTGCTGCAATCTCTTCCAGCTGACGCCTCCAGTCCAGATCTTCAACGAAACTGGAGGAACTGCGCCAGTCTTCATGAACGCGGACGAAGAGTTCGAGGAAGACGCGTGTCCCGAGAATGGATTCGATCTCCTTGCGCGCTGTCGTCCCAATGCGTTTCAGCATATCTCCGTTCTTTCCAATAAGAATGGCCTTCTGCCCTGCGCGCTCGCAGAAGATGGCAGCAGCGATCTTTGTGACCGGGAGCTTTCCGTCCTTCGTCTTCTTCATCGAGGCAGGTTCTTCATATCTCTCAATCACGACTGCCGTCGCATAAGGCACCTCTTCGCCAGTCAGCAAAAGAATCTTTTCGCGGATTATCTCTGCGGCAAGAAAGCGTTCCGGCTGATCGGTGAGCTGATGCTTCGGAAAATATCGTTGTCCTTCGGGAAGCTGTGCGACGGTCTGGTCGAGCAGAAGATCCAAACCCTGCTTCTTCTTGGCCGAGATAGGAATCACCGCGGCAAAGTTGTGCAGCGAACTCCAGTGAGCAATCAGTGGAAGCAGTTCATCTTTACGGACGGAATCGATCTTGTTGAGGACGAGGATCACCGGGCACGTGAGCTTGCGAACAAACGAAAGAGCGAAAGCATCTTCGGCCGCCGAGAGCTGTCGGCGCTTCGCCGTGGACGACTTGTTGTCAGCGTCGCTCTCGCGTTGCAGTCGATGCGTCACGTCCACGAGAAACAGCACGAGGTCACGCGACTCCAGAGCGTCCTGAACCTCCTGCATCATTCGCCGATCGAGCTGCGTCGCCGGCTTGTGAATTCCGGGAGTATCGACAAGAACCACCTGCGCAGCAGGCCTTCCGGCATCCGTGCGGGTCTTTTTTCGCAGCGGAACTTCCACAACTCCATTAATGCGGGTTCGCGTGGTCTGCGGCTTATGCGTAACGATAGCGAGCTTTTGTCCAAGCAGCGCATTTAAGAGCGTTGATTTGCCCGCATTGGGGCGACCGATGATCGAGACGAATCCGGAACGAAATGCCATTCCACCTATTATGCGCTGGGAACAGGGAATCAGGAGGACCGCGATAAACGCAGGTCCTATTTTGCAGTCGCCGGCACAGCCAGCTCTTTCAGGTGTTCCGCGCTCAAAGTTCCTTTCTCTTTTGCCTTGCCATACAGCGTGGGATAGAACTGCACAAACGTTGTGTCGACTGCGGCGTGATCTTGATGGCAGCTATAGCACGAGGCGCTTCTTTCAAACGGATGTCCGTTTGCCGAGTTATTAAAGCCGTAAAAGGTCCAGCCACCTTTGGAAAGATCTTTCACATGAACTTCAGTCTGCATCACCTCTGCAGCTTGAGTATGACCCCGCCTGTTGATCGAAGCTGCGCCCTCGGCTCCCCGAACCTCCAGAACCAGAACCGTCTTATCGGGCCAGGTGCCCGTTTCGCGAAAGGCTTTGTGGGCACTCGGGTTGACAAAGACATTGTCGAACACCGAGTGCGAGGGATTCTCGGTGGCCAAGTAGCTCATATCGATCCCCGAGGTAAGGAACACCCACTCCCGGTAGTTCTCAGGAAACTTCAGCTCACCCTTTGCCGTGTAAGCGGGCTTGTCGCCATCGTCCGGCGCACTCTTCGTCTGTTTTGTGGTGGCAGGCGGAGCGCTAAAGAGAAACAGAAGCAGGATCGAAAGAAGCATAGGTTTGCTCCGATAGAGACGTTGGATTGTACGCGGGAGCGTCAGGATTCGTTCCTAGGCTACACTTCGCCTATGGAAAACAACATCGCTTATTTTGCCTGGAGAGAGCGCCACATTCCCTCATATCGTCTTCTGTCAGGTAAACCCAGGTAGAGGTAAGGATGCGAGCCCACTGGATCTCGACTGCATTGCTTTGCCTCGCTCTATCCGGAACTGCCCAAAGCGCACCCTCCTTTCGTTCCACGGAGGTTCACTCCGATCGAGCAGTTACCTTTCGCTATTTTGACCCTCATGCCCAACACGTCGATCTGGTGCTCGAAAATCGAGCCGACAGGCTACCCATGCAGAAGGGAGCAGATGGCGTCTGGAGTGTAACGACCGCTCCTCTGCGGCCTGAGATCTACGGGTACCGCTTTGCGATCGACGGAAAAGCCCCCACCGTGCACGATCCCCAGAACTCGGTGAGGCGCTACGGCAATGATCTTCTCCTTATTCCAGGCACCCCTCCGGAGCCGTGGGAAGATGCCGGTGCTCCCCGAGGTGCAATTCACCAGCATGAATACGTGACCAAGGCAGTAACGGGACTGCCGGAAAATCGCAGCCAGTTTATCGTCTACACCCCACCTGGTTACGATCCGAAAGCGAAGCCTTATCCCGTGCTTTACCTTCTGCATGTCTGGGGAGACCAGCCGGACAGCTGGAATCGCTTCGGGCAAGCCAACCTGATCCTCGACAATCTGATCGCCCAGGAAAAAGCGAAGCCAATGGTCGTGGTTATGCCGCTCGGTTATGGCGACATGAAATTTGCCGACGACTACGACCTATGGAACGATCCTGCTGCCATAAAGCGAAATCTTCGGCTCTTTGAAAAGGCGCTCTTGACCGAGGTGATGCCGCAGGTGGAATCGATCTATCATGTCCGCAGGGATGCCGAGGGAACGGCTATCCTGGGGGCATCGATGGGCGGTCTCGAAAGCCTGATTGTGGGGTTGGATCATCCTGATCGCTTCGGTTGGGTAGGCGGCGAAAGCTCGGCATTGAAAAAACTGGACTTTGATGCTGAAATTCCATCGTTTAAACCCACGACGCACCCCATCTGGATGGTTTGTGGCCGACAGGATGAGCTGCTTGAGAGCAATCGCCAACTGTCGGTTTGGCTCCGGAAAAAAGAACAGGCGATCCAGTTGGAAGAGCCAGAAGGTACCCACAGCTACATCGTTTGGCGTGAGGGACTCGTTAAATTTGCCTCCAGCAGCTTCTGACCGCCCATTTCGGGGAATAGCGCGCCAGGACTCATAGGTGCCAATCTACCTCTGGAGCCCTCTCGCGGGATAATTAGGGAAACGCATGGAGTCTTTCTTCACTCGATTTAAAAATGTGCTGGTTCTGGTCGTCGTGCTCTTAGCGCAGACCATCGGCTTGGCGATTCAGATTCGTCGCCCGGCAGAGGTCGGCGCTCCCGACGGGAAGAAGGTGACTCTGATGCGCTCCTGGGCTGTGGCTGCGATCGCGCCATTCGAGCGTTTTTTTCATGGCATCGGCTACAACGTGCGCAACGGCTGGTCAAACTACGTCGACCTGCGCGGCACACGGCAGGAAAACCATGCCCTCAAGGATGAGGTAGCGCGGCTGCGGCTTGAGCAGGCGCAGTTGTCTGAAGACGCACTTCAGGGACACCGCCTGCAGACGCTGCTTAACTTCCAAAGAAGCTATGTCAGCTCGACCGTCGCCGCCCAGGTGATTGGGTCCAGTGGAACCGATCGTTCCCGCGTTCTATATATCGATAAGGGCGCTGTCGAAGGGCTGAAAGTAGATCAGGCAGTAATGACTCCGGACGGAATCGTGGGCAAGGTCCGGGAGACTTTCCCTCACACCGCTCAGGTACTGATGATCGACGATCCCACCTCGGGCGCCGGGGTTCTGCTGGCTTCCACCAGGATCAGGGCAATCCTGCGAGGAAGTCAGGACGGGCGGATCGTGATTACCAACCTTACTCCGGACTCGCGTATCAAGCCGGGCGAGAAGGTGATGACCTCTGGGGGAGATCAGGTGTATCCGCGCGGGTTGAGCGTGGGGACCATCGAATCCATTGCGCCCGACCCGGATCACCAGCCCTACACCATCATTCAGGTCAAGCCGTCTACAAATCTTCTGCAGTTGGAAGAGGTTCTGGTGATCACCGGAACCCGGAACGATCTCTCCCAGCTTGCCAAAAAGGACCTGGCTGAGGGAGCTGCAAAGGCAAAGGATATCGCCGACGCAAAAGCAGCTGCCGATGAGGCGGCTGCTGAAGCTGCTGCCCAATCGGCAGCCCAGATCATAGCCGAGAAACTGCCCAGCGTTCAGCAGGAAGACTCTGCAGACGGCAAAGCGCCGGCCACTGCAAACACCGTCATAGGAGTGCCTAAGCCCTCCCCGACGCTGCGTCCGGATCGCTACACATCGGGTTCCACACCTCCCGCATCTGCCCTTAAGCCAGGGGCTGAACACGGTGGTGAGGTATATGCTCCGCCCGCGCGTACGGAGAAGCGCCCTTCATCGGAACAGCCTGACGCAGACGGGAACGAAAGCTCGCCACCGGCTTCAACCAAGCCAAAGCCAAAATCTGAAAGCGCGAATCCAGACAACTAAAGACCATGCCGAGCCAGAGCTATACATCCCGGCGCGAACTCGAAGAGCACAGCTTTTCGCCCGCTGTCACGCTTCTCGTCCCCATAGCGGCGATTGTTCTGCAGGTCCTGCTGTCGAAGCTCTTCTGGCGATTTTCCATGCTGGACCTTCCCCTGATCGTCACCATCTTCTTCGCTGTCTCGCGGCGAAGTCCTACGGTGGGAACACTGACCGGGGCGGCGATCGGACTGATACAGGATGCATTGACCGGCCGACCGATCGGAATCAATGGTATGGCGAAGTCCGTCATCGGCTATATCGCCGCGAGCATTGGGGTTCAGGTCGATGTCGATAGCCTTACGACCCGTGCCGCGATGAATTTCGTCTTCTCCATCCTGAATAGCGTGATTCTGTTCTTGATCAGTCGTAGACTGCTGGGGCAGACACAGATTCACATGATGTGGGTCCAGGAACTGCTGCGCGCGCTGGCAAACACCGTAGTGGCAGTCCCGGTGTTTTTCCTGCTCGATATGACCAAACGCCCCGAATAATCACGATGAAACGTCTAATCTGTACTCGAGGACATCGATGGAGCTGACTCCCCAAACCGAGCTCGCGCTGGGCAAAGCCGAAAAGCTGCCGATGGGTAAACTGCACGTCGCCCAGTACGGGGTTGCGGCGGTTCTGCTGATTCTTTCCATCGGCCTTTGGCGGCTCGAGGTGGTGAGCGCAGACAACTTCCGCGCCATGGCTGAGGCGAACCGTATTCGCAAGGTACCAGTCATGGCTCCGCGTGGACGGCTGTTCGATCGCGAAGGACGCCTTCTGGTGGATAACTATCCTTCGGTCTCCTGCTACATTCTCCGCGAACAGATAAAGAATCTGGAGACCGATCTGCCGATGATCGCATCCGGTCTACACCTGACAGTCGACCAGATTGAGGGCGCTCTGAAGAAGTACCAGTCCGCGCCCAAGTACCAGCCCATCCCTCTGAAGCAGGACATCACTCCAGACGAGCAGGCCTTCATTGAAGCGCACCGCAATGAGCTGCCTGAGCTGGAGACCCTGGAAGAGCAGAGAAGAGTCTATCCGCGAGGCGGCTTTGCTGCTCATCTCATCGGGTACGTCGGCGAGATCTCCGAAGAGGATCTGAATAAAGAGAAGTATGCCTTCTACAATCCTGGCGATGTCGTCGGAAAGTCTGGTGTCGAGGCCACCTACGATGCCTTGCTGCGTGGTGTCGACGGCAGCCGCGACGTCATCGTCAACTCGCACGGCAAGGAGGTCGGGCACCTGGGCGAGACCATGGCCCAGCCCGGTAAGGACCTGAAGTTGACCCTCGACCTCGACGTTCAGATGGCGGCCGAAAAGGCGATGGAGGGCAAGAACGGCGCTGTTATTGCCATGGATCCGCATACGGGCGAGATCCTTGCCCTGGTCTCGCGGCCTACCTTCGATCCCAATCAGTTCGCCATAAGGCTGTCGAAGAGCTACTGGAACGAGATCCTCACCAATCCGAATCATCCGCTGCTGAACAAGGCGATTCAGGCTCAACTTGCGCCGGGTTCGACCTTCAAGATCATCATGTCGTACGCCGGTCTTCAGGAGGGTGTCGCTCAACTGATGCACGTGCCCTGCAACCACGGCGCGACCTTCTACGGCCACTACTTCTCCTGCGATCGCAACCACGGCATGGTGACCATCGACAATGCCATTCCTTACTCCTGCGATACCTTCTACTACACGCTCGCCGACCGTCTCGGGATCGACACCATCGCTCGCTATGCCTCGTCCGTAGGCATCGGGCAGAAGACCGGCATCGACCTTCCGGACGAGGCCACGGGAACGTTGCCCTCAACTGCGTGGAAGATGAAGACCTTCCATGAGAAGTGGTATGCCGGTGAGACCATCTCGGTCGGCATCGGTCAGGGAGCGGTCACCGCAAGCCCCATCCAGCTCGCCCGTGCGCTTTCGGGAATCGCTTCGGGTGGAGTTCTCCGCCGCCCTCACGTTGTCTTCCCGGATGAGGTGCCTGCGGACGAGCTGCAAGCGATTCACGAGACCTTTCCCGGCTCCGGTGAAAAGACCATTCCCCTCTCGACTCAGAACTGGCAGATCATCACCGACGCGATGTACTCCGTAACCTCCGCTCCCATTGGCACCGCCTACATGGCCCGCCTGGAAGGCGTTGACTTCGCGGGCAAGACCGGTACGGCGGACGTCGTCAGCGGACGCGACAGGAGCAGCAAGAACAAGGACACGATTCCGAACGCCTGGTTTGTGGGAATGACACCCCGCCGCAACCCCGACATCGTGGTCGCAGTTCTGTGGGAGCATGGCTACTGGGGGAATAACTCCGCCAGGCTCGCATCCGGGATCATCAATGCTTATGTAACGAAACAGCGGAAGCGGGACAACAACATCAAGATCGCCGAGGTCGCCCCGGCTCCCGTGGCACCTGAAGCGACCACTTCCAAGGACGATTCTCCCAAGAGGCCAACGGCAGAGGTCTCCAACTAGCAACCACCTTCGAGGGATCGCCCTTTGCCTGCGTTCCGACTACACTCGAATCCATAATTACTGAAGATGTTTCGTCTCTCCTCCTATCGCGATTTTGACTGGGTCCTGCTCGGGTTTGTCTGCGTGCTGTCTGTGATCAGCGTGCTCGAGATCAAGTCGGCCACGCTCCACACCAAGTTCCACGGCTTCGATCACAAGCAGATCGCCTTTCTGGGTGCCGGTCTGCTGCTGATGTTTCTGATCTCGATGATCGACTACCACCGGCTGATCGATATCGTTCCCTGGGCCTATGGAATCAGTATCTTTTCTCTGCTTGCCGTGAAGGTGGCGGGGCAGAAGGTGCTTGGCGCCCGCCGGTGGATCAATCTCGGCGGCGGAGTTCATTTTCAGCCCTCGGAGTGGGTGAAGCTGGTGTTGATCGTCGCGGTCGCCCGCTACTTCTGGAATCTTGCAGGGCGGGATCTGACGTGGCCCGACATCGGTAAGGCGGCTGCGCTGGTCTGCGTTCCGATGGCGCTGGTTCTGACCCAGCCCGACCTGGGGACGGCGCTTACTTACTCGCCGATCCTGATGGCGGGATTATTCCTCGGGGGGATCCGGCTGCGCCAGGTTGTCATCATCGGGCTGGCGCTGCTGCTGGTGGGAGGCATTGCCTGGAAGAGCGGCAAGCGGCTGAAACCTTACCAGCAGGCTCGCATCAACGCCTTCATCAATCCGGACTCCGATCCGAAGGGTTCGGGGTATCAGATTCGCCAGTCTCTGATCGCTGTGGGCTCGGGAGGCATCTGGGGCAAGGGAGCTAATAAGGGGACCCAGACTCAGGGAGATTTCCTGCCCATTCCCTACACCGACTTCATCTTCGCCGCCTTCTGCGAGGAGCATGGGTTTGTGGGCGCCATGGGGGTCCTCCTCATCTACTTCCTGATCCTGATGCGTCTGATCCAGAACGCCCAGACCGCGGCCGACCTGCCCGGCACCTACATCATCATGGGAGTCGTGGCTGTGATCACCTTCCAGATCGCTGTCAATATCGGGATGGTGGTGGGGCTGATGCCGGTTACGGGAATCCCTCTGCCTCTGATGAGCTATGGAGGGTCGTCCGTTCTGTTTACCTTCCTTGCGCTCGGTATTGTGATGAACGTCCGGATGCGGCGTTTTGTGAACTAGTCTCCCCGGTACTGAATTGCGCCAAGATCTTCATTCTGCATGGTTTAGACTTGGACCACGGACGCAAGATGTTCATAATAAACAACTTATATTTATATTATTGAATATAGGAGATTTAGTTCAGCGCGGCGCAGATTATTTGTGCCCTGCTCTGCTACTCTTCACGAGTTCCGAGGCATTTTCCTTCTCTCGATTTCATATTTCTTCCACTCCTTCATTTTACGGGAGCGGTGCGAACTGATCGGCACATGGATGCGGTTTGATTTGTTTAGGTTAGAGATATCAGGGGCTTGACATACTCTGTTCTGCTATCTTCGCCTCTTCGATCCGGGTTTGAATCCCGACGCATTCTGCAAAAATGCGGGTTCCTCGACTTCGCCCTTTCGGGCTTCGCTCAGAATGACACATGTTCCTAAGTGATGCTGGTTACTGGTTGGCAGTCCCTTAGGCCCCCAGCCTCCTTTCTTGTTTCTGTGTCGCGATGTCTGTGGGATCAAGGTGATACTGGCGGGCGTTGTGCCTTTAGTGCAATACTATGGACATCGACCTGACAGGCTGTAGATGCCATGCGGTTGAGATCCCGCTCTTCGAGGCGTAGTTTCGCCGGAGCGGCTAACAAGATTTGAAGAAAAGGCCGGCCAGGCGAGAGACATCGATCCGTTGGCCGGACAGGTTTCGCGGAAGATGAACGCATCCGGATGGCAAACGGCCCCGCCTCAAGTAGCTTGTTTTGAGGTTGTTACGGTCACAAAGTCCGCATGTCGGCAGTTGCTCGAAGGATTCTCTGGTGTATCCGATCTCTCTCATCCCGTCCATCCCGCATTGCGCGGAAGGCTCGCAGGCAGAGTTGTTTACCCCTTACATGATCGTAGATTCGAGTCTGCACTTATTCCTTATCCTGTCCGATCCTCGGTGAGCTGCACCTAGCAGTGTGCTAGAACGTCAGCTTTCGATTCCTCTTTGCCTTGTCTGCCGCCCATAACGGGGCAGAAAGAGTAGAAGAGATGCCGAAGGAAATTTATATATCGAGCACGCCGCACGAGACGCGGCTTGCCATCGTCGAGAACGACGCACTTACAGAGATTTATTACGAGCGTGAGAACGAGTACACGCTGGCGGGGTCGATCTATAACGGCCGCGTGACCCGCGTACTGCCGGGCATGCAGTCCAGCTTTGTCGATATCGGTCTGGAACGCGATGCCTTCCTGTACATCACCGACTTCATGGAAGAGGCCGGCGATTCCGCCGAGTTTGATGCCGAAGGCGCGCAGCGTGGAGGCGGTCGCCGCGAGCGGGGAAATCGGGAGCCTGCAGTCATCGAAGGAAAGACTGCAGGGGAAGAAGAGGCGCGACCCGAACGTGGTGGGCGAGGAAGAAGAGGCCGGCGCGATCGTGGTGGAAACCGGGATCAGCAGCCCAGCCTGGAGAGCGGTGCACAGGCGAACGAAGAGGTTGAGGAGAGCTACTCCGCAGAGACATTCGATCCAGCGGAAGGCGGAAGCCTAGAGACCGCAGCCGAGAGCGTGCCGGGAGAAGGAGCGCCGGGAGCGGATGGAAGCCGCAGGTGGCGTGGGCGGCGCAATCGTCGTCGCGGGCGCGGACGTCAGCAGGATGGAAGTCAGAGCGCCGAGGCTCCAGTTGAGGAGAACGCGGCGGATGAGTCATTGCTCGAGGTTGAGGGTGCGGCTGACGCTGAACCTGCTGAAGAGACGAACGAATCTTCAGCGGAGAGCTCCAATCGCCAGGACAGAAATGGACGCGGGGATCGAGGTCGTGGCGGACGTGACCGCGGCGATCGTAAAGGACAGCGGGCTCCGCGCGGTTTCGCCCCGAGATCGGCGTACTACGGTCTGGAGGGAGCTTCGGGAGAGGAGCAGACCTCCGGAGGTGAAGCTCCTGCAGAGCCGATCGTACTGCCGGGTGAATCGCTTTCGAAGTACCGCAAGGATGCGGAGACGACAGCCGTAGCAGCGAAGGAGATCTCCGCTTCGACGATAGCGGTTCCTGTCCCGCCGAGTTACGAGATTCCTGCAGGCTGGGACGGTGGATTCGTTCTGCCGGGCGAGTCGCTGTCGCGACGTCGCAGAGCGCAGACGGAAGAGAAGACTTCTGTGGCGGCTGTTCCTGAGACCAAAGAAGAGCCGGTTACTGCGATCGTCGAAGAGGTTGTGGAAGAGAAGAAAGAGGAGCCGACGGAGTATGAACCGGTTGAGGCTTCGGCTTCTTACCGTTTCGATCCGATCGCACCCAGTGAGTTTCGCCAGAGCGCTCCGTTTGAAGAGGAAGAGCAGGATTCTCCGGTAGAGGAGGTTGCGGCTGCGCATTCCGAGCTTCCGCACGCCGAGATCGAACAGGTTGAGATGACTGTCGAACCTGTGCTCGCGGAGATCTCGAATCATGCAGAGCCCGAAGAGAGTGCCGCATTTCACGACGTGACATCGATTCATGCGACCGGCGAGATGGTCTCTGCCGCTCCTGTCTCCGATCCTGTCGAGGTGGAGGCAGCCCAGCAGGCCTTTGAGCCTGGAGCGGAGATCGTTGAAGTAGAAGAGACGATCGACGACCAGGACTATGACTCGACGATGCTTCATGCCAGCTCGATCGAAGAGCTGGATGATCTGGATGAGGAAGAGACTCTGGAGGGCGCCGCGGATCTGGGCACGATGATTCGCGAGATGTCGATCGATCAGATTACGAGCTCGAATCTCGAGGATGAGGAAGACGATCTCTTCGAGGAAGAAGATGCGATCGATGATGCGAGCTACGCGAGCGGGGGGACGGAATACGCAGTCGCCGAAGAAGAAGACGATTCCGAAGAAGAGCTGATCCAGGACGAGTTTGCCGAAGAAGGCGAATCGGCTCCAGTGACGGATGGAGCGGTTGCCAGCCCGGAGCGTTCTCGTGATCTCGATCGTCGCCGTGGACGGCGCGACCGTCGGGGACGCGATCGTGGTGGGCGTCATGGTGCATCCGAGCAGCGTCATGGAGGAGGCGAGCGCCGCCGCGGCCGTGGCTCCATGCAGGCTACCGATCTTCCGGCGATTACCGAGCTGTTGAAGCCGGGCCAGGAGATCCTGGTGCAGATCGCCAAGGAGCCCATTGCGAAGAAGGGAGCCCGGATTACCTCGCACATCGCGTTGCCGGGCCGGTTCCTGGTGTTTATGCCGACGGTGAACCACACCGGCGTCTCGCGCAAGATCGAGTCGGACGGTGAACGCCGCAGGCTGAAGGAGATTCTGCTGAGCGAGAAGGGCGACGCTGCGGGTGGCTTTATCGTCCGCACGGCAGCGGCGGGTGCTACGGAAGAGGAGCTGCGCTCGGACCTTCGCTTCCTGCTGAATCTGTGGGCCGACATCAAGCAGAGGTCGGAGTCGTCGAAGTCGCCGGCGCTGATCTATCACGATCTGAATCTGGTGGAGCGTATTCTGCGCGACCAGGTGACGGATACCTTCTCGGCCATCTGGGTCGATACAGAGGGCGAGTATGAGCGCGTACTGCGCTTCCTGCAGCGTTTCCAGCCGAGCCTGATCCGGCGTGTGAAGCTCTACACGAAAGAGACGCCGCTGTTCGAGCAGTTCGGTATCACCGAAGAGATCAATAAGGCGCTGCGCTCGAAGGTGTGGCTGAAGTCGGGTGGATCGATCGTGATCAACCAGACCGAGGCGCTGGTGGCGATCGATATCAACACGGGCAAGTATGTGGGCAAGACGGCTCGCCTGGAAGACACGATTGTGAAGACGAATCTGGATGCGATTCCGGAGATCGTGCGCCAGATCCGGTTGCGCGACCTGGGCGGCATCATCATTATCGACTTCATCGATATGGATGAGCGCAAGAACCGGCAGAAGGTGATGGTCGCGCTCGAGGAGGAGCTGAAGAACGATCGCGCTCCATCGAAGATTCTGCAGTTCAACGATTTCGGACTGGTGGCGATTACGCGCAAACGCGTGAAGCAGTCGCTGGAGCGGACGCTTTCGACGCAGTGCAACATCTGCACTGGAACCGGTATGGTGAAGTCGCCGGTGACGGTGTGCAACGACATTTACGTAGAGATGCGGAAGATGTCCAAGCATCTGGACCGCGGAGATGTGATGCTGCGCGTTCATCCGGATGTGGTGAAGCAGCTGAAGTCGTCCACCAAGTGGCTGCAGGAGATGGAAGACATCGTCGGAAAGACGATCCTGGTGAAGTCGGATCCGAGTCTCCATCCGGAGCAGTTCGATATTCACTAGAGACAATTGAAGTCGGAAAAAAAGCATCCCGGAAGGGATGCTTTTTTTGCATCGACGGCCACAAAACGATACAAATGTCTGTCATCCTATTGTCGATTTCGGGCGTCTGACACAACAAGCACATCAGCTTGGGGTTATACGGGATATGATTCTTACCTGGGGGAGCTATAAGGATGTATTCGACTGCCAGAACAAACAGTCTCAGTAAGTTGATCTCACATGCAGCGACTGTCGCTTTTCTAAGCGCCGCTAGTGTGTGGGCTGTCGCGCAGACCTCAGCGCCGGTAGCCGCTGACAAGCCCGTCGATTTGAAGAAGAGCCTGATGGCTCCCATCGACCTGACCCGGCCCGCCGATCTTACCTACAGCTCGAGCGCCGCTGGAAGCGAAGAGATGGCCTCGGCGGAGAACTTCATGCCTCGCCCAAGCGAGGATCAACCGCCGCCACGACGGCGCTATGGCCGGCGTACGAACTATAGCGACCGCTGGCACCACGCCGATGGATCGAACAAGTACACCTTCGCGGCCGGTGGTGGGTTCGCTTTACCTACAGGCTCGTCCGGCAAGGAGCTGGGCCTGAACTGGAAGTTTCAGGTGGCAGGCGGATACAACTTCAACAAGAAGTTCGCGATTCTGTTTCAGTACGACTATGACAAGCTTGGCCTGACGGGCGGAAATCTGGATCGGCAGTATCTGCGATACAACGCTTTGGGGCTGGTGGACAATACGGGCGCTCCGATCAACTTTTCCGGTCTGGATGGAAACGCTCACGTGTGGTCGCTGACTCTGAATCCGATGTACACGTACTATCAGGGCGATGCTCTTGGCGCGTACGTAATCGGCGGTGGCGGCTTCTACCGTAAGGTCACGAACTTCACGTTGCCGCAGACCGGCGTCTACTGCGACTTCTTCGGCTTCTGCTATCAGTTCACACAGAATCAGACCTTCGATCACTACTCGAACAACGCGGGTGGTGTGAATGGAGGAATCGGATTCACGTATCGGCTCTCGCGGTTTGCGTCGCAGAAGCTCTATGCCGAGGCGCGCTATGTGTGGGTGGATAACCAACCGAGCGCAAATTCGGTGGTTTCGTACTATCCGGAGAACAACAAGCGCACGGGATACTTCCCGGTCACGGTTGGCTTGCGCTGGTGAAGATGTGAGTGGATATGAAGAGGCCCGGCTTTGTGCCGGGCCTTTCTCTTGCCCGCGTTACTTTCGCATCGCGGCTTCGACCTCGGAGGCCTCGTGGGGAAGCTTCTCGATCAGGTCGACGAGCTTGCCATTGGAATCGACGTAGACGACATCCTCAATGCGGACGCCGAAGCCTTCTTCGGGGAGGTAGAGCCCGGGTTCGATGGTGAAGACCATGCCTTTGTCGAGGGGCTTGGTGTAGTCCCAGGGGTCGTGGACGTCGATGCCGACGAGGTGGCCGATGCCGTGAACCATGTACTGACCCAGAGGCTGACCGTGTAGATCTTTGCCGTGCTCGTTGATGTAGTTGAAGGCGATGGTGTCGAGGGAGTCGGGTTCTTTGTGCTGGGGATCGTTGATCTTCGATTTTCCGGCGACGAAGGCAGCTGCTGCGGCGCGCTGTGCTCCTAGAACAACGTCGTAGACCTCGCGCTGGCGCTTGGTGAAGTGACCATCGACGGGCATGGTACGGGTGATGTCGGAGGCGTACATGCTGTACTCTCCTGCGGCGTCGATGACGACGGTATCACCGGGCTTCATGATGCGGGAGTTCTCGCTGTAGTGCAGTGTGGTGGAGTTAGGGCCGGAGCCGACGATAGGAGCGTAGCTGGGGCGCTCACAACCTTCTTCCATCATCTTCTCTAACTCGACGCCCGCGACGGTGCGCTCGCGCACATCGGGTTTGATGGCACGCATGCCTGCGAGCTGGGCAGCGATGGAGGCATCGGATGCCTTGCGGAGCAGCTCAAGTTCGGCGGGAGACTTGATGGCTCGCAGAGTCATGATGGGCTGGGAGACATCGCCTGCGGGGTCGATGTTTGCCACGCCCAGAGTGGATGCGGTGAAGCCGAGGAGCGACTTTGCCTGCGGAGAGTCCTTCTCGATCCACACGTTGCGTATGCGAGTGCGGTCGCCTTGCGCGATCTTGTTCAGCACAGCGGGCAGTTCGGTCATGGGGAGAACTTCGGCAAAGCCGGTGGTTGTGGTTACGCCGGGTGTCGCGGCGTCCATCTTTGGACCTGTGTATTTTTCGACGCGAGGGTTGCGGGAGGGAAGGAAGAGGATCTCGCGGTAGGGCTGGGCAGCGCGGCCACCGAGCGCGGTGCCGGGAGTCTCGGGGACGGCCTCGACTGCGGGAAGAACGACCAGGGCGGCGCCGGGCTCGTTCCATCCGGAGAGGTAGTAGAAGTCGGAGTCCTGCCGGTAGGCCATGAAGTCGAGGACGGGCTCTTCAGCCGCGAAGAGCACGGCGACGCCTCCGTGCAGTTTTTCCGCGAGTGCGGTGCGGCGCTGGTGGTATTCGGGCTTGGGGACGGAGTCGAGGGCGAAGGCTGATACCCACGTTCCCAAAAGAAACAAAATAAGGCCGTTGCGAATTTTCATTGCGTGTCTCTCTTTTCTAGAAGTGCGGATGCCACTCTCGACTTCAGCATTAAAGGAACACGGCTTTCTCTACCGAGAATGAGTGAGCGCCAGCGAAAAAACAAAAAGCTCTTTTCGGGAAGAATCTCAATCTCTGACCACGGAAACGAAAAGTGTTGGGTGTCGAAACCGAAACAAAAACAATATTGCGAGATACAAACCGTCTCGATCACTACCCAGCCGCAATACATTGTGATATCCGACGATGTAGCGAAATTGTCCGTTCGTCAAGGACATTTTAGGAGGTGATCTGTTTGAGATTGGAAAAGAGTTATAGAGGCTACGCCATCCTGAAGCAAGGCTTGATACAAAGCAGACGAGCAGCCAGAGTAAGCAAAAATAAACAATGAAACCAAATACAGCGCCGACAGGATGGTGTTCGATCCAATTCTGTAGGTCCATCGTTCAGATTCCCATCGGGTATGGCTTCTCGTGGAACTCCTGCCCGGCAGTTCCGGAGCGTTCGAAGCGTCCCTGCAATAGGCTCAGCAGGCCGGTGTACCAGTAGCCGAAGACGAAGAGAACGAGGAAGGGGACGGTGAAGTAGTTCTCTGTCGTGATGGCGTACCAGACGGTAGCGGCGAAGTAGCATCCGATGGCGAGTTCGATCCATGGGATGATGCCGAGGCGTTTGCGGTACTTCTTGGCCTGGCTCTTTTCGCCTTTTTTGTTGACGCGGTACTTCGGTGTGCGGGCGAAGGCGGACTTCACTCCGAGGAGTGCTTCCATGACGGCTTTGGTGTTGGTGATCGTAAGACCGACGCCCAGTGCCA
>Ga0268266_10001987_pt1 | contig 22913 bp, 19 predicted proteins | sample KBSS13metaG_FD_190356 | JGI IMG/M metagenome (GOLD analysis project Ga0268266, IMG submission 190356) | Switchgrass rhizosphere microbial communities from Kellogg Biological Station, Michigan, USA - KBS S1-3 metaG (SPAdes) (version 2) | ecosystem: Host-associated > Plants > Roots > Rhizosphere... | reverse complement strand
CTGGCAGATGCAGCTCCCACGTGCCGAGTTGCCCGGCCGTGAGTGCGGTTTGCAGCAGGCTCCCGCTTTCCGTCAGATCGGCAAGGATCGCGCGCGCCTCATATTGCCTGCGCCTTCCGCGCACCGCGGAGCCGACGATGCTGACGAGCGTCGTTGGGTGAAACGGCCGTTCGATAAACGTGACATTACCCAGCGCCTGCCCGATCCGCGCCGCGTCGGGATTACGCTCCGGACCGCCGCCCTGATGCGTCAACAATACGATCGGAAAATCCGACCATGGCGGTTGATCGTTGAGCCAGTTTACGAGGCTGCGCAGATCCGCGGTCTTGATCGCCTCGTCGGCAATCACGGCGAGACCGGCGCCTTTGTCGATTTCGCTCAGCAGCGCCGGCAGATCGCCACAGGCTTGCGCGTGGTAGCCTGCCTCGCGGATCAAGGCGGCGGCGACCGCAGCGTCGCGGCCCTTCGGCGCGAGAATGACGGCCCGCTCGGATGACGGACCGGCCTTCACGGCAGTTCATCCTCCAGCAAGGGTTTACTCTCGCCGACGTAGATCGGAACGCCTCGCAACACCCCCTGAAATCCATCGAGCGGCTCGCCGAGGGTGAGGCCGCGATTGTCGATGCGATATTCGCGTATCGTCGATTCGTGCGCACCGGTACGTTTCTTGATGATCGACAACGCGCGGCGGACGCTGCCGATCGCCTCGAAATAGCGCAGCAGGATCACGGTATCAGCAAGATACGTCACGTCGACCGGCGCTTTCATATCGCCGACCAAACCATGCTGCGCGACCGTCATGAAAGTCGCCGCCCCCTGGCGGTTGAGATATTGCAGCAACTCGTGCACATGCAGAATCAACGAATTCTCCTCAGGCATCGCCGCCTGATAACCGTTGAGGCTGTCGATCAGCACAGTCTTGACGCTGTTCTCGTCAACCCGCTTGCGGACGCGATGGGCGAATTCGCCGGGCGACAACTCGGCGGCGTCGACCTGCTCGATAAAAAGATTGCCGCTGCGCTGCGCCGCTTCGAGATCGATACCAAGACCTTTCATGCGCTCGAACAGGAGGCCCAACTCTTCATCGAAAACAAAGAAGGCCGCCTTCTCGCCCCGCGCCATCGCGGCGACGAGGAAGATGATGGCGAGCAGAGATTTTCCCGTGCCCGCCGGCCCAAGGATCAGCGTACTCGAACCGGACTCGACGCCGCCGCCCAGCAGTTGGTCCAGTTCAGGGATACCGCTCGACAACGCATGCCTGGCATAGCTCGACCGATGTTCCGACGCCACGAGCCGCGGAAACACGTTAAGCCCGCCGGTGGTGATGGTGACGTCATGATAGCCGCCCCGAAATTTTACGCCACGATATTTGACGACACGCGCACGACGCCGCTCTGCGCCATAAGACGGGGCAAGCTCCTCGAGCCGCAGCACGCCGTGTGCCACGCTGTGGATGGTTTTGTCGCCGAGGTCAGACGACATGTCGTCCAGCAGCAGCACGGTTGCGCCGAAATTTGCGAAATAATGCTTGATCGCCAGAATCTGGCGACGGTAACGCAGCGAACTCTGCGCCAGCAGCCTGATCTCGGAAAGGCTGTCCAGTATCACCCGGTCCGGCTGCGCGCGATCGACCGCGGCGAAGATCTGCTTGGTGGTCTCGCCCAGTTCGAGGTCGGAGGAATAGAGCAGGCTCTGCTGTTGCTCGGAATCGAGCAGGCTCTCCGGCGGCAACAACTCATACACTTCGATGCGCTCGTCGAGCTTCCAGCCGTGGGAAGCCGCGCCGAGCCGCAACTCGCGCTCGGTTTCGGACAGCGTGATGTAGAGGCATTTCTCGCCAGCGCGCGCGCCCTCCATCAGGAACTGGAGCGCGATCGTGGTCTTCCCGGTCCCGGGCGCCCCCTCGATCAGAAACATGTGCTCCCGGGTGAACCCGCCAGCCAGGATATCATCCAAGCCCCAGATGCCGCTCTTTGCCTTACCCGCAATTGACTCGACCAAAACGTAGCCTCCCAAACCGAGATCAATTCCCAGCGGGCTCAGGCAGTTCCATCACACCGGAACTTATTCTTGGCCGGACGGCAGGCGTGCTGAAGCCCGGCTGGACCGGACGCTACCGGATGGTGGCTAGCAAAGCGGCGCGGCCACAATCGGCCGGATCGGTCCAGCGGGCACGCCATTCGGGAAGCAAACTTCGGCAGCCATTGGACTGGATCTCAAAACACTGCGCGCCTGGCGCGGGCTGTAGCCACGGCTACTCGCGGTGCGTAAAGAAATGCGCGACCGGAACCAGCCATGACGTGTCATCGAGCGTGCCGGCGCGCAGACTGACGGTTTCAGGCCGTCCATTGCGTTCGCCATTAGAGCCGGGCTCGGATGAGATTGCCGTCGCATCCTAGCCGCAGCAAATCGATTGTCTATCGATGCGCCGCGTCAGCCGGCCATGCGTCTCTCCTCGGCAGCCTTCTTGTCGAAATTATTGGGCACCTCGATGTCGACCTCGAGCGTCGATACCGTCTTGCCGCGGTCCAGCTTGACCATGACCTTGTCGGGATCGAGCTGTATGTGTTTTGACACCACCGCGAGGATTTCCTCCCGCAGCGTGACGAGCAGGTCGGACTGGCCGAGCAGCCCGCGCTCGTGCGCCAGCAGGATCTGCAGCCGCTCCCGCGCAACGGGGGCAGTCGCTTCGCGGCTGCCGAACAGCCGCAGCAGCCTCATGCTCATGCAGCCCTCCGTCCGAGCAGCCGATCCATGAAGCCCTTGCGCTCGGCCGGCACCACCATGGCGACCTCTTCACCCATCAGGCGGCGCGAGGCGTCGATATAGGCGCGGGCCGGCGCGCTCTCGGCATTGTTGAGCGTCACCGGCGTGCCGACGTTGGACGCCTTCAGGACATCCTGGCTTTCGGGGATGATGCCGAGCAAGGGTGTGGCGAGGATTTCCAGTATGTCGTCGATATTGAGCATCTCGCCGCGTGCCGCGCGCGCCGGATCGTACCGGGTGATCAATATGTGTTTTTCCACCCGCTCGCCGCGTTCCGCCCTTACCGTCTTGGAATCGAGCATGCCGATGATGCGATCGGAATCGCGCACCGAGGAAACCTCGGGATTGGTGACGATGACGGCTTCGTCGCAATAGCGCATCGCAAGCGTGGCGCCGCGTTCGATGCCGGCCGGGCTGTCGCACAGGATCCAGTCGAACCGGCTCCTGAGTTCGTCGATGACGCGGCCGACGCCCTCGTCGGTCAGCGCATCCTTGTCCCGCGTCTGCGAGGCTGGCAGCAGCCAGAGATTTTCCAGCCTTTTGTCGCGGATCAAGGCCTGCGGCAGCTTGGCGACGCCCTGCACCACATTGATGAGGTCGAACACCACACGGCGTTCGGCGCCCATCACAAGGTCTAGGTTGCGCAGGCCGACGTCGAAATCGACCACCACGACGTTTTGCCCGTTCTGGGCAAGCGCCGCGCCGAGCGCGGCGGTAGTGGTGGTCTTTCCAACGCCTCCCTTGCCTGAGGTAACGACCAGGACCTTGGCCATACGTGATCTCCTTAGCCGGTTAATTCAGCGGGGTAATCTTCATGGTGTCGCCCTCCAGCCAGGCTTGCGCCGGACGGTTGCGGAGCGCGACGTCGATTTCTTCTGCAGTCTGGTAGTAGCCGTCGATGGCGAGCAGCTCGGCCTCGATCCTCTGGCAGTAGATCCGCGCATTGGAATTGCCGTTGACGCCCGCCATCGCGCGGCCGCGCAGCGTGCCGTAGATGTGAATCGATCCGCCGGCGACGATTTCCGCGCCGGAGCCAACCGACCCGAGCACGGTGACATCGCCTTCCATGAAGACGATCGACTGACCCGAACGCACCGGGCTATCGAGCAATAGCGACGTCGGCTTCGGCTTGGCTTCGGGCTCGGGCTTCTGCACCGGCTCGTTGCGCGTGATCACGCAGGCGCGGCCACCGGTCAGCAAGGGCGGCATGTTCGCCGCAAGGCGCTCTTCCTCCACGCCCTCGATGCCGAGAACACGAATGCTGCGCTCGTTGAGGCTACCGACCAGGTGAGCGATGGCGGAGCTGGAGAGGTCCACCGCGGCGAGATCGAGCACGATCGGCTTGCCGACGAAATAGCCCGGCGAGCGCGCCAGCGTGGCGTCGATCTCGGCGAGCCATTCCACGATCGGAACGACGGGGCTGAATACGAACGCGACATAGGAACGGCCGCGCAGCCGGACCAATTGACGCGTGGGATCCGCTCGGACGTCCATGATGATCGACTCGCCTTTCTTATTGAATGGTTAACAATCAGCGAACTTGGTTAACGAGTAATTAATGCGACGACGCGCGAAACGCGCAGAAATGCGCGCAACTGGCTGCGAATCCGGCGTATTTGTGGCCAATTCTTGCTGCCGACAGCGGGCGATGCGCGTCAAAGCTTTGCAAACAAGGGTCTCGTGAGTTGTGGTTAACAGAACCTCAACTTACTTTTGTCACGTTTCCGACCTAAATTAGTCCTCGCGCGGTTCCAACAAACTTATGTGTGCTGACGGCCTCCCCTCCCGGGGTCTGGCAGCCGCGTTCCGTCGGGCAGACGGACATTTGCCGGCAGGGGACTAGGGCATTGGAAGCCGTGGGGAAGGTGTGGTCGCGGGACATGATCTCGCAGGCAGGTGGCGTCGAACGCAAGGACGACGCCCCACACCTTGATTCAAATCCACCAACCGACCTTGGCAGCGCCTGGAGAACCGACGTGGATTCCTCCGCGCTCCGTGAGCTCGAACTCCTGTCCAATATGTCCGCAGCCGTTTCGCAGCCGACCAATCCGCCGGATCATCCACCAAAGGCCAATCCGCCAAGTTCCAATTCGCCAAGCGTCATGAGGAGTGAGCGTATGAGTAGTATGAGCGAGCAGGACCATCTCAATCCGCGCGATCCCCTGTACTACGCGCCGCGTTCGCTGCGTGAGCGGTCGGCTACGCGCGGAACAAGCCTGGAGAAGCCGTTTTCTGCGGTGTCGTTCGACTCCCAGCTCGAGAGTGCGGTATCCGACGCGCTGCGCCACCCCCTCGATCCCGAGGTCATGAATGACCCCGACCGGGAGTCGAAAAAGGCGTTGTGGACCGTCGCGGCGCGCTTCGCCGCCGCCATCGGCGTCGCAGCGCTCGTGGCGCTGTTCTTCGTCGTCGCCGTGCCCGGATCGCGCCAGGGTGAAGGTGAACAGGCGTCGACGTTCGCCAACTTCGCACAGTCGATCAAGAACGCGCTGCCTGCATCCGGCGAGGGCGCGCAAAAGCCCGCGATCAACGAGTTCCAGGCCCTTCTCGCCGCCTCGCCGGCGAGCGCGCCAGCAGCGTCCGAACAGGACAACCAACTGCTCAAGCAGTTCATGCAGTGGCGCGAGAAGCCGGATCCGGCCACGCCACAACGCGCCACCCCATAATAACGCACTACCCCATAATCCAGACGGAGGGCTGACAATGCCTGAGAACCGACTTACGGTGATCTTGTTCTCAAGGAGTTTGCCATGACCTCGTACCGCAATATTTTGCTGGTTGGGGCCGTGCTGTTCGGTATCGCAGGCAGCGCACAAGCCGCCGGCGACATCACGATCGTGCGCGACCTTGCCAGCCGCGTCGGGCCCGTAATCGGCTCGGCACAGGCCTGCCGCGACATTGGGCGCCCGCGCATCCAATCCATCGTCGACAAATTTTCACAGGTGATCCGGGAGGCCTCTTCGAACGAGGCCGAACGTTCAGACCTCACCCAGACGTTCGATCGCACCGTCGCCGAAGGACGCGCCGCCGTGTCCTCAGGCAGGATGGATTGCATCCGGGCCGACCGTCAGCTCGCCGATCTCGAACGCTCAATCTCCGGACCGAGCCTCTCCAGTGTGATCGGCCCGTCGCCTGCTGCCGCTGCGACCGCAGCGAATGCGGCAACTGCGCCGACCGCCCCGGTCCCGACCGGGCCGCTGCCGCGCGGCATCGGCGAAAAGGAAATCCGCTTCGGCATCGCCGCCCCGTTCTCCGGCTCGGCTCGCGAGCTGGGACGCCAGATGAAGCTCGGAATTGAAACCGCCTTCAACCGGATCAACGAAGCCGGCGGCGTTGACGGCCGGATGCTCAAACTGTTCGCCGCCGACGACGGCTACGAGCCCTCGCGCACCCCCGAGGCGATGAAGCAGCTCTATGAAAAGGACCAGGTGTTCGGCATCGTCGGCAATGTCGGTACTCCGACGGCGGCGGTAGCGATCCCCTACGCGCTCGAACGCCGGATGCTGTTCTTCGGGGCCTTCACCGGCGCCAATATCCTGCGCAACGATCCGCCGGACCGCTACGTCTTCAACTACCGCGCCAGCTACGCCCAGGAAACCGACGCGGTCGTTCGCTACCTCGTCAAGATCCGCCGAATACCGCCCAGGCAGATCGCGGTCTTCGCGCAGCAAGACTCCTACGGCGACGCCGGATTTGCAGGAGTCGCAAAGGCGTTTCGTGCCCTCGGCGTCAGCGACGGCACCATCCTCCGGCTCAACTACGCGCGAAACACCGTGGATGTGGAAGATGCGGTCAACCAGTTGAAGCTGCAGAAGCCCCCCATCAGGGCGATCGTCATGGTGCCAACCTATCGGGCCGCGGCAAGGTTCATCGAGAAGACGCGCGATCTCTTTCCCGGCATGATCTACACCAATGTCTCGTTCGTCGGCTCCAGCGCGCTTGCCGAAGAACTGAAGCTGCTGGGACCGCGCTACACCAACGGCGTGATCGTGACGCAGGTGGTGCCGGCGGTGTCGGGCTATTCATCCGCCGTGCTCGAATACAAGAATGCGCTCGCCAAATATTTCCCGGGCGAAGCGCCCGACTACGTTTCGTTCGAGGGCTACGTCGCCGCCAATGTCCTGATCGCGGGCATTAAGCGAACCGGCCCGCAGCTCGACACCGAGAGGCTGATCGACACGCTGGAGACGATGCGCAATCTCGACCTCGGTCTCGGGACCCAGCTCAGCTTCGGCCGCTCCGAGCACCAGGCCTCGAACAAGGTGTGGGGCACGGCGCTCGATGAGAGCGGGCGCTATCAGCCGCTCGAGCTCGAATGATCAAAACGCTACCAGTGCAGCCGCGTCGCCAGGGCAATTATTGCGCCCTCGACGCGGCGCGTCGGTATTTCGGGAAATTTCAACCCAAAAATTCTTTAACCCAGGATTTAACCCAAGAGTTGTGTAGTGCGTATTTTAGTGAACCTGCGTTGGACTTCGCTTTTACTTAGTGCCTTTTTCCTAACAGCCGCGGAAGCGGCCCCCGGCGACAAGATCGAGTTGGTACGCGACCTTGCAGGCCGCGTCGGGCCGGTGATCGGTTCGGCGCTGGCCTGCCCTGACGTTACGCGGCCTCGAATCCAGTCCGTGATCGAGAAGTTTGCGGCGTTGATCCGGGATGCCGCCTCCAACGAAGCCCAGCGCTCCGACCTCGCGCAACTGTTCGACCGCAGCGTCGCAGACGGCCGCGGCGCGGTGACGTCGGGAAGGACGGATTGCAGGCTGGCGGAACGCCGGCTGGCGGAGCTGGAGCAGTCACTGGCTCCATCTGCGCCCGCTCCGGCCGCGGTCGCCCCCGCTCCTGCCCTGGCCCCCGTCGCACCGGCTTTCGCCGCGGCGCCAGCGGCCGCGCCCGCGGTCAGCTTCGGAAATCCGGTCAGCGCGGTTCGCGGCGTATCCGACACTGAAATCCGATTCGGCATCACCGCGGCCTTCACCGGCCCGGTGAGAGAGCGCGGCCGCCAGATGAAGCTCGGCATCGAAACCGCCTTCAACCAGGTCAACGACGCCGGCGGCATCGGCGGGCGGAAGCTGCGGATCATCGCGGCCGACGACGGCAACGAGCCGGCGCGCACGCTCCAGGCGGTGCGGCAGCTCTACGAGAAGGACCAGATCTTCGGCATCATCGGCAGCATCGGCACAGCGACCGCAGCGGTTGCGGTGCCATTCGCGCTCGAGCGGCGGATGCTGTTCTTCGGGGCCTATACCGGCGGCAACGTCGTGCGCCGCGATCCTCCGGATCGCTATGTCTTCAACTACCGTCCGAGCTATGCCGAGGAAGCCGACGCGGCGGTGCGGTATCTAGTGAAGATGCGCCGTATTCCGATCAGACAGATCGCCGTATTCGCCCAGACCGACGATCTGGGGGATGCGGGGTACGCGGGCGTTGCCAAAGCCTATCGCGCGATGGGCCTCAACGACAGCGCCATCCTGCGGCTCAACTACCCGCGCAACACCATCGAGGTCGAAGAGGCCGTCAACACGTTGCGGGTGCAAAAGGTGCCGGTCCGGGCGATCATCATGTCGGCCTCCTATCGGGCCGCCGCCAAATTCATCGAGAAGACGCGCGCCCTCTATCCCGAGATGATCTTCACCAGCATCTCGGGCGTCGGCGGCTCGTCGCTCGCCGAGGAACTGAAGCTGTTGGGCCCACGCTATACGGCAGGAGTTCTGGTGACCCAGGTCGTGCCGGCAGTGTCCGGATATTCGAGCGCGGTGCTCGAATACAAGAATGCGCTCGCGAAATATTTTCCCGGCGAGGCCCCCGACTACGCATCGCTGGAAGGTTTTGTTGCAGCCAACATCCTGGTCGACGCGATCAAGCGCGCCGGCCCGCAGTTCGATACTGAAAAGCTGGTCGATACGCTGGAGGCGACCCGGAATCTCGATCTGGGCCTCGGCGTGCCGCTCAATTTCGGCCGCTCCGAACACACCGCCTCGAAGAAAATCTGGGGCACGGCGCTCGACGAGAGCGGCCGTTTTCAGCCGGTCGACCTCGGATAGGCGGCAGGCCGGTCAGCGCCTTTCGATGACCAGGCTCTGCACGGCGCGGCCGAAATAGCCGCCGACATCGGCGAGCCTCGCCATGGCGAGGCCCGCGCCGTCGGGACCGATCCAGGTCTCCGCGTCGACCAATATCCAGTCGCCGGCCGGCTCGCGCGAAAAATTCACGGTCAGGTCGGCGTTGAGAAAGGTCCATTCGCGAAAATCCAGCACCGGCGAGGTGCCGTTGCAGAAATCCGCTGCGGCCATCGCCCGCATCGCCTGCGATACAGCCGCGCCTTCCACGATCGGCCGGTCGACGCGATACCAGATCGCGCCGGGACCGACCTTGCCGAAATGACCGCGGGCGGCGCGCAGCGACATCCCCGTCACGAACGGACTCGATGAGAAATCGACGTGCTCGACACGCGACTGCGCCGACCCCGGCAGCGTGACCTGCTCGATCACCGCTTCCGGCGGCAGCTCGTCGGCCTGCACCCTGATCTTCAGCACGGTCGCGCTGACGACCGTCACACCCTTCGCAAGCAGTCGGACTGCGCAGAGCTGGATCTTCCGTCCCTCGCGCACCACGTCGCTCTCGATCGTCAACGGCGCCACCGGCACCGGGCGCATCAGGTCGACCGTCACGCGGGCAACCCGCATCGGCGCCGCGGTCGGAATCCGCTCCGCCGCCCAGACGACCAACGATGCCGGAGGCGAGCCGTGCTGCATGCCCGGATCCCACGGCCCCGCCGCATAGGGACTGGTGACGACGTCGTTGCCGTCAACACGAAAGATCGCTTCCATTGATGAGGGTCCTGTCGGATGGAGAAGAACCTTCTTGCCCGGTCTGTCCGACGAAGTCGAGACGGCCGCGCCGCAGACCCCTGCGCGCTATTCGCGCAAGGCTGCGACCGACATCAAATGAACGCCATGCCGCCGTTGAGGATGATGGTCTGGCCGGTCATGTACTCGTTGCCAAGCACCATCGCGACGGCCTGCGCCACTTCCTCCGGCTGGCCCATACGGCCGAGCGGAATGTTGCGGGCAAGGTCCGTGCGGCCCTTCATCATGTCGGTCTCGATCAGCGACGGCGCCACGTTGTTAACGGTGATCCCCTCTTTAACCAGCCGTGCGGCATAGCCTCGGGTAAGGCCCTCCATGCCGGCCTTGGAGGCGTTGTAATGCGGGCCGATGGCACCGGCGCCGCGAGCGGCCCCCGAAGTGATGTTGACAATGCGGCCCCATTTACGCTCCCGCATCCCGGGCAATACAGCCTGGGTGCAGAGGAACGCCGATTTCAGGTTGACCAACAAGGTACGATCGAAATCGCTTTCACTGAGCTCATCGACGCTGCGCACGATCGCGATGCCGGCATTGTTGACGAGGATGTCGATCGGCCCGAGCTCGCGCGCGACGCGTTCGACCATTCCGGTCACGGCTGCCGACTGCGAAACGTCGGCGGCGACCGCGATGGCGCGACCTCCGTTCGACTTGATTCTCGCGACGACAGCCTCCGCATCCCCTGCCCGCTCGCGGTAATTGACCGCGACCGTGGCGCCTGATTCCGCAAGCGTCAGCGCAATCGCCGCACCAATGCTGCGCGACGCGCCCGTCACCAACGCGACATGCGCGCTCAAATCCTGTGCGTTTGCCATCGAAACCTCACCTGACGTTAAAAAGCGGATGCAATCATATTACCGAGGAAGCGCCGGAGTCGAAACGCTGATGAAGTGAACGGCGACCCGGCAAGCCATCAGGTGGCGTTCGACCCCACGCTTTCCAGAAATGCCTTCACGGTATTGACCGTTCCGGTGCTGGTTGCGACGTAGCCGGGCAGGCTTGCAACCCCCTCCTGAAACTCGCGGCCCTTCATGATGTCGAGCACGCGCCGCATCGGCTCGGTTTCCAGAAACGCGCGCTTGCAGACGAAGAAATAATCCTCCGTCAGCAACCGGATGAAATCGAGCCCGAACTGCCGGGCCGCCGCCTCGACGCCAAAGCTGACATCCGCCATGCCGCTGGCGACGTAAGCGGCGACGGCGGCGTGGGTGAACTCCATCTGCTGCGCGCCGTTGATTTTGGCCTCGTCGATCCGGTGCAGCGCCAGCAACTGGTCGAACAGCAGGCGCGTACCGGAATCATGGTCGCGGTTGACGAAGCGCGCCTTGCGCTCGACGACATCCTTGAGAGAGCCGATCTTCAGCGGGTTGCCGGGCTTGACCATCAGCCCCATCTCGCGCGTCACAAAACTGATCACACGGTCCTCGCGCGGATCGAGCCATTCCTTGCAAGCCCGGATGCCCTGCGCGCGCAATTCGCCGCGCGGCAGATGCACGCCGGAGAGATCGCAGGCGCCCTGCGCCAGCGACACCAGCGAGTTCTGATTGCTGACATAGCGCAGATCGACGCCGATGCCGGGTTCGCGGTCGAGCAATTCGCGGAGCTTGGAAACCGCAAAGCCGTGGCTGGCGTGGACGCGTATGACGGACGGACGCTGATGCAGGAAGGGTTTGATTTCGGTGGCGAGTTCCTGCGCGAGATTTTCAAGCTGCGGACCAAGGCGGGCCTGCATGCGCTCGCCGGCCCAGACCAGCTTTTCGCCGAAGGCGGTCAGCACCGTGCCCTTGCCGCGATGGGTCTCGACCAGCGGTACGCCGAAGAATTCGGACCATTGCTCGACCAGATTCCAGACATGCCGATAGGAAAGCTGGGCGTGCTTCGCGGCACTGGTGAGTTTCCCGGTCTTTCGGATCTCGTTGAGAACACCGAGCATCACCACCGCGGTCTGCGGACTGCCTTCCTTGTGAAAGCGCCATACAGTCTCGATCTCAATGTGGTGCATCGGCCAAACCTATGAAGCAGGCTGCATATCTTCGCGATCCATAGGCAAACCATATCATATTTACTGCTGGAGATAACCTCCTAGGTTTGGGGACAACAAACGGAGGAAATATGATGTTAGTTGCATATGACTATTCCCGCGAGCCGGTCTCGGCGGTTGCCTCGGGCAAACCCCGCCTGCTGCTGATCGACGGCCAGCATCTCCCATCCGTCTCCGGGCGCACCTTCAAGACCCTCAATCCCGCCACCGAGCAGGTCATCGCCACCATCGCCGAAGGCAACGCGGCCGATGTCGATCGTGCGGTCGCGGCCGCCCGCCGCGCCTTTGAGGGGCCGTGGCGCAGCATGCGCGCCTCCGAGCGCGGCCAGATCCTGTTCCGGCTCGTGGACCTGATGAAGGAGCACGCGGACGAAATCGCAGCCCTCGAAAGTCTCGACGCCGGCAAGCCGATCGCCGGCGTTCTGCGGCAGGACCTCCCCGCCGCCATCGATACGCTGACCTATTACGCGGGCTGGGCCGACAAGATCAGCGGCGAGGTGGTCTCGACGCGGGATGACACGCTGACCTACACCGTGCGCGAGCCGGTCGGCGTGGTCGCGGCCATCGTGCCCTGGAATTTCCCGCTGATGATCGGGATGTGGAAACTGGCGCCGGCGCTGGCCTGCGGCTGCACGATCGTGATGAAGCCGGCCGAACTGACATCGCTCTCGGCGCTGCGGATCGGCGAGCTGGCGCTCGAGGCGGGCCTGCCACCGGGCGTACTCAATATCGTCACCGGCCCAGGCCGGGTTGTCGGGGACGCGCTGGTCAATCACCCTGACGTCGACAAGGTGACGTTCACGGGATCGCCGGGCGTCGGGCGCGGCATCCTGCGCGGCGCCGCCGGCAACTTCAAACGCGTATCGCTCGAGCTCGGCGGCAAGTCCGCCAACGTCATCTTCGACGATGCCGACATCGAGGCGGCCAGCAAGGCGGCGGCATCGGCAATCTTCTTCAACGCCGGACAGGTCTGCTCGGCGGGCTCGCGTGTGCTGGCCCATGAGAAGGTCTACGACGAGGTGGTCGAGCGGCTGACACAGCGCGCCAGGACGATCCGCATCGGCGATCCCGCCGACCGCGCCACAGCGCTGGGACCGGTCATTTCCGAAAAGCAGATGAAGAGCATCCTCGACTATGTCGATATCGGCCGCAACGAAGGCGCCTTTCTGACCACGGGCGGCGAGCGTGTCGGCGACCGCGGCTACTTCATCAGCCCGGCGGTGTTCGCCAACGTCGCGCACGAGATGCGCATCTCGCAGGAAGAAATCTTCGGCCCCGTGGTCAGCGTGATCAAGTTCAGGGATGAAGCCGATGCGCTGCGGATCGCCAACGGCACGGCCTACAGCTTGGCGGCCGGCGTCTGGAGCCGCGATATCGGGCGCGTGCAGCGCTTCGCCAAGAAGGCGAACGCCGGCACGGTCTGGATCAACACCTACGGCTATACGGATGTGCGGCTGCCGTGGGGCGGCGTGCGCGATTCAGGCTTCGGCCGCGAACACGGCACGGCCGCGATCGACAATTTCACCGAGCCGAAAGCGGTCTGGATGAATCTGAACGTGTGAGCGCCCACACACGACCGCCAAGGCCTGCAACAACCAAGCTCGCCTTGGCCGCCCTCTCCTCGTAAGGGAGAGGGCGCCAGCGTTTCCTCACAGCGCGGGGTCGACCGCCTCGTCATATTCCTTCTTGAACCGCGCGATCAGTTCAGCGGCCGGCAAGACCTTGCCGATGCCGCCGATACCCTGACCCGAGCCCCAGATTTCCTTCCATGCCTTCGGCTTGCTGCGCTCGCCGGAGGTGTCGGTGCCAAAGCTCATCTTGGAGGGATCGGAGGTCGGCAGCTCGTCGGGATTGAGACCGGCCTTGACGATCGACGGCTTGAGGTAGTTGCCGTGCACGCCGGTGAACAGGTTCGAATAGACGATGTCCTCCGCCGACGAGGAGGTGATCATCTGCTTGTAACCCTCGACCGCGTTGGCTTCCTCGGTCGCGATGAAGGCCGAGCCGATATAGGCGAAGTCGGCGCCGAGAATTCGCGCAGCACGGATCGCGCGGCCGTTGGCAATCGCGCCCGACAGCGCAATCGGCCCGTCGAACCACGAACGCGTCTCCTCGACGAAAGCGAGCGGCGAGATCGTGCCGGCATGGCCGCCAGCGCCGGCCGCCACCAGGATCAGGCCATCGGCGCCCTTCTCGATCGCCTTGTGCGCAAATTTCTGGTTGATCACGTCGTGAAAGACGATGCCGCCCCAGCCGTGCGCTGCCTGGTTCAGTTCCTCGCGTGCGCCGAGCGAAGTGATCATCATCGGCACCTTGTACTTCTCACACATCGCAAGGTCATGATCGAGCCGGTTGTTGGACTTGTGGACGATCTGGTTGACCGCATACGGCGCTGACGGCCGTTCCGGATGCGCCTTGTCGTAAGCCGCCAGTTCTTCGGTGATCCGCGCGAGCCACTCGTCGAGCAGCGCTGCCGGGCGCGCGTTCAGCGCCGGAAACGATCCGACCACGCCGGCCTTGCACTGGGCTATCACCAGATCGGGCACGGAGATGATGAACAGCGGCGACCCGATCACGGGTATCGACAGGCGGCCCTTGAACAGCGCGGGCATGGACATTCGAAGCGATCCTTTGGTTATCAGGCGAGCGTCTCGGAGCTAAAGCATGGTGACTTTTCTACGAATCGTCATCCTGCTCTAGCTATTTTTTTGAGCATGACCTTTCGGAAAACCGGTACCCGTTTTTCCGGATCATGCTTTAGAGATGCCAGACGTCATCCCAACCAACAAGGCAATCTTTCCAGTGTCAGGTATTGCGTTTTGACGCTGGCGGCGATGCGTTTGGGCATGACGTTCCCTGGCGCTGCAGATGCGTTACTGACACAGTGCCCGCGTCACGTGATTTTCGGTCTTGCAGTCGCCCGACTGGCGCTTGTAGCCCGGCAGATACACTTTCGGCGAGCATTTCTCGGTCGCATCTGTGTCGAGGCTCTTGCCTTCCTTGTAGCCCTTGCTCTGGCACAGCCGGTCAGCGCCAGCCTTGCAGTCCGGCGCACCGTTGGCCGACACCAGACACGCCGTACGTCCGCTTACCATGGTCGAGGGTTTGGCCATGTTCGACAGGCTCTGGCCAGCGTCCTTGGTGCGCGCGTTGAAATCGTCGATGGTTTCGCTCGGGCTCTTCAGCGGCGGCAGCAGTGATTTGGATTTCTCGAACAGTTTTCCAATTTCGTTGATCAGGCCCGGATTTTCGTCCCGCGGCGGCGAGGGTTCGATCTGCTGCGGCCCGGCCTGAGCCGGCACCGGTTGCTGGGCCGGCGACTGCAGGCCGAGCGTCGGCGGCGGGGCAGCCTGCGGCCAGGCGGCTTCGGGAGCGGTCGCCAGCATGAATGCAGCGAGGCCCGCGCTCGCCAATTGCGCACCGAATGGTTTGAACATAACACGACCGTAGCCTGAAGCCGGGATACGGGCAAAGTGCTGGATCAACGCGATCTAAATCAGCTTGAACGCGATGACGAAACCGAGCACCAGCACGACGGCGCCGATGGCGACCCACAGGCCAAGCCGCTTTTCCAGTTCGCTCCGGATCAGGTCGCCGTAGCGGTTGAGCAGGACGGCGACAATGAAAAAGCGCCCGCCGCGCGCCACGATGGAGCACAGGACAAACAGCCAGATATTGTAGCCCGCGAAGCCCGAGGTGATGGTCACGAGCTTGTAGGGGATCGGCGTCAGCCCCTTCAGCAGGATGATCACCGCGCCCCATTCGGCATAGGAGGTCCGGAAGGTCTCGACCTTGTCACTGAGACCGTAAAGGGTGATGAGCCATTGCCCGATCGAATCGTAAAGCAGCGCGCCGATCGCGTATCCGAGCACGCCGCCGGCGACGGAAGCGATCGTGCACACGGTGGCGAACCACCATGCCTTCTTCGGCCGCGCCAGCGACATCGGCAGCAGCATGATGTCGGGGGGAATCGGGAAGAACGAGCTTTCCGCGAAGGCAACCGCCGCCAGGATCCAAAGCGCGTAGGGCTTGTCAGCGGCGTCGATGCACCAATCGTAGGTCCGTTTCAGCATGGCCGCATGAACCATCATGCGGCGGTTTTGTCCATGCCGGAAAAGGGCGGAAATCGACAGGAATTAGTGCCGTTTACGCAAGGAGCGGCTTTCCAGCGCGACAATTCGCCGCCGGACCGCAGGCGACGCCGTGGCCTTGGGCAACTCCTTGGAGATTGCCTTGGGCATTGCCTTGGGCAGCACCTTGCCGACTGTCGCCTTGCCCGCAAGGACTTTAGGCATTTTCGGCAGCTTCTCGGCGATGCCGAGCATATCCTCGCGCCGTTCCATTTCGCGCCAGACGTCTTCCGGCGTCACGCCGGCCGAAGCCCACAGGACAGTCAGATTGTAGAGCAGATCGGCGCTCTCGCGGACCACCGCCTCGGTCTTGCCGTTGACGGCGTCGATCACGACTTCGATGGCTTCCTCGGCGAGCTTCTTGGCCATCTTGGAAGGGCCGCGCTGAAACAGCCGCGCGGTTCGCGACGTGGCGGGATCGAGATCCTTGGCCGCGATGACAGCCTGATAAAGCCGTTCGAGCGAATCACTCATTTTACGAATCTAATCCAAAGCCGCGGCGGGCGTGTTAACGGCCGACCCTGCAGCCATAAAAAATCCACCGGCCGGACGGCCGGTGGATTCATCTTTAACGGTTTCGATTTTAGCGATCGCGTTTACCAGCTGCGATAGTAGGGCCCGCCGCCATAATAACCGCGGGGCCCGTAATACGGAGCCGGGTCGCCGTAATAGGCCTGGCCGCCATAGTAGCCATCGTCATAGTAGTGACGGCGGTTCTGGGTGGCCGCGATCGCGATCCCCGTGCCGACGATGCCCGCAAAGGCTGCTGCGGCGGCAGCACCACCACCACCGCCACCGCGATAGTACCGGCGGCGAGCGCTGATATCGGTCGCGTCGCTGGTCCCGGTCGACGCCGTGACGCCCTGACTTGACGTCGCGGAGCCGGCAAAGGCCATCGACGGCTGAACTGCCGTCAGCGCCACCGCTACGACCGTCGCCACCGCGCCGGTGCGGCCGATCGATGAAAACAAACCCTTACGCGCAAACATCTCGACATTCCTCCGTGGGAGCTGGCCTGGAAAGGCCTCGGATAGCTAACCACTGAGCCGATAGTAGGTTCCCCAATCCGAACGGCAGCTGAACGGTCTCTGGCAAAATCGTGGCAGTCATCGCCCGTTCAGGTTAGATGCTTCAGAATGACCCATACAGGGGCGATTCATGCCGTTGTCGATGTCACGAAACAGTCATCGCCGCCGCGGCAACTTGTCCCACCTCGTGCTGATGTAACCTCGATGCGTGCTGTCAGGACCACTGCCATCCGCTCTCGCCTGGGCGCTCTCCTGGCCTCGCTTGCCGGGTTGTGTGCGATTGCCGGCTCGATGGCGAGTAATGTCCTGGCCGCGGACGAGCCCCGGGCCCCGCTCCAGATCCAGTTTTCGCTCGATCGTCCAATCGATGCCGCAGCCGCCCCGTTCGTGATGGCCGCCGCCGGCGGCCTGTTCGGCGCCGAGGCGCTGGCGGTCACGACCAACATCGCCAGCGGATCGGCGGACGCGATTGCGCGTGTCGCGGCGGGCACCAGCGATTTTGCGCTGGTCGATATCAATGCGCTGATGCGGTTTCGCGACAAGGACAAGCAGGGCGGCCCGAAGATCAAGGCGGTGTTCGTGCTGTTCAACAAGGCGCCCTATTCCATCATCGCCCGCAAGAGCCGCGGCATCCACGCGCTGACCGATATCGAGGGCAAGACGCTCGGCGTCGCCGAAGGCGATCTATCGATCCGGCTGTGGCCGGCGGTGGCAAGCCTCAACGGCATCCAGCTCAAGAGCGTAAAGCAGAGCAGCATCGGCGCCGCGGTGCGCGAGCCGATGCTGTCGGCGGGCCAGATCGATGCCGTGACCGGATTCTCCTTCTTGTCGGCGATCAATCTCAGGGATCGCGGCGTGCCGGCCGACGATCTGGCGGTGCTGAAATTCGCCGACTATGGCTGCGAGGCCTATGGTTTTGCGGTGATCGCCAATCCCACGCTGGCGGTAGCCAAGCCTGAAGCGGTGAAGGGATTCGTGCGGGCCGTGATCGGCGGCCTGAATCTGACGGTCAAGGACCCCTCAGCCGCCGCGACCGAAGTCGCCAATCGCATGGACGGCGGCTCAAAGGACCTCGAACGCGAACGCCTGCAAAGCATCCTCAGCGACAACATCCTGACCAGCGAAGTGAAACGCAACGGCATCGGCGCGATCGATCCGGCGCGCTTCGAACGCTCGATCGACCAGGTCGCGGAAGATTTCAAGTTTCAGAAGCGGCCTCAGGCCTCCGACATTTTTGATGAGCAGTTTTTGCCGCCGCTGAACGGGCGACTGATCAATTGAGCAGGGATCCAACTCCTCATGGTGAGGAGGCGCGCAGCGCCGTCTCCGGACGTTGCTTCGCATCGCCGGGAGAACCATGAGCCCCCCGATCGCGTGCGTGGCCCATCCTTCGAGACGGCGCTGCGCGCCTTGTCAGGATGAGGTCGGTGGGTGTGTGCACGGCGATCGGAACAAAATTCAGCCTGCTCTGGTTCTCCACCGCGATCCCTGATTAATATAGACTCCGCCGTTCGCTTTCCTTTCCTTGAGTCCTCATCCCAATGTCCATGCTGCGTCTTTACACCCGCGTCCTCGAACTGCTCGGCAAGGAGGCGCGGCTGGGCTGGATTCTCGCCTTTGCCAACCTGCTGCTGGCCGGCGCGCAATTCGCCGAGCCGGTGCTGTTCGGCAAGATTGTCGACGTGCTGTCCGGCAAGCCGCAGACCGGGCCGCTGGCCGCGAATTCGGCGTGGCCGCTGCTGGCGGCCTGGGTGGCGTTCGGCCTGTTCACCATCGCCTGCAGCGCGCTGGTCGCGCTGCATGCCGACAGGCTGGCGCACCGCCAGCGTCAGGCGGTGCTGACCGACTATTTCGAGCACATCATGCAACTGCCGCTGACCTTCCATACCGGCACCCATTCCGGCCGGCTGATGAAGGTGATGCTGAACGGCACCGATTCGCTGTGGCGGCTCTGGCTCGGATTCTTCCGCGAGCATTTCGCCGCGATCCTGTCGCTGGTGGTGCTGCTGCCGCTGGCGTTCTACATCAACTGGCGGCTGGCGATCCTGTTGTTCGCGCTGTGCGTGATATTCACCGTGCTGACCACGCTGGTGGTGCGCAAGACCTACGGCATGCAGAGCGAGGTCGAGGCGCATTACAGCGATCTGTCGGCGCGCGCCTCCGATGCGCTCGGCAACGTCGCATTGGTGCAGAGTTTTGTGCGGATCGACGCCGAGGTTCAGGGACTGCGCTTCGTCGCCGACAAGCTGCTCGCCGTGCAGATGCCGGTATTGGGCTGGTGGGCGCTGGTCACCGTCATCACCCGCGCCTCCACTACCATCACCGTGCTCGCGATCTTCACCGTCGGCATCTACCTGCACGGCCGCGGAGAGACCACGGTCGGCGAGATCGTGATGTTCGTGAGTTTCGCGACCATGCTGATCCAGAAGCTCGAACAGGTGGTGAGCTTCATCAACAACGTGTTCATGGAGGCGCCGCGCCTGCAGGAATTCTTCGATGTGCTGGACGCGGTACCCGCCGTGCGCGACCGGCCCAACGCCATGGACAGCGGCAGGCTGTCCGGCCTCGTCGAATTCAACGACGTCTCGTTTTCCTATGACGGCAAGCGGCCGGCGGTCGAGGACGTTTCGTTTACCGCCCTGCCCGGCCAGACCATCGCACTGGTCGGCCCGACCGGTGCCGGCAAATCGACCGCGATTGCGCTATTGCACCGCGCCTTCGACCCGCAATCCGGCATCATCAAGATCGACGGCATGGATATCCGCGGCCTGAAGCTGACCGCGCTACGGCGGAACATCGGTGTGGTGTTCCAGGAGGCGCTGCTGTTCAACCGCTCGCTCGCCGACAATCTGCGGGTCGGCAAGCCGGACGCCACCGATGAGGAAATGCGCATCGCGGCAAGCCGCGCGCAGGCGCTGGAATTCATCGAGCGCAGCGACAAGAAATTCGAGACCCATGCCGGCGAGCGCGGCCGCATGCTGTCCGGCGGCGAGCGGCAACGCCTGTCGATCGCCCGCGCGCTCCTGAAAGACCCGCCGATCCTGATCCTCGACGAGGCAACCAGCGCGCTCGACGCCGTCACCGAAGCCAAGGTCAACGCCGCCCTGGACGAAGTGATGAAGGGCCGCACCACCTTCGTGATTGCGCACCGGCTCTCCACCATTCGCAACGCCACCCGTATCCTGGTATTCGACAATGGCCGCGTGATCGAAAGCGGAACGTTCGATGAACTGGTGGCCAAAGGCGGACGCTTCGCGGAACTCGCGAAGGCCCAGTTCATGGTGCAGGAGAATGCGCGCGCCGCGATCGAGGCCAAATAGGCCTGCGTGAGCGCGATCACGGTTTGGATATCGCTGAATTTGCGATGATTTCGTCCACGATTTAATCGCCCGGGCTCTGTTCTGGCCCGCCAAGCCGGTATAGATTCGCGCCCTACCGCAAAGCGACGGCGCCGGACACGCTTGAAATCCGAACGTTAGATCGAGAGGACCTCCTTTTTTCAAGGCGGGTCTCAAAGGACCGGAACGGAAAAGTGCACCTTCTTCGCCTGCTGCCTCGTCATTCGTTGAGCTGGATTTTCCTGGTGGCGGCGCTTGCCCTCGTGACGCCGCGCGCCGTGCATGCCGAAGCGCTGCTGGTGGTCGAAGCCGATACTGGCAAGGTGCTGCAGGCCGACAACGCCACCATGCCCTGGTATCCCGCCTCGGTGACCAAGATCATGACGGCTTACGTCACGCTGAAGGCCGTGAAGGAAGGACGTCTCTCGCTCGATACCGTACTGACGGTGTCGCCGGTCGCCGCCTCGCAGTCGCCGTCCAAGATGGGCTTTCGTCCGGGCATCCAGGTCACGGTCGACAACGCGCTGAAGATGATGATGGTGAAGTCGGCCAACGACATGGCCGTGGTGCTCGCCGAAGGCGTCGGCGGATCGATCGACGGCTTCTCGGCGATGATGAACCAAACCGCGCAAAAGCTCGGCATGACGCAGACAAGCTACGTCAATCCCAACGGCCTGCCGGCGGACGGACAGATCACTTCGGCGCGCGATCTCGCGATCCTGGCGCGCGCGGTGATTCGCGACCTGCCGGAATACGAATACTTCATGCACATCCCCTCGATCCGCTACGGCCGCAGGGTGACGCAGAATTTCAACAAGCTGATCGGACGCTATCCGGGCGCCGACGGTTTCAAGACCGGCTTCATCTGCGCCTCCGGCTACAATCTGGTCGCCTCCGCAACGCGCAACGGCAAGCGGCTGATCGCCGTCGTGCTCGGCTCATCGTCGGGACAGGCGCGCGCGGTTCGCGCGGCGCAATTGCTGGAGCGCGGCTTCGGCGGCAACGGGCTGGGCTGGCTGAAGCCCGCGCTCGGCACCGTCGACAATCTGGTTCCGATCGATGCGACGCCGCCGAACCTGCGCGAGGAGATGTGCAGCGGCAAGCGCAAACGGCCGGCCACCGACGAGGATGCCGACGTCGTCGCCGCCAACGGCAGCGCGTCGACCGGCGAGACCGCGGTCACGTTCTTCACCGCCGGGCTGCAGCCGCCGATGGGCAAGCCGTCGGAGATGATGGCTGCCGCGGCGGAGCCGTCCGAGCCCGTTCCGGTCTACACCGGCCCGACCAAGACCGGCACGGCGCTGATCGCGGCCGTTGCGGCGGAAGCCGAAAAGCAGACGCCGCCAAAGCGCGGCAAGAAATCGAAGGTTGCAGCGAAGAAGCCCGACGCCGCGGCCTCAAAGGCTGAAGCCGGCGCAAAGCCGGCCAAGCCTGCGGCAGTCAGGCATGCGAACGCCAGACCGGAGGCCGCCGCCAAGCCGGCCGCTTCGGCCGACAGAAAGCCAGCCGCCAAGCCCGCAGCCGCGGACAAATCTGCGCCGAAGCCGGCCAAACCGAACTCCGCCGCTAAACCCAAGGGCGAAAACAAGCCGGCTGGTTAACGGGCCGCCAAGCCGCGTAATTAGGCAGCTTTCCTGCCGTTCGGCCGAATTATTCCAAATCGCCGAAACGCGTCGATAGCACGCAGCCGCTTGCCATCGGCGGCGGCATTCACAATACTGCCCCAAAACAAGGCGTGCCCGGCCAGGAAACAGGACCCATAGCGTTTTCGAGCGAGGTGGGTACCGGTTCGCATAGCAATCAAGCGCGCGCAGATTGCGTGGACTTATCTGCGCAGAAACGCGTCAAAACAAAAATCAGAGCACGGATCTGATGCAATCAGAGCCGGGCTCGGGAACCAGAGGGGAACTACCATGGAGCGGATCTGGCTCAAGCAATATCCGGCCGGCGTGCCCGCCGACATCGACGTCACCCAGTACTCATCGCTGGTCGAGCTGTTGGAAGAGAGCTTTGCGAAGTTCGCCGACCGCAAGGCGTTCATCTGCATGGACAAGTCGATCAGCTACCGCGACCTCGACGAGATGTCAGCCGCGCTCGGCGCCTACCTGCAGAGCAAGGGCCTGCAGAAAGGCGCGCGCGTCGCGCTGATGATGCCGAACGTGTTGCAGTACCCAATCGCGACCGCCGCCGTGCTGCGCGCCGGCTATGCGGTGGTGAACGTCAACCCGCTCTACACCCCGCGCGAGCTCGAGCATCAGCTCAAGGATTCCGGCGCTGAAGCGATCGTCGTTCTGGAGAATTTCGCCACCACGGTGCAGCAGGTCATTGCGCGGACCGCGGTCAAGCATGTGATCGTCGGCAGCATGGGCGATCTGCTCGGCTTCAAGGGCGTCATCGTCAACCTGGTGGTCCGCAAGGTGAAGAAGATGGTGCCGGCCTGGTCGATCCCGGGCGCGGTCTCGTTCAACGATGCGCTCGCCGCCGGCCGCGGCCTGAAGCTCAACAAGCCGAAGCTCACGCTCGATGACGTCGCCTTCCTGCAATATACCGGCGGCACTACCGGCATCTCCAAGGGCGCGACGCTGCTGCACAGGAACATTCTTGCCAACGTGCTGCAGAACGACGCCTGGCTGCAGCCGGCGCTGAAGAAGCCGCCGCATGTCGAGCAGCTCTTCATTGTCTGCGCGCTGCCGCTCTATCACATCTTCGCGCTGACGGCCTGCTTCCTGCTGGCGATGCGGGCCGGC
>Ga0268266_10001986_pt1 | contig 22948 bp, 35 predicted proteins | sample KBSS13metaG_FD_190356 | JGI IMG/M metagenome (GOLD analysis project Ga0268266, IMG submission 190356) | Switchgrass rhizosphere microbial communities from Kellogg Biological Station, Michigan, USA - KBS S1-3 metaG (SPAdes) (version 2) | ecosystem: Host-associated > Plants > Roots > Rhizosphere... | reverse complement strand
CAGCTCGCCCAGATGTGCCGCAGCTTGTGAAAGGTCAACCCCTTCAGGCCGACCGCTGCGCAGTGCCTGTGCCACATGCGGGTTGTGAGCCGCTGAATCGGCGCACGGCATCGATACACAATCAGGTAACGGGTCGGGTCCGGTTGCCCTTCGGCGTGGCCGTGCGCTTGCCAGTGCGCGCGCCATTCGTGATCGCGTTCCGCATGAAGCGCTTCCCAACGTTCCACAACCGCCATGGCATCGTCGTTCAGCGCAACCGGTATCGGGTCGCCGTTTTTGGTCTCGTAACCCGGAACCCAACACACACACCGCTTGCGGTCGATTCGCTCCCGCTCCATTCCCGTGACGTTCATCAGGCGCAACCCCGTGGCCAGTGCGAACACTGAGGCATCCGCCGTGTGTAGCGGGAACAAGTTCAACAGCTCGCACACCTTGTCCCGCGTCACGTTCGGCGGTTCGAAGGTTGGCACTTCGAGTTTGGGGATGGTTGGCGCTTTGGTTATCCAAGGCACCTTGTTGCCTGCGTCGTCGAAGTCGTCGCTCCAATCGTCCGATGCACACCGGTTGAGTATCCAACCGCATACGCTCAGACAGCGGTTGACGGTGCCAGGGGTCCACAGCTTGACGGTTTTCCAACCGTTGCCCTTGATCGGTCGCCGCTGTAACTCGTCCCGCATGCCTAGCAGCTTCGTGTAGGTAATGCGGCGCAGCCATTGTTCCGGGGTCAACAGCTCCGTCAATACCTTCACGTCTCGCGCGGTGCGCTCCCATGAGGCTAGCTGTCCGTTTTCTTGCTCAAATTTTGCGCTGGCTTCGTGCCAGGCGTGTTGGGGTCCCTCTCGTTCGGCTTGTGCCAGTTCCTTGATAAGATCAGCTCTAAGCGTGGCTTCAAAAGCCTTCGCGGCTTGTTTGATGGTTGTTTCAGAAGACCTCTTAACAGTGATGCCCTTGTACTCGAATCTGACTTGCCAGAATTTCGAGCCAGGTCGTTTCTCAACGGCCATTGTTTTACGTTCTCCTTAGTCTTGGTTGCCATGTGCTCAACCAACGTAGTTTCGGAGAACCGCCACGCCTTGCCAACCTTCCAGGCGGGCAGGTATCCCGCCAGGGCCAGCGCCCGCACGGTTTTAACCTTCATTTGTAGGTAATCGGCGGCTTGTGCCGTGGTCCAGGCGCGGGGGTCGCGATTTAACATAAACCCCCCTACCAGTCGCGGCGGCGCCTGGCCGCGCGCAGTACGCGCGCCATCCGGCGACACGCGCGCCACCAGTCGTATTGCATCTGTACCCAGCTCAGAAAGTGCCCAAGTCTATGCAACATGATAGTCACCGCCTGTGTCAGTGTCCGACGTTGGGTTGCACAGTTCCTCTAGCTCGGCCAACACGTCGCGCCACAGCGGTTGCAAGCGCGGGCTTTTGCTCGCCAGGTCTTTGCACAGGGTTGTGAATTCCAAGACCTGGCGCTCTAAGGACGCCTCAAGCCGACACCGACGGGCGCGGCGGTCTTTGAGCTGGAGTGTTAGGGCTTTTAAGTGTTCCGCTGATTGCAGAAACGTTTGTATGTCCGTCAGGCGCCCGATGGACGCCCGGCCCGCAATAGGAAATTCCATGATCCACAACCCCCGCGGCTGTGTTGCAACTTGATTCTTGAGGAACCGTGTCGCATTCCCTTTCTATGCGGCGTCGGGAAACCTGCACCCGTTGACACGTTCTCGTCAAGAACTTTCGTCGTAGCGCAATCAGTCGCGCCGGCTGTTGGCGGCAAACACAACAAATAGGGAGACGGGCGACCGGAGCTGAGAGAAAGGCAACCCCACACACGTAAGGTGACCCCGCTCAAAGGGAAGCGCCCCGACCGCCCGCCACAGACAAAAAGAAACCCCGCGAGCCGGTTTAGGACGCGCGGGGTTAATGCGTATCGTGTTCCTATTGGCGTGCCCTACATGGCGAAGGGCCACCCACGAACGCGGGGGTCTGGCAGAGTGTAACTCCGTACCCCCAGGCGGCTCAACGTCTCTTGCGCGGGAGCATCCGCAGGCCGGCAGATAGTACCGACAAATCCCGCTCGTCATAGTCGCCCGTACCTACCCGTTCGCAAGTCAGGTTTACCGCACGCTGTAGTGCTATCAATCCAACATGTTCGTCATCCACAGCGACTGGCGGCTTCCTCGCCTTGCGTGGGTTGTCGTTGACAGGCGGGGGCGCGCGGGCCGCGCCGCGCAACTTCAACACGGCTTTGGGCAGTTTGGAGCGCGTGTATTTTTCCAACGCGGCAATGAGGGCCGCCATGGTCGCGCCCTTCAACTTCACGCCGTGATAGTACAGGCGGGCGCGCAGCGTCTGAGGCTGTATTTTCAGGGCTTTCGCCAAGATCACCAACGGCTCGCCGGCACGTCGGGCCGCTCGCGTCGCTTGGGCTTTCGCGAGGGCTTCGGGGGTCATAGTGGCCATGCGCTACGCCGTGGCGGGCTCGTGCGCGGGAGCCTGATGAGTCGCGCGCCGTTGCCGCGGCTGTTCTCGCCGCCTGGCGCGGGTGCGTTCGTCCCGCTCGCGCGCCTTGCGCCGTTGGATCACGCGCGACAGGTAACCGCCGCGGGTTGGGTGTAGCACTTCGGCTGTGCGCTCCGCCCGCACCCGCAACGTGTCCGCGTATTTCTCTATCAGGGGTAAGGGGTCTTTACTGCGCCGGCACAGATTGTCCGCACACCTGTCGCAGATTTTTTCGCCCTTGCGCGCCTGGCGCGGGCGCCCCAAAGAATCCGTACACCGATAAGCACACCGAGCCATGTGGAGCCCCGTTCCTTTGCGCCTTATCGTTCGTGGGCTTCCCGACCCCGACCTTTCCGGCGCGATGCCAATAGGTAGGGCGGGAATCTACACGCTTGATTTACATACAGCAATACCCTGTCACGGACCAAAGTATGTAGTGGTGCCAGAGGTTTGATTAGTGACTTGCGGTGCCGGCGCGGGCAGGAACGTAGCACCAGGGGCGGACGGTGCCGCGGGCGCGGATCGCTGGGCCATGGCCAGCGGGTCAACAAGACGTGACAGCAGATTCAGCGGGCGCAGCGATTCGTTGAGATTCAACAGGCCCGCACTACCAAACAACAGCGGCGAGCCCGAGCGGGCGGCGTAGTACGTAACAGCCCAATTTATAGCGCAAAACGCGCCGTAACCAATCGCGATATTGCGCGGTGTCAGCCCTTTCATGTGTTGGTTTCCTCGCCCGCGGGAATGTACTCGCCCTCTAACGGCTCGCCGTCGTCGTCGTCGTCGCCGTCGTCATCATCGGTTGGTTTGCTGTCAGGCTCCACTACGTAACAGTCATCGGCTTGCGCGTCCGTCAACACATCAATGTCCACAAGGTAATCCAACACCTTGCCAATGTTGGAAGCGTTGATAAAGTCGCTGTCTATTTCGTCGGCTAGGTCGGGGTCATCATCCGACACCCATACGCTGTTACCTTCGCGGAGTAGTTCAGCGGTGCCGGTTGCGCTCACCATCAGCTCATGCGCGACGCGGGCGCGTCTGTGGTGGCTCATACCTGCAACCCCGCACCGTAGGCACCTGGCGCGACTCCCGCATGCTTCGGGTACTCGATCCACTCGCACCGCAGCACACACGACTCATCCGGCCCCAGCTCGATCACCCGGCGCGAGCCCACCCGCAGGTTGCGCGTCGGGCCGCGACTCTGTTGCACGATCAGCACCCCGGCACCGTCCCCGAGGGCTTGAATCTCAAACGTTGGGCACCCGCCGTAGGCGCGCAATACCATCAGCTCGTTGCGCATCAGGGCAACGTCATGCCACTGCGGCACGCCGCGCCCGCCGCGCTTCCTGCCCAAAAGCCAGGTTGTTTGTTCGGAGCTTTGAACGGCCAGGCGGTCGCAATCGCTGTTGAGACCGCGGATTTTGAAGCCGTTGCACAGGCCGCCCGCGTTCATCAGGGCGCGCCGATCTTGGTTCCGAGCCAGTGGCACGCCGCTGTGCAAATCGCTGTAACCGCAGAAACCACCGGCACAGCGACATCGGGCGAATTCGCCAGGCCGCTTTTAGCGGCCATTACGCCGCCCAACAGTGACCCCACTATTGCGCCCACTGTTGGGGCGGCGGGGTGCGTGGCGGGCTTGTGCTGCGGTGCGAGCGGGGTATTCATGCGGACTCCTAACAATCGGCCCGCCCGGCATACTAGCGCCGCACCGCGCCACGCTTGGTACTCTGCACAAAACACGCGTAGTCTTGGACGTTAGTCGCCGTTTGGGCGGCGACGAACAACAGAAAAGGACGGACTATGCCCCCGCACCAACAAAGGACGTTCGTAACTGCGCTAGTTTTGGTTTTCGCCTTGACCGCTTGCGCCAGCGTACCCGCCACCAGCTCGGCGCCCCGCTCAGACCCCCGGCCCCTGTGCACGCCCGCCAACCAGGCGACTTGCGGCGGCGACAGTTTCGCGGACGGGCCGCCCCCGCCGCATCCACACCCCGCGCCGGATGCGCCGCCGTGCCAGGGGTTCAAGGCGTGCGCGCAATCCTTCCACGATCACCACTACTACTTGGCCAATTCGCTGGAGGCTGCGGGTTGGGTCGTGTTGGTTCTCGGGCTTCACAAGCTGCGAATGCACTTCCAGCATTCGAACCACCACGACAACCGCGGATCTGGCGAGTGCATTGTGGGTACGGCGCAATGCCCCATCACAACCCCCGTGTGTCAACAGTGGTACGCCTTGAGCCCCCAGGAGCAACAGACTTTCGGTAAGCCGGTTGGCTGTCCCTAAACCAGCGCACCCGTCGCTACGGGCACGTCGGCCAGCACTTCGGACACGTAGCTGTAGGTTTCATCGGGTAGGGCGCGGGTGCCCGCTCGATACTTGTCTACGTTGCCTTGACCGTCGTTATAGCCGGCGACCGCCAGCGCCCAATCGCCGAAATGGTCGTAGAGTCGCGCCAGCTCGGCGGCGGCTTCCTGAATTTGCGCGCCCGTGTCCTGGCCCGTGAAGGGGCGCGGGCGGTTGACCGTGCCGAAGTATTGCGGCATCAGTTGCATGATGCCCAACGCGCCCGCGGAGCTGGTCACGGTGCCGTCGATAATTTCCGGCCGGAAATGACTTTCCTGATACGCCATGCGCGCCAGCAAATCGGGCGGGATGCCGTATTGTGCTTCGGCGGCATTCAACACCGGAACCCATATCGGCCCATCCTTGACGCTTTTCCACCCGGCGACAGCGGCGGTCACGGCATCCACTCCCGACTCGACAGCGCCGGTTATCCCCTGGCGCTGCGAATACAACAGCCACGCGAGGGCGCCGCCGCCTATGAGCCACCATGTGCGACCGCTCACCATGGGTCACCAGTTGACCGTCATAGGCTGATTCAGCGGCGCGAATTCCTGGCCAGACGGAACCGGCCAGCTCCATATCGTGAAGCCGCCGCCCGTTTCGTCCCACGGAGTGTTGAAATTGGCGCTGGCGCTCGATAGGTCGTAATGGTTGCCGGCGCCGTCGTCGAACACCCAATTGGTAAAGTAGTTTTGCGGCAAGACGCCTTGCAGGCACAGCGTGTTGTAATGCGGACCTGGCCCGGATGAGACTTGCCCGACCGCAACAATAGTGGCCGCATTGACTAATACCGGATCGCCGTTGATCGCGCCCGCCGTGCTCCCCGAGGGCGGGCCGACGGTGCCGCTTCCCGCTGCAAACTCGTATGTGTTGGGCGGACCGTTGACGTATGGGCCGTTGGAATTCGGCCCTGCGACAATTGTGAACGTGACCGAGCCCGGAACCGCCGGCACGACTGTGGAGAATTTCCAAATGGTCGGCGCGTTGGCTGCGTCCGTTCCGCACGCCAGTGAGAGCACGCCCGCGCTCCCGACAGGCCCCGAGGCATTCACATAGTTGACCGATTGCGAGCCGCCCGCTTGCGCAAGCTGTGATTGCCAATGCGTTCCGTCCAGACTCGCGTCGATACCATCCCCAAAGCCGTAGAGCGTGTTGGCAATGTTGAGCACGAATGACACGGCATTTGGGATGGTTACCTGTGACCACCCGACACCGGTCGGCGACAACCCTATGTCGGTTGTCGTCGCGCCCACATTTGAGAAGCTGACGAATAGGCCGCCGTTACCCGTTGAGGCTTGCAATGTGTCATACGGGGGCGGGCCGCCAACGGGCACCGTGTTTTGCAGCGTCCAGGCCAGGGCGGACGCGGGCGCGGTGTAATTGAAGTTTGTATTATTGGTCTGGTCACTGCCGGTTGCATTCCAACCGCTACCGTTAAACTCGACGGTATCCAGAAATTGAAACAGTGCCGTAGGCACCGCATTTAGAACCGTGGCCCACGTCGCGCCGCCGTCCGCGGATCGCTGAATGAGTAGTCTATCGGGCGAGGGCGCCACGGCGCGCCCTACCACTACAATCAACCCGTTGTATATGCGGAAGTCGCCCACCAGCAAATTTGGCGAGGATAGAAGCGCACTGTTCCACGCGAGACCATCGAACGACGTGAAACAGCTTGTTGCGGTGGTGCCGTCTTCCGCAAAGCAGACAAACTTCTGTATGACCGCGTTCCACTGTACGCACTTAAACCCCGTACCGGATTGAACCGTCACGAAGTTGGCCGGCGTGACATCGGTCCAGCTCTGCCCGCCATTGAATGACACACTGAGCTGTGCGTTATTGCTGTTATCGACTCCGTAGGCGACCAGATCGCCCAAGCCGTCATAGGCGAAGTCAAACACATCCCGGCGATTGTTGGCGTTGGCCGCCGCGGTCCACGTCGCGCCGCCGTCCGTCGTGAACAGTATTTCGCCCGTTACGGTGCATCCGACAACGGCCCGCTGCGAGTCCAGGCACAACACGGTATTGGGAACCGAGCCCGCGGCGAATCCCGAAAAGTTGACATTCCAGGCGAGGGCGCCCCCGGTCACACCGCCGTCGCCCGATGTAGCACCCGAGGGATTGCCAAACGTTCTCGCGCCGAGCCCGTAGTAACCTTTAATCGCCAACCCAGCCGGCGAGAAACTTTTCACGCGCGTGACTCAGTTGAGCTTGAGCGCTTGGCGCAACAGACTGATAAGCAGTTGCATTTGTGTTGTGTCCGTCATGTTGACGGTATCGCCCGTTGGGTCGGTAATGCCGCCTTCCTTGCACACGCCTTGGATGAGTGTGGTTCCGCCTGAATTCACGAATGGACCGAACGCAACGTAGATCGAATCGGACGGAACGCGAACGTCTAGCACGATACCGACACCGGGCGGCAAGGCCAGGTCATACCCAACCGTGGGTTGGGTGCCGAACCCAAAATAAAACGTGGGCGCGGAGTCGGGACTCACCGCGTTAGAATTATTTTGCAAGATCAGCAACGCCCGTTGCTCATTCGTACCGACCAGCGCCACACTCGACACCGTACTGGCGCCAATCGGCACGCTGTTAGTCATCCGCAACTTGTTGACGAACACGCGCAGCGATGGCCCGGTAGGCGGTCGGCCATTGAATGCGCCGCGGCCCAGGACGGTCCATGACACGTCCGAGCCGGCTTCACCGTCGGGTATTAGGCATTTGCCCATGAACATGGGCGCGCCCTCAGAGGGTAAACGGCGTGTTGGGCGGCAACCTGAAGCCGTGCATTACCAAATACGTGTTGGTGTAGGTCGAAGCCGCAGAATAGTTGGTCCAATTGAATTGGATTATGCTATTCGCGCGGAACAGCCGCGGGAGTATCAACCTGTAGGGCCGCTCGCCTGGCCCTGCAATACACGTGACCGGAAGCGCCGCGTTCATGAGCTGGCGTTGCGCGCCTGTGTCCGTAATGACCACCGTCAACAGCGGTATGACAACACTCGATTCCGTTTGCGCCGCCGCCGCCAGGTCTGTCTGATACGTCGTCGCCACCCAGTAAAAATCGGTGCCGGCATCGATATTGATCTGCGACGGGGTTGTAGCCGCGGGCGCCAGGGATGCAACCAACGTCTCATAGTACGTCAGGTCAATCCCGTCTATGCGCGGGTCAAGGAAGTTTTTCCCGATGGGCCGCGCCAGCGTGTTCGGAAGCGGGGGCGGCCCGGATGGCTGTTGGTTTGACATGCGCGTCTTGAGCTCTAAGGTTTAGACCTAAAGGGAATGTTAGGTCGCCTGGCGGATGAGATAGCCGCGCAACCGCTCGCCTATGCGTGCAATCTGGCCCGAGGGCAACGCAATGGCTGTTGGGAAGTAGTAAAAGACGGTAAAGAGTTGATTTGTTTGCAGATAAATGGGCACACACGTGTACGGCTCGCCCGACCAGGCGGCGTAGGCGATTTCGCCGCCCGCGTTGGTTGCCGCGTTGCCGGCGACCGCCGCCGCAATCGCGAGGCGTGTCACGGGCGGGAACATCATCAGCGGTCCGTCGCTGATGTAAAACCGATCCGTTCCAACCTTCAGCGCTTTCACGCCTTGGTTGCCGACTTCCCACACATCGTTCACGAAAAGCCCGATAGATGTAGGCACATCGGAGCGCCCTGGCAAAATGCCAAACGGCGTGTTGGTCGTGTTGTTCACACCGGGATAGAACAACGTCTCCGAACCGATGATGTAAAACTCGTTGCCCAGCGTGAGCTGGTTCGGTGCCTGTAGGTTGGTATCAAACTGCGTCTTGCTGATGTTTGTGCCAACGCCTGGCGCGGAGCTGGTGCCCTGGCCCTGTTGGTTCGCGAAAAACGCAATCTGATTGCCGCCGATACCCGCGGACGGGAACGCCTGGAAGTCATACAGCGGTTGCCAAATGACATCTTTCTGGCCAGGGATGCCAACACGGTGCGCCAGCAAGTAATCCGGCGACAGAATCGGGCGACCGCCGCCCAACGACGCTGCCGCAGCGCCACCCATGCCAACCGGATTCGGAGTGCCCATAGTCGTTGCCCTTTACAAACTGTTGTGATTGATCACATTCCGTCGTTTTGCCAGTCGTAACCCATCAGGCCGCCCGAGCCCATCACGTGCGGTTGCACGACGTAGCCGTTGAGCATGTTGGGTTGTGTGGCGATGTAGCCGCCGAACTGGCGCGGCACTGGGGTGCCGGGGGGTTGGATCACTGCCGCGGGCGAGTAAAGATCATCGCCGAGCCCGCCGAGCCCAGGACCGCGCGACATGTAGCCGTGTACGCCGCCGCGGGACATCGGAAGCGAATAGCTCTGATAGTCGATGTACCCGGACAGCCCCGGAACCATGCCGCTGACCAGGCCGATGATGGCCGGCGCGGACGTGAGAATGACGGCACCGACACCCGCCATGTGCGCCTGTTGGCGATAGCGCGGCACGAACTTGCCGACCAGCGTTGCAAGGCCGATGGCAACGGCGGATTTCGCCGCCACACCGACCCAACCGGCTTGCAGGTTCGCAGGGAGCCGCGGCGAGAGCTGGCCCCACGCGAAGTTGAGCGCAGCGCCGCCGATACCGCCGAGCAATGCGGGGGTAACGTAGGTCTTGACCAGGCCGCCGCCGAGCAAGCCGCGTAGCGACGGGTTGCGATGCCGGCGCCGATTGTGCGAGCGGCGGCGATGGGAGCGGCGGCGGTTGTGGGCGCGGTAGTGCGCGCCGCGGCGGCGATGATGCACCCGCGCGACGTAGCGCCGGTTATGACGGCGGCGGCGGCGGTGCGGGTTGGTCCCGCGGGCTCGATAGGATCGCCCGCGGCGGCGTGCCCAATAGCGCGCCAGGCCAGCCGGCATACGGTTGCGGCGGCGGGGGCGCGGGTTGAGTAGCAAAATTTGCTCGGACATAGGACGCGACCCCTTTGAGGGCTTCCCATGTCCGGGCACTGCGGAGCGCCGGAAAAATCGTGCGGCTCAGAGTGTGCGCAGCGCCGCGTGATCAAACTCGACGCGGGAAAGCATCAGGCGGCTTGCGGCGAGCCGTCAAGCGTCCGTCCAAAACTCGCGGGTTTCTGGCCATCGCCGACCACAACCCGCGAGTTATCGACGCCGGCCCTGGCGGCGGTTGACCGCTGACACGTGATAACGGGGGGTGTAGTCGGTTGGTTTGCCGTGCGCGTCTATGTCAGTAATGCCGCGATCCGTGACAGTGAAGCGCCCGCCCATCAGAAACAACTGATTGCGGCCAGCTCCCGCATACAACGACGGGCGGCTTCCGGGGGCGAAGTGATGCACATAGAGGGCGGTCTTTCCGCCGTGGGTCGTCATGTAGCCGATGAATTCACACACACCCATGCGGGCGAGCGTGCGCGGGTATCGCCTACGGACAAACATCCCCACGGGCTCGGACTCGCGGAAGTCGCGATACAACTTGAGGGTGCGCAACCGCTCGCGCGTACTCATCTGCGGGCCAGGCGCGCGGTACCTGTGCTGCGAAGAACACGCGCCACGGCTGCTGATACGCTCCCAACGTACTGCGGAGCCCGGCCCCGTCGCTGTGCATACAGCGCCACCTGGCGCCCCGTGCGGTTCATTTTGCGGCGACGTATTCGCCCCTTGCCCGTCGCGTAGCAGCTAACCGGCCTTTTCTTCTTCGGGTTCGCTTTGCGGCGCCGCCGCCGTCCGCGTCCGACAACATAACAGCCCGACACGGCGCGCCGCTTGCCTCGCCGCTTGCGCTTGACTAGCTGTGACATTGGAAAGCTCTCCATTCCTTCGTCGGCAATGTTGGTCACGCGCGCATGCCAAGGCCCGGACCGTTTAAACTTGAATATGGATCGAACCACGGCGGGTCCGCGCGGCGTGTGGGTCTGTTGCCCTACACGCAAGCCGTGTAGAGACTCAACGCGGAGGCGCGGCGGCTCCCGGCGCGGGTTCCGCTGGCGGTCGCGCCGCTTCAGCTCCGCGCGCAACCTGGCAATGGAGTCTTTCGAGTATTTGTGTGTTTCCGTGTTGGCGGGGTGCCGCTTGAGAATTTCCTCATGTACGGCAATAGCTGCCTCTAACCGCTCGCGCGGCACGCGTGACAGGGATTGCCGCCGCTCGCTCATTCCGCGTGATAGTCGCCGTTTTGATCGTATGCCGGCCCGCCGTCCGGGTTGGCCCTGATGATGTAGCCGTAGCCGTTGTATACGAAGCTCGCGACGCCTACGTTGGTATCCCACGTTACATGCACTTTCGACAAGGGCACTTTGGTGCCGTTGGGCAGGATCACGTTACCGGTTGGTACAACGTCGGGGCTTCCATACCACCAGTTGGTTATCCCCACATAGGCGTTGGCAATGGCGCTACTCGCCGCGTCCGTCGCTTTGCTGGCGCCAGGCGCGAGAATGAATTTCCACGCCGCGTAAGCAACCGCGCCGATGATGCCCAGCTCTATCATGTCTTGTTTGAGGGCCATTCGAGTTTACCCGCTGTGTGCTGGGCGGCTTCCACTCAGGAACCACAGCAACCCGAGCCCGACCACGACCGCCAGGCCAATGCCGCCCGCTTTGATAGTGCCGGGCGCAACCCCGACGTTGACTTGTGGTACTCCGAGCCCGAGGCTGGATGTATTCAACGGCGCTAGCCCAGCTTGTGCGCGTTGGAGCTGGATTTGGTTGACTTGGTTGAGCGTATCGACTTGCGACTTTGCCAGGTACACCTGGCCAACGGCACTGACCAGACTGGCGATAGTGCTGGTAATGCTGGGGGTTGACGTGCCCGAGTCTGCGGCGGTCGCCACGTCGGCGGCGGATGAGCCGGCACCCGGTACGGCGGTTGTGTTGAATCCGGTGTCATCGCCGAAGAAAGTCGTTAGCCCGAAGGCGCCGCCCGTGGTCTCCGAGCCCAGGCCCATCAAGGCGCCCATTGCTTGCGATTGCTCGCGGTTGCTGAATGCTTCCGGCACATACTGTGCGATCCGCGGCGCGACTTCGCGATAGATGCCTGGCTGGTCATGTTTCAGCCAGAGCAGATAGCCGCGAATGCCGGTGTCCTGAATGTTCATAGCTTGCTACCTGCGCATGGCCATTGTGATCGCCAACAAGGCGGCGACACCTAAGCCGATATAGAGTCCGTACTGTCCGAAAAACACCGAGATAGGCGACGGCGTAAGGCTTTGGATACCTTGCTGTGATAGCGGTTGGTACACCGTACCTTGCGGGGTTTGCGTCGCGTACACCGCAACCGGGAGCCCGTTGGCGCCCGTCGTGTAGGTAATCGGCGCGGCTCGTTGGCCCGTCGCCGCCCGTCCGATTTGCGCCTGTAAGACCGCCTGCTGTGTTTGGGCGGTCGATGCCGCGCCCTGCGCTGCAAAGTAGGTTTTGGCGAGCCCCGTCAGCGAATTCAACCCGGTCGGGCTTGTTAGATAGCTGCCGACGGAACCCAGCGCCCCCAGGATACTCGAGCCGGCAGACGAGAGCGCGCCGCCGACCGTGGAACCCGCCGAAGTAAAGCCGCTACCGATGGAGTCCAGAAAGCTGGAGCCCGACGGGGTTGTGTCCGTCAGAAAGTCGTTTGGCGTAATACTCGCCGTGTCAACCGTGATCGTTTGCAAAGCGGGTTCGGGGTCAAACGTTGTCGTAATGCCGTCCTGGCCGAGCCCTTGCAACTTCATCCGCGAGGCGACGCGTTGCGCCTGCGCTTGCTTCAGGGCGGCCAGGAACAAGTCGGGATGATGTGCGGCGAGCCACACCGCCAGCGAATTGCCGGGCTTGTGTAGCGGGAGCGCCTTTACAACTTCAGTCACGGCTGCGCCCCTTCACCGGGCGGGCGGTCGCGAATAGGAAGCCGAGAATGGTCACGGCGGCGGCGACCATGCCCAGGCCGCCTTTCAGGTCGATGCCGGCCGTAATCGGGGTTGTGGGGGCGGCGGCAGTGATCGCGGCTTGATCGGCAACCGGCGCCTGATAGGCCGCGGATACCGGGAGCCCCATGGCCTGGCCCTGTGCCAACGCACTGGCGGCGGCTTGCTGGGGGGATAGGCCCTGCGCCAACGACTGTTGGAGTGATGTTTGCATTTGGGCCGCCGCGGATTGGTTCGGCGCGAGCTGGCCCGTGAACATCTGCATTGCCGAACCCGTCCATGTGTACAGCACACCTTGAGGGCTCGCAAAGACCGGGTTGCCGTTCAGATCCGCGGCAACCGCCGTGTAACCCGCGGGCGGTTGCGCTGCGACTTGCGCGGGGGTCACAACCGGTTGCGGATTGACACCGACGGGCGCGGGCGGTGCGCTTTGGGCGGTAGGTAACACACACTGCGAGCCGTTCCAGACATAGCCAGGCGGGCAGGTTGGCGGCGCCGCCAGGGCGGGGGCGGGCGGCGGTGCGGCAACGGACACGGGCCGCGGCGGCGGTGCCGGCACGGGTGCGGCAACCGACACTTGAGAGACTGCGGGAGCGGCTGAGCCCGGTATGGTGCCGTAAAACAGCGGGAGTGATTGGTTGGATTCGTACTCGACCGCATCCAACGTATCAATCATCAGTTGACGTACCAGGCTCGGCGCTTTCGAATTCTGCGGCGAAGCCCATTTGATATTTTTGCTGCCTTGATCGGGCGGCGCCCACGCGGGAATAAAGATCGCATCCGCAATCTGTATCGGGTTGGTAATGCCCTGTTGGTTGGCCTTTTGAATTGCGCCCTTAAAGCCCTGTATCGGGTTGGCCATCCTCCCCGACCACATGTCATCGGCCCATGCTTGCGAGCCGCCGCAGCCAGGGCAGTTGCCGTTTTTGTCGCGTATCCCCTGAATGCATGCGTTGATATCGCACACCGCACCAGGCGCCCAACCGCCGCCCGCATTTTTCGGGAATATTCCCTCATGAACAAAACCGGACCAAACTTGCTTCAGCTCGGCGCTACCGTAGAGTCGGCCCGGATACTGGCCCGCAACTTGTTTGTATGCTTCGGCGTACTTCAGGGTTGCGGCAACATCATTGGCCACCTTGGCATAGTCGGCGTGCCCAAAGAGCTTTTGCGACAGGATGCCCACCACCAACCCAACAGCGGCGCCCACTGGCCCGGCCCAGGCGCCCGCACCCGCGGCGGCGAGTAGACTGGAGGCGCCCATGGCGGCGCCTTTGCCAAGTACGCCCGTCGCGACCGTGCCGACCAACGGCGATGCGCCCAACGCGCCCAAGCGCATGCGCTTGGCGGCTTCATACGGCACGTCCGCGCTTTGCGCATCACAGCCGCAGCCCAGGCCCAACCCACACGCACCGCAAGCCAGATCGCCGAACCCGCCGCGAATCGGTTGCGTAGTGCGCCAGGGCGGCGCTACAGCCATGCGGCCCGCGGCGCGTGTGCCCACGGTTGAGAGCGCCCGCGCCATCATTGCGCGTTGTCTGCCGTTGGATCGATACGGAACCATTACAGCCACAGCAACCCCCTTACGGCACCCGCGCGGGCATCACGCGCGTTGCGTCGTTCGGAAACCAACCGATAGGCGTTGGATACCCGGCTGGTAGATGCGCCCATGGTTCCTTGAGCTTCGGAACGATGGTTTCGAGATTGACCCAGCGACTACCCAAGTACACTTGAGAGCTGACATGTGAGAAGTCGCCGCCGCGCACGGCGATGGCCAGGAACCGTGTCTGTTTGCCTATGCTTTCCAACAGCGACGCGAGCAACACGCTGTGGTCGTCACAATCGCCGCTGCGCATGGCCAGCGTGTAGTCGGGGGTTTGGATGGTTTCAACGTCGCGAACGTCTGGCAGGTACTTAATGCAATCGCGAACAAATGCATGTAGGGCTTTTACCTGGCACACGGTGTCGCGCGAGGCGCAATCCCGCACCAGTGTTTGGGCGGTTACGCGAACGTCGGGACTCGCCCGGTATTGCAGGACGATCTTGACCATGATTGCCAACGTTGCCGCTACGCCGGCCTCGCCCGATGGAATGGAGCCCAAGCGGTACGGCACTGGAAAGAAACCGCTCGCCGCTAGTGACACATGCAACCCGCTCCGCGTCCGTGAGCTAACCGCTGATACGTAGGAGTCCGATACAACTTCAGATCAGCATGGGCGCGGGGTTGAAAGCGTGTCAAACGTGAGACAGGAAACCGGCGGCTTTTGTGCAATTGCGTCGGGAAAGCCGGGGGTTCTGGAAACGTTCCGACTGTGCGACTATTACGTTAAGGAGCTGGCGCCAGGACCGGCACCGTCAACCGGGAAAACGTTGCGCGAGGCAAATTGAGCCCACCAAGCGGGGGGCGCTTTGTATGGGCGAGGGAGGCGAACTCTTTTCGTAGGGAGATTTGCGAACTCGTCCACCCCGACGCAACGCACCTGGCGCTAAGCTCCCCGACCCAACACCAACACACCAGGGAGGGTTCCCCTGTGAGAAAACTTTTACTCTGTGCGCTGGCGACGGTCGTCGCCGGCTGTTCTACGGCACCCGTTAAGAAGGTTGAACAGCCGCAGCGCTGGGAATGCACGAAGGTTGACGGGCGCGGCCCGACTGGCGAAAACGTCGAGTGCCGTGAAGTTGTCACAGATCCGCATGGGCAACCCGCTTACGGCGACGGGCCGCCCGTACCCTCCAGGGCATTAGACCCCGTGCCCAGACCACCCCGCACCGGTTGGAATAAGTTTTGGTACGACTACGGTCCGACCATCGTTGCACTGTCGCTAACCGGTTTCATGGTCTGGGATGTCAATTACGAATTCAAAAAGCAAAACTAAACATGTTTGCCATCAGCAGCAACGGTAGCAATGAGTATCTGTTCGGCGTGCACGAAGGGCATTTGAACGACAAGGCCGCCCATGTCGCGACGCTATACGGGTGCCGGTTGGTTCGATACGTAGACCCCCGCACCGGCGAACGGCGCGGGATGTTTGCAACACCGAACGAAAGCGCGCAAGAGAATGAGAAAAAGCAACGCGCGGTTCTCGCCACTGTCGAGGCGATGGGCGGCTTTGATGCGCTCAGGATGCGCTACGAAGAATTCATGAATCTGCGGGCATGAACGCGGATCTCATCAGACCCGGCGTAATCTACGTGCGCAAGCGTCGCGGGCGGCGGTTGGCATTTCTTATCGGCGGTCCATGTCTGGCGGACGCTGCCAAGTACCTCGCATGGGGTAATGACTCGTTGGTGTATGAATTCAAGACTGACGACGTTTACTGTTCGATCGTTCCACCATCGACTAGGAAGCGCTGATGACTTTTACTTCCCTCATTCTAGCCAACAAGGCGGCACGGGCGCTGTTTCTCGCGGGCCGGGCTCCGAGCATGTGGCGAGAACGTAGTTTCCGCTCTTTTGGCAGTTACGTGTATTTCGTTGACGCTAACAGCGATGACCACCAACCAACCGCCCAGCCAACAGCCACTACCAACCTATGAACGCACAGCAAATGATTTCCAGCATGATCGAACTCGAATATAAGAATCTGGAGCCGGACGAACGGCGTGTGATTCGCGATGCGCGCATGCGCTTACACGCTGCGGTACAAACCAAAAACGGAACCCGAATCGTGAAAGCCATGTTGAATGCGCAGGCACACGTAGAAGGGTGGCAACATCGAATATTAAAGCATCGAATATCGTACCGCGGTAGGGCAGTTCCCAATGGTTGGCCTGGAATACCCCCCCAAAAGAACCGGATCTGGTAAGCCGGCTATTGCGCCCCTAACACCATCGCTTCGCGGTCCAGCTCGTCCGCGTCATAGGTCCAGGTTGAACGCCCGCTGTGTTTCAACTTGGTCCGCCGCTCGATCCTAACCGGCACCTGTGCCATGTGCACCAGTGACCAGAAACCGTGGTCTTCCTGGCGGTACTCGCCCGCCGCGTTGACACCTTGGGGGAAAAAATCCCACAGCAAGTTGCCCGCATAGATGCCCTGGCGCACGAACGGTTGACCGTCGTGCGTCGTCAGCTCAGTCAGCAATTCAAACACGCGTCTATGCACCCGCGCGAACCCGAGCCCGAACCGCGCGGGAACCTTTTGACCGTCGATCTTTTGCAAGTAGTCCGCACACACCGCCAGCTCGCCGCACTTGTCTTCCCACAGGTAATCCCAATCGACGGTACGAAAGCCTATGTCATCATCCAACATCATCAGCCAGTCAGCTTGCGTCTTGTTCAAAAACTCGTGCGCTATCAGGTTGCGAACGGCTCCGACGTTTGAGCCGCCGAACTGCACCAACGGTTGGTTGGCCAGGCGCCCCGAGCCAATGACGTTGCATAGGCCGACGGTTGCCAGCACGTCATTTTGGCCAGTCTTACAGGGCATGGCCAGTACGATGTTACGCGGGTCAACAGTCTGGAGCGGTACGGCTTCCGTGTTCATATCTCACACCGTGAGGGCTTGACGGCTTGCAGCACAAACTGGTGCGTGCGTTGGTCGTCGTATGTGTTGATAATGTCGAAGTCGGCCCGGTACAGACTCCGATAATCTGACATCGACGTTTTCCCGGCTTGATCGGCGTAGACCGGTTGACACAGGAATATCAGCGTACACGGGAGAATCGCGCGAGTGTGGCCCGGATCGCCCCAAAGCCATTGGTCGAAGCGTGACGGAACGGTAGCGGCGAGGAAACCGCCCGGTTTCAACACGCGCCAGATTTCGGAAAAGACACCGAAGAATTCCCGATAGTCACCCTGGCGGCCCAAGTGTTCCAACACTTCATAGGCGTGTATTTCGTCGTAGGTATCATCGTTCATGGGCTCCAGCGCAATATCGCCGCGCCGGCACCAGGGCCGATTCTCGAGATTCCAAACAAAGTCGGGTTTGACCGCGGGGTCAGCGTCCAGGCATTCCACAACCCCATGCCAGCGCTTCGGGCCAGGCCCCAACTTGTCAACATCCGCCCAATCATCCGTGCCGCGGATCGCGCCGAAGCGCCGCGGGTCAATCCGTTTGTCACGCTTGTGACCGCAGCCAATGAGCAATTCGCGGTATTTTCCGTTACGCATGGGTTTCTGAGCTCTAAGGTTTAGACCTAAAATATTCCGGGGTCAACCTTCGGCGCGTTCATCGCCTGGCGGTGCGCCTGTCATTTCTTCCTGCAACAATCCCAACAGCTCCGCGCGCACGTCATCGCACCAGGCTTGATACGGCGCGAGCGGCGGGTAGAACCCGACAACCGCGGCCCACCATTCTGGAGCCCGCAACAGTTCCGCGAGCTGGGCCGCCGTAATGAAACCGCCAAATTTCTTGCGGGCGCTCTCTAACAGCATTTCCGCAACTAGGGCGCAATCCAAGTTGGTCGATGCGTATTCGTGCAAGTCTTCCGCCTTGCGGCGTAACCACGGCTCGGCCAGGGCAAACATGTTCGCGTCACCCGTCGTAGGTTGGTTCGTTGCCGCGCCAGGCGTAGGCGCGACAGGCGAAGGTTGCAAAGGCGCGGTAGCTGTATTCGTCGGCGGTGTAGCGCCGTTGCCCGAAGTCGGCGGGCGAGGCAACGACGCTTGCACGCCTGGCCCGAAGGGCGGCCCGGTTGTCGCGCCTGGCGGGAGCTGGCCAGGCGCCGCGGCGCCCTGGCCGATCTTGCCGAGCATTTCCCGCACGGGGGGCGCGGCTTCCCGTATCACGTCGCGCAATACTCCGACCCATCCGCCCCCCTCGCCGCCGCCGCCCGGCAGATCCTGTAAGCGCTCCAACACTTTCAACACAACGTCCACGCTGCCGCCGCCCGTGTCGCCTTGCATTGTCTTGAGATTCAGCAATGCCGTTGTCATTTCGGCCAGCGTCGATTGCTGGGGGCGCAGCGCCGTGACCAGGGCGGCGACATCCAACCGCGGGCGCGCAATCAGCGCAGCCAGCACGGTTGCCAACGGGGTTGCGACTACTGTTGCAATACCTTTCCATTCGTCCGCGCGCTTGGCCGCGCGGGCTTCATCAGCGGCGCGCATTTCGCGGAGTAGGGAAACCGCATCGCCGCCGCCGATGGCGGATGCCTTCGGCTCGGACATGACGCCCGAGATTTTTACAACCTTGTGACTACCCTTGACGTAGTGACCATCCGCGGTCCGACCAAACACCCGATACTCGCCTGGCCCGTACCGTTTTTTGAATAGGTCTTCGTCAAGTTGTTCCGTGCGCAACTTTTCAATGTAGCCCTCGCGGTCCAGGGCATCGCAATAGACGTACCAAGTAACACGGTTGCCGCCTTGCTCCATCCGGCGCAACCCTTCCAGCACGTCATCGTCAACCGCCGCGTCTTCCAGCTCCAACAAGTCGGGGTCTTGCTGGGCGGCAACCGCGGCGACCGCCGCGGCGGCGGCGGCTTCAACACTTGCGGCGCGCTTTCGTCCCATGCGAACCCCTTACAAATCCGTTCCAAATCCGTGTGAAAAGCGCTCTAGGTCGAGTCGGCCAGCATGTCGGCCAGCATGCCGTCGGCCAATTTTTTGGCCGCCTGGCTGTTGCCGCGGGCCAGCTCGGCGCAAATGGGTAGCAACCGCCGCTCAATAATCGCGAGTTTGAAGTTTTCCCCTGGCAGGGTGCCTTGCGGGCGCCATCCGTTGAAACACACCGCTTCGCGCGTGACCGGCTTGTATCCGATCTGGACAACCTGCACCCGTTCCATGCGCGGTTTTCCGCGATCTATCACGGGTTTGCCGTCGTGAATCACGGGCACTTCCTGATACGCCAGGCGCGAGGCTGGAGTCTCAAGGCGACAGACCAGCATGCCGTCGGTACTGTTGCCGTCATCGGGCACAACGGTGCCATCGGGCAACATGCGTGCGAAGCATGCGCAGTTAGAGCACAGCCGTTGGGCGGTGTCGTTGTTTGGATTGGTCATGGCTTCCTATCCTTCGAAGGTCGTAGCGGGCTCGTTGCAGCAACAGCCAGGCGCGAATTTCGGCATCCGTTTTCCCGGCACTGCGCAAGGTCTCGACCGCCCCGCGGGCTTCCGCTATCTCATCCGGTGTCAGCGGTTCGTCGTCCCACCACGGGGTTAGCGCGGAAAGTTGGTTTAGTCGTTCCTGTAGGTAGGCAATGACAACCGTTCGGGTCGCCAATGCACCGCGGACGGTGCGCCGGCCATCCGGTCGTATGCGCGCAATCATTCGGCGAGCTGAGTCCGTCACATCCAGCACGGGCCGCAACCGCATTGCGTAGGACTCCTAAGTATCGAGAGCTGAAACGTCCGTTTCAGTGCCTTTGCGGCCCGCACGGTAGACTTTTGCCGGGATTATGTCAAATTGCCGGCCAGCGCCGCGCCGAACGTCCGAGCATGTAGCGCGCCGCCGTCCGCTGTGGCCAACGGCTAGGCTCCAGCTTCCTGGCCGCCCGCCGCGAATTGGGGAAGTACACCTGAGACGGCAACCCGCCGCGCCCGCCAGGCGCGGCGGGGGGTTCCTAACAACCCAACATGCGAGGGATTGCGATGGCACTTCAATTCAACCCTAACATCTTGTTGTTTTGCACCGGGGGTCCGCCGCGCAAGGTATGCGACGCGTGTCGGACCATTCCGGGTTGGTACAAGGACCGCGGGCACCCGCGACGCGTGGCGCATGCCATGCCTGGCGCACGGCGGTGCCAACACGGGGTGCGGCTGGAGACATTCCACCACTAGGGCGGCGGGTTGGCCGATATCTGGCCGATATGGCCGATATTGGCCGATATCTCACTGGCGGCGGCATCCGCGCGGGAAAACATCAGTTCCGCGTCCGCGGCATCCGCCGCGCGGCTGATGGTTTCCAGGCGCATGCCGGCACAGCGTTTGAGCACGGTGTCCCAAATGTCAGCATCCGCGCGGCACACTGACACGCAAGGGTCACCGGGGGATTTTCGCGTTAGCAGCGTAATCATGGGGGGGTTCTCCTTACCCGACGGGGCGGCGCCTGGCTGGACTCGTGCGGATTCGTCCAGCTCGCGGGCTCATTCAACCTTGCAGCGCCAGCTACAGTAATTGCCACAGGTCCAAGGGTCAGAGCGCCGCGGGGCGGCGCGAAAACCAGAAACCAAACATGGACACGGGTCGCGAGGCGCCTGATACGGTCGCGCCAGATCAGTTGCACCCCTATCACCATCGGCGCTGGGAATTCGCCCCAACGCGTGAGGCGCAACACCTTGCGGCCCATGCTGTCAATGCAACGGGGTTCAGCTTTGTCGAATAGGGCGCGCGAGGCGCGCAAGGCCGCGGCGATGCCGCCCAGCTCGCGGACAAAGGCCGCCCAGCTCGGGCCGCCGTTGTCTGTGTGATCCGTTGTTAGCCGTAGCGCTTCAATGGGCGGCCATTCGCACGGCTCGCGGACGCGCCGCAGTTCGCGCCAGAGTGTTACCGCTGGGCCGCCGATTTGTTGGAATTGTCGAATTCCGTGAAGTCTGGCCCAGGCAACGGCGGCTTCGGCATCGTCCGACATCGGGCGCCCGGATTCGTCGGACACTTCGCCGCCCATGGCGCCCGCGCCGTCGATGTTTTTTGCAACATACTTCGCCAGGTAGCCAACGCCCGACCCCTTCGCGGGGTCTTCAACTGTGAATTTGACACGGTGGCGCAGCGCTCCGGGTTCGTCGCGGTAATCCTTCAACCAAACTTTGCGAAGGATCACACGCACGCGCCATAGGTCGGCGGGCGGCACGTACAACACGGCGTGCCAATGCGGCGTGCCGTCGTGATGCGGCTCGGCGGCGCGGAAGCCGTAACACAATACGCCGCGCTTTTTGAAAGCCGCGCGGGCTCGCGCCCAATGCTTGTTGAGCCAGGCTTGCGCGGCGCGCGGGGTCGCGCCGTTGAACCGTTCGTTACGCTCGCCGCTGTGTAGCCAGGGATGAAAGGCCGACGGACACGTTAGGGTCACCATCAAACATCGGTGCCCGTTGCTTTCGGCGACTTCCTGAAAGCCGCGCGCCCTTACCATCAGCTCGCCGCGGCGTAGCGTGGGGTTGGCCAGTGAGCCGGCCGCAATTTTGGCCAGCGGGATACTCTCGCCCGTGTCCTGGCACACCGCCAGCATTTCGTCCAACCAATGTTGGCCCTTGCGACGGGCCGCGCGGATGCGCGCCAGGGCATCGCCCGAGACGTAGGCGGACGCTTGCGCCCGAACGAAGCCCAGGCGGCGAAATAGTTCCTCACATGCCCGCGTGAGTCGGCGGCGGAGCATCCGCCGCCACCAGTCCGGCGAGTCCAGGCGGCGGCGGATGCTTCGCACCGTCACGCGCGGGCCGCTGGGCAATGTCATGCCCTGGCGCTCCGCGTATTCAACCGCGGCGGCGTGCGTGCGGCACGCCATACAGAATCGGGCGGCGCGGTCCGCGGCGTGTTCTATCGCGTCGTCGTCGTAAGCCGTATCGGGCCGCACCTGGCGCAGCTCCGCACCGATGGCCCTTAGATCGCGGTATGCCTCGCCCCAGGAGTCCGCTACGCGTCCGTCGCCGACCGCCCAATGTCGGCGGACGGGTTCGGCGATTGACGCGTAGCGGGCCGCTAATGCGTCCTGCAGCAAGGGCGGGCACGTGTTGAGAATTCGGCACGCCGCCAGGTAGTGGCCCGCCGATAGGCGGCGCTCCCACAGGACGGTTGCAGGGTCTACGGGCACGCCGCACCTGTGGCGGAAAGTGCGGCGGCTACATACCGAAAACGACGGGATTTATACGGGCGGAAAGGGGCGCACACTCCTTTGCGCGCCCCACAAGTGATTGAAACTAAGCAACTTTCTTTTTGGCCAGGGTACTCATAATGCCGGGGTCGAGGGTTCGAGTCCCTCCCTTTCCACCAAAACAAGGACTTACGTCGCCCGAAAGTTGGTTTTCGTCGGGTGCGGCGGAAAGTGCGGCGGCTCCCTCGCCGCAAGCCGTACCAGGCGCACCAGGCGGCGTGTCGTAGCTGGGCGGTAGCACCAGGGCGGGGGGCTCGGGACGCAGCAGCACCCGCGAGGCGAAAGGCGCCAGCAAGCCCGCGTCCAAGTGTGTGTAGCGCTGTGGCATCTGCACCGACTTCCAGCCGCCCATCCACATCAGTATGCGGTCGCTCGTGCCCGCCTGCGCTTGCCAGCTCGCCCAGATGTGCCGCAGCTTGTGAAAGGTCAACCCCTTCAGGCCGACCGCTGCGCAGTGCCTGTGCCACATGCGGGTTGTGAGCCGCTGAATCGGCGCACGGCATCGATACACAATCAGGT